>Ga0209058_1000536_pt1 | contig 32299 bp, 29 predicted proteins | sample GraSoiAngelo_147_FD_185904 | JGI IMG/M metagenome (GOLD analysis project Ga0209058, IMG submission 185904) | Grasslands soil microbial communities from the Angelo Coastal Reserve, California, USA - 14_1009_05_40cm (SPAdes) (version 2) | ecosystem: Environmental > Terrestrial > Soil > Grasslands ... | reverse complement strand
GAGCACATCCTTCGCCGTCATGCGGAACTCCTTCTCCTGGTGGTGTGGAACAGCCCGACTACCTTACGGTCATCCGCCGGGCGAATCAAGCCCGCCCGGGCGTTCACGAGCTCAGTGCGCGACACGTGGCTTACCCTCGGCGGCGCGCGGGGTCTCACCCAGTCCGCCGGCCGACGCCGCGAACTCGCCGTACCCGCCGCCGGCTGAGTACGCGGTCTCGGAGTGCTGCGAGAGGTCGAGGCCGGCCACTTCGTCCTCGGCGCTCACGCGCAGCCCACAGAGCGCGTCGACGACTTTCAAGATGATGACCGTGGCGACGGTCGCCAGCACGTACGTCGCCAGCACCGCGACGAACTGGATCCAGAGCTGGCCGGGATTGCCGTAGAAGAGCCCGTCGCCGCCGCCGTCGTTGACGGCCTTGGTCGCGAAGAGCCCCGTCGCCAGCGCGCCCCAGGTACCGCCGACACCGTGCACGCCGACGACGTCGAGCGAGTCGTCGTAGCCGAGCTTCGATTTGAGGTTGCACGCCGCGTAGCAGAGCGCGCCGGCGATGGCGCCGATGATCACCGAGGCCATCGGCGTGACGTAGCCGGAGGCCGGCGTGATGGCCACGAGCCCGGCGACGGCGCCGGAGGCCGCGCCCAGCACCGTTGGCTTGCCGCGGCTCATCCATTCCGTGAACATCCAGCCGAGCGCCGCCGCGGCCGCGCCGGTGTTGGTCGCGGTGAACGCGCTGGCCGCCAGGCCGTTGGCCTCGAGCGCGCTGCCGGCGTTGAACCCGAACCAGCCGACCCACAGGAGCGACGCGCCCATCACCGTCATCGGCAGGTTGTGCGGCTGCATCGGCTGGTGGCCGTACCCGCGCCGCTTGCCGATCATGATCGCGCACACCAGCGCCGACACGCCCGAGGAGATGTGCACGACCGTGCCACCCGCGAAGTCGAGCGCGCCGTACTTCTTGAGCCAACCGCCGTCGCCCCACACCCAGTGAGCCAGCGGGTCGTAGACGAACGTCGCCCACAGCAGCGTGAAGAGCAGGAAGCCCGAGAACTTCTTGCGCTCGGCGAAGGTGCCGGTGATCAGCGCCGGCGTGATGATCGCGAACATCATCTGGAAGAGCATGAACACCTGGTGCGGAATCGTCTTCGAGTACGCGTCGAACGGCTCGAGGCCGACGCCCCGGAGGCCGACCCACTCGAGGCCGCCGATGATCCCGCCCTTGTCGGGGCCGAACGCGAGGCTGTAGCCCCAGAGCACCCACTGGATCGAGATGAGCGCGGCGATGATGAAGCTGTGCATCAGGGTCCCCAGCGCGTTCTTCTGGCGGACCATGCCGCCGTAGAACAGCGCCAGACCCGGCGCGGTCATCAAGAGCACGAGGACCGACGAGGTCAGCATCCACGCCGTGTCGCCCTTGTCGATCTTCGACGCGGGGGCCGCGGCCGGCGCGGGCGCCGTCGGAGCCCCGGCGGCCGGTGGTGTTCCCCCGGCGGGAGCGGGCGCAGCGGGAGCCGGCGCGGTCGGGGCCGGGGGGGCGGGCTGTTGCGCCTGCGCCACGAACGTCGTGGCACTCAGCACCAGCAACACTGCCAGCGCGAGAGTGAGTCGCTTCACGGTGAGTCCTCCTGTTAGAGTGCGCTTTCGTCGCGCTCGCCGGTGCGGATCCGGACAGCCGACTCGACCGGATGGATGAAGATCTTGCCGTCGCCGATGTTGCCGGTCTTCGCCGCAGTCGCCATCACCTCGGCGACCTTGTCCACGATGCGGTCGGGCACTACGACCTCGATCTTGATCTTGGGGAGGAAATCCACGGTGTACTCGCCGCCGCGATAGAGCTCAGTGTGCCCTTTCTGCCGGCCGAACCCGCGCACCTCGGAGACGGTCATGCCGATGACTCCGATGGATGTGAGCGACTCCTTGACGTCGTCGAGCTTGAACGGCTTGATGATCGCCTCGATCTTTTTCATCTGGGACCCTCCCGGCGCGTCCGGAAAGCAACCCCCGTGCCCACGGAGGGCGGCGCGCCAGGCAACGTGAAATCAGCCCCTTCGGTCAGGTGGAGGCGAGAGGTGCGACGGCGTATTGCTTAACGAATAGGCAGCAGGGTCGGCGGTGCTCGGGATTCGGGCGCTGTCGGTGCGGCCGCTAGGCCCGGCGCTGGGGGATGTCGTGCTTCCGCATCTTCGAATAGAGCGTCGGGCGCCGGAGCCCCAGGAGGGCGGCGGCGGCCTGCTTGTTCCACCGCGTGGTCTCGAGCGCCTTGATGATCGAGGCGCGCTCGATCTCCTCGAGCGAGCCGGCCGGCACCTGTGAGGGAGCGACCGCCGGCGGAGCGCCGCCGCCCTCGCGGGCCGTGTGCTGCAGCTGCTCGGGCAGGTCCTCCAGCGTGAGCATCGGACCGCGGGCCACCAGGACGGCGCGCTCGATCGCGTGCTGGAGCTCACGCACGTTGCCCGGCCACGTCCACTGGAGCAGGCGCCGGTAGGCGTCCGGCGCCAATCCTTCGATGGGCCGCGCGTGCTTCGTGCGATAGCGCTCGAGGAAGGCGCGCACGAGGATCGGAATGTCCTCGCGCCGCTCGCGCAGCGGCGGCACCTCGATCGACACGGTGTTGATCCGGAAGTAGAGGTCCTGGCGCAGTCGTCCCTCGCGGAGCGCCACCTCCGGTGTCTGGTTGGTCGAGCTGATCAGGCGGAAGTCGATGGGCACCGCCTTGGCGGCGCCGAGCCGGCGGACCATGCGCTCCTCGAGCACGCGCAGGAGCTTCGCCTGGAGATCGACCGGCATCTCGGTGATCTCGTCCAGCAGGAGCGATCCACCGTCGGATTCTTCGAGCAGCCCGACCTTATCGGTGGTCGCGCCGGTGAAGGAGCCCTTGGTGTGGCCGAAGAGCTCGGACTCGATCAGATCCTTGGGCAGCGCGGCGCAGTTGATCTTGATCCACGGCCCGCTGCGGCGCCGGCTCCGGTCGTGCAGCGCGTTGGCCAGCAGCTCCTTGCCGGTGCCGCTCTCGCCCACGATGAGCACGTTGGCGTCGGCGTCGGCAACCGACGCGATCGTCTCCAGCACGCGCTGGATCCCCGGCGCGCTGCCGAGGATCTCGGTGTCGGTGACCTGCTCGACGAGCCGCCGCTTGAGGTCGGCGTTCTCGCTGAGGAGCTTGCGGTGCTCGAGCGCGTTCTCGATCAGGCCGAGGAGCTCGTCGGGATCGAACGGCTTCTCGAGGACGTGAAAGGCGCCGGCGCCCTTGGTGGCCTCCATCGCCTTGCGCACCGAGCCGTAGGCGGTGATGACGATCACCTCGATCGCCGGATCGCGGCGCTTCAGCTCGCGCGTGAGCTGGAGGCCGTCGCCGTCGGGAAGCATGAGGTCGACGATGGCCGCGTGCGGGTCGCTCTGGGCGAGCGTGCCCAGCGCTTCGCGGACGCCGCCCGCCGTCCGTACGCCGTAGCCCTCGCTCTCGAGCGTGAGCCGGAGCCCGTCGGCGATCGTCTTCTCGTCGTCGACGACCAGGATGCTGTGAACGCGTTTCATGGTAGCGGGGGCCTTGAGGCAGGCTTGCACCGAGGGTGGCCTGAGTGGAGTGCGAGCCGGCTTCGACATGGCGCGCTCAACGTAGAAAGGCCAGCCAGGTCGGAGGGGCCAACCAGGTCGGAGAGGCCAGCCAGCTTGGAGCGGCCTGCCAGGTCGGAGAGGCCAGCCAGGTTGGCTTGGGGGTAGCTTGAGGAAGGGGCCAGTAGGCTACGCGTCGCCAATTTCATTGTCGCGGGGTCCTGAAGCCGGAGGTGGTCGAGCGTCGCACCTGCCGGCGCCGTGTAGCCCCGTCTCATCCTAGCAGGGTCGGCAAGGTCGGCCCGGGGAGAAGGGCCCGCGATACCGCTCGGAGGTGACGTCGAGCCGGCGCAACACCGTGATTCACTTCGTCACGGGCTCCAAGGGGAGGCGGGCTTGGACTCTGGTGCCGTAGTTCTCGTGGCTCGAGACCGTGAGCTCGCCGGCGTGCAGATTGATGACGGACCGCGCGATCGACATACCCAGGCCGGTCCCGGTCGCCTTGGTGGTGAAGAAGAGGTCGAAGGCCCGCGCCAGGGTCTCCTCGGTCATGCCCTGCCCGGTGTCATCGATCGTGACCACGACTATTCCGGCCGCCGCCGAGTATTCGGTGGCGACCGTGAGCTTGCCCGCGCCGTCGAGCGCCTCCAGCGCGTTGAGGACCAGGTTCAAGAACGCCTTCTTCAGCTCGCGCGCGTCGAGCATCGCCTGCGGGCAGGACTGATCGTACGCGCGGACGATCTCGACCCGCTCGGAGGGGCGCCGGGCGCGGCCGAGCTCCAGGCACTCGTCGAGCACCGCGTGGAGCGAGGTCGCCGTGCGGTGGAGCTCGGGCGGGCGGCCGAACGCGGTGATCTGGGCAACGACGCTCGCGAGGTCGTCGACCGTGCCCGCGATCTTTCCGGCCAGCTCCTTCGCTTCGGCGTCGCCGGCCCGGGCCAGCCGCTGCTCGAGATGGTGCGCGTAGAGGCGCAGGCCGGCCAGCGGATTCTTCACCTCGTGGGCGACCTGGGTCGCCATGCGTCCGAGCGCCGCGACCGCGCCGCTGCGCAGGCGCTCGAGGTCGTGGGTGTTGCGGATCGCGATAGCGGCCTGCGACGAGAAGAGCGCCAGCAGCTCCAGGTCGTCGTCGCCCGGCTCCAAGCGCACCGACGTCTCGATGACGAGCGCGCCGGCCGGCCCGTGCTGAACGACGAGCGGCGACGCCACGATGGTGCCGCCGTCCGCCCCGTCCGAGACGGCGAGGGGCACGCCCTTGTCCATCGCCGCGCTGGCCGCGGCCTCGAGCCTCTCCCAGGACGGCGGCGGCGATCCGGCGCTCGCCATCGGTACGAGCGCGCCGCGCTCCAGCTGGAACACCACGCAGCGGTCCGCGTCGGTGGCCTCCACGGTCGCTTGCGCGACCGAATCGAGCACGCGCGCCATCACGCCGGACGAGGCGAGCGCCTGGCCGACCGTCAGCAGGCGCTCACGATCCCGCGCCCACCGGCGCGTCGCGAGCGTCCGGGCGATCTTGGCCCGGAGCTCGTCGTTCACGAAGGGTTTGGTGATGTAGTCGAATGCCCCGCGCCGGACCGCCTCGACCGCGGTCTGGATCGTGCCGTGCGCCGTCATGATCACCACCGGCAGGCGAGGCTGGCGCTGGTGCAGCGCCTCCATGAGCCGCATGCCGTCGGTGGGCACCATCCGGAGGTCCAGCAGCGCCAGATCGAAGCGCGACGCCTCGACCGCCTCGAGCGCCTTGCGCGGATCGCTGGTGGCCGCCACGTCGAAGCCCATGGCGCTCAGGCGCATCTCCAGCACTTCGAGGATCGCCGCATCGTCGTCCACCACGAGGATCTTCTGCTTCACTTGCGTTTCTCCAGCTGCAGGTCGATTTGCTTCAAGCGTTCGAGGTCGGCGCGGAGCCGCTCGGCCTCCTGGCGAACGCGAGCCAGGTCGCCTTCCCGTTTGGCCAGCTCCTCGCGCACGCGCAGGAGCTCGAGCTGAAGCCGGGTGATCTCGTCGCGGGTCGTGATGACGGACGAGACCGCGTCCCGGCTCATCCGGACACGCGGCGCCCGTGAATCGTCGGAGTACTGCGTGAGAAACGCGTCGTAGGCGGCCATCGCGCTTCGGTAGTCACCCTCGGCGGCCAGCCGGTCGGCCTTCGCGAGCATCGTGGCCGACGGGCCGGCGAAGGGTCCGGCGACGCAGCCGGCCAGGAGAGTCGCCAGTGCGACGAGCCAGACGCGCGTCATGTACGCGGCAGGAGCACGGTGAACCGGCTCCCCTTGCCCTCTTGCGATTCCACGGTGACGCGGCCGCCGTGCGCCTGCGCCACGCCTCGCACGATGGCGAGACCGAGGCCCGTCCCGCCGCGGTGGCTGTGCGCCTGGCGGTAGGGCTCGAAGATGTGGGCCAGCTCGCTCGCCGGGATCCCGACGCCGGTGTCCTCGACCTGGATCTCGAGCTCGGCGCTGGTGGCGATCACCCGGGCGACCACGCGCCCGCCGCGTGGGGTGAAGCGAATGGCGTTGGCGACCAGGTTGACGATCACTTGGAGCAGCCGGTCCTCGTCGCCCAGGCACGTGAACTCTTCGCCGGACTGCTCGCGCTCGAGCACGATGCCGGCCTGGTCGGCCCGCGGCCGGAGCTCGTCCACGGCGCGCGCGACGACCGTATCGAGCTCGAGCCGCGACCGCTGGATCGGCAGGACGCCCGCGCGCAGGCGCGTGACCTCCAGGATCTGGTTCACGAGCCCGAGCAGGCGATCCGAGCCGGCCGCGATGATCTCGACGAGCCGCTGCTGCCTGGCGGTGAGCGGACCGGAGACGCGCTCGCGCAGGAGGTGGGCGCCCTCGCGGATGGAGGTGAGCGGCGACCGCAGCTCGTGGGAGACCGACGCGAAGAACTCCTCCTTCGTCCCCTCGAGGCGTCGGAGCTCGAGGGCCATCGCGTTGAACGAGCGCGCGAGCTCGCCGATCTCGTCCCGGCTCTCCACCGTGATCGGCCGATCGAAGTGGCCCGCCGCGACCTCGGCGGTGGCGGCCGAGAGCGTCCCGAGTGATAGCGTCAGGCGATGTGCGATGAGCCCGCTTCCGAGCAGCGCGAGGCTCACCGCAGCGGTCAGCGCCAAGAGCACACCCGACCAGGTGCGCGCCTCGAGGCGGGCGATCTCGGCCTGCGAGTGCAGAACGTCGGCGTGCATGGCCTCGGTCAGCGCGTCGAGGTTCGCTTCGACGCGATCGGCCAGCGACCGCGCCGCGCCCTCGGACAGGGCCGTCGCGCGCGTCCGCTCGCCGCGCGCCAGCAGCGTCCGGATCTGGCCGACCGTTCCCACGTAGCGCTCGAAGCCGGCCGCCGCCTCGTCGAGCAGGCGCGTCTCGGTACCGCTCGTCGCGTAGGCGCGCAGGCGATCGAGGTTGGCGCGCATGCCGTCGGCCCGATCGTTCCAGGCCGTCATGAACCGCGGATCCTGCAGTACCAGGAACCGGGCCTCGAGCCGGACCATCGTCGGCATCACGTCACGCGTCGACGCGGCCAGCCGCAGCGCCGGCACGGTGCGGGTGGTGATCTCGCGGTTGACGGAGGCGAGGCGCCCGACGGCGCGCAGGCTGAGGACGCCCACGATTGCGAGCACGACGACGACCACTGCGGACGTCAGGAAGATCTTCGAGGCGAGCCGCATTTCTTTTCTCGGCCTCTCACCCCTCGCGAGAGCCTGCCTGTGCCGGCTGAGGCGCCGGAGCCAGCCGGGTTGCCGTGAGTCTGGCGATCGGCCGCCGACAGTCGAGGACCTGCTCCCTCGACGACGGTCGTGGTACGTCCACGATGGACGATCCGGGTCTCGCCTGTCAAGGTCCGTCGAGCGGCATTTGGGGTAAGATTCACAGCTAGTTGGAGAGCGCCACGGCGCCGCCGGCCGTTGAGGCGCGATGGCACCAGACGGTGAGGATGGAGATCGCGGCCGGTGTGACGCCCGGAATGCGCGACGCTTGCCCGAGCGAGCGCGGCCGCACCTGCACGAGCCGTTCGCGGATCTCGGTCGAGAGGCCGGGGACCACGCCGTAATCGAGGCCGTCGGGGATCCCGCGCCCCTCGAGGCGCTTGAAGCGCGCCACGTCGTCGAGCATCCGCCGGATGTAGCCTGCGTACTTCGCGGTGACCTCCACCTGGCGAGCCACCAGCGGGTCGGCGAGCGCATCCTCGTCGAGCCGGCGCAGATCCGCGTAGGTCACCTCCGGTCGCCGGAGCAGCTGGAGCAGCGGCGTGCCACCCAACCGTGTGCCCGCGAGCCGACGCATCTCGGCGTCGACCTGTGCGCGTCGACGCTCGACCGCGTCGTGGCGCTCGCGTGAAACGAGTCCCAGCCGGTGCCCGGCCGCCGTCAGTCGAAGGTCCGCGTTGTCCTCGCGCAAGAGCAGTCGGTACTCGGCGCGCGAGGTGAACATGCGGTACGGCTCGAGCGTGCCCTTGGTCACCAGGTCGTCCACGAGCACCGACATGTAGCACTCGGAGCGATCGGGCAGGAACGGCTCGTGGCCGAGGACGGCGGCCGCGGCGTTCGCGCCGGCCCACAGCCCGAGCGCCGCCGCTTCTTCGTAGCCGGTGGTGCCGTTGATCTGGCCGGCGAGGTAGAGGCCGGGCGCGGCGCGACACTCCAGCGTCGGCGCCAGCTGCGTCGGGTGGATGAAGTCGTACTCGATCGCGTAGCCCGGGCGCATGATCTCGGCACGCTCGAGGCCGGGAATCGAGTGGACGAGCTCTTCCTGCGCGTCCGGCGGCAGGCTCGTCGAGATGCCGTTCGCGTACACCTCTTCGGTCTCGAGGCCGTCGGGCTCGAGGATCACCTGGTGCCGCGGGCGATCGGCGAAGCGCTTCACCTTGTCCTCGATGGACGGGCAGTAGCGGACGCCGGTGGCGTCGATGATCCCGGAGTAGAGGGGCGAGCGGTCCAGGTTCGCGCGCACGATGTCGTGCGTGCGCTCGGTCGTGTACGTGAGGTGGCAGGCGATCTGGGGCAGCAGCGACGGGCGCTCGGTGGCCCAGTGAAACGGCCAGGGTTCGGCGTCGCCCCACTGCGCTTCGAGGGACGCGTACTCGATCGTGGAGCGCCGCAGCCGGGGCGAGGTGCCGGTCTTGAGTCGCCCGAGCGTCAGCCCGAGGGCGCGCAGCGCGTCCGAGAGATCGATCGCCGCGAACTCGCCGGCGCGCCCGGCGCTGTGGCGCGCGAGGCCCACGTGGATCAGCCCGCGCAGGAACGTCCCGGCGGTGACGACGACGGCGCGGGCGCGGTACTCGACGCCCAGCTGATCCACGACGCCGGCGACCCGGCCGCCGTCGAGGACGAAGCGCACCGCCTGACCCTGCCGGGTCTCCAGGCGTACCTGCGTCTCCACCGTGTGCTTCATCGCGCCGCGATAGCGGGCGCGATCGCACTGCGCGCGCGACGACCGCACCGCCGGCCCGCGCGAGGCGTTGAGCGTCTTGAACTGGATCGCGGCGCGATCGGTGTTGCGTCCCATCTCCCCGCCGAGCGCGTCGATCTCGCGCACCAGATGTCCCTTCGCGGTGCCGCCGACCGCGGGGTTGCAGGACATCTGGCCGATCGCGTCGAGGCTCATCGTGAGCAGGAGCGTGCGGCAACCCATGCGCGCGGCGGCCAGCGCGGCTTCGCACCCGGCGTGACCGGCGCCGATGACGACGACGTCGAAGAATTGCATTCCGCTTAGTGATACCATATGCGCCGTCTCGTGCGACGGATCCCCTTTTCTCGGAGGACACTCGTGGAGTTCGGACTCTCGCTACCCGGTCGCGGCCCGCTCGCCGGCCTCGACACCGTCTTGAAGATCGCCGAGAAGGCGGACGGACTCCGCTATAGCTCGCTGTTCGTCACCGACCACGTCGTGATGCCGGTGTCGTCCGCGAAGTCGGTCTATCCGTACAGCACGAGCGGGCAATTCCCCGGCGGCTTCGCCCAGGACTATCTCGAGCCGCTGGCCATGCTGAGTCACCTGGCCCACGCGACGGCGCGCACCCGGCTCGGTATCAGCGTCATGGTGGTGCCGTACCGCAACCCGCTGGTCGCCGCCAAGATGCTCGCCACGATCGACGTCCTCTCCCGTGGGCGCGTGATCCTCGGCGCCGGCGTCGGCTGGCTGCGCGAGGAGTTCGAGGCGCTCGGCGCGCCACCGTTCGAGGAGCGCGGCGCGGTGACCGACGAGTACGTGAAGCTCATGCGCGCGGTGTGGACGACCGACCCCGTCACGTTCGAGGGTAAATATTGCACGGTGCGCGACATCCACGTCCTGCCCAAGCCGGCGCAGCGACGCGGGATTCCCGTGTGGATCGGCGGGCACAGCGACGCGGCGGCCCGCCGCGCCGGCGCCATCGGCGACGGCTGGCATCCGATCGCGATGCGGCCGCCGGCGATGCTGGCGCCCGACGAGTACGCGGCCAAGGTCAAGCTGATCCACGCGGCCGCCCAGCGGGCCGGGCGCGATCCGAAGTCGATCGCGCTGACCATCCGCGCGCCGATGGAGGTGCGGGCCAAGGGCGCCAAGGCCGGCGCGGGCGATCGGCCGATGTTCCAGGGCACCGCCGCCGAGGTGATCGGCGACATCCGCCGCTACCAGGCGCTCGGCGTCTCGCACTTCGTCTTCGATCCGACCGTGCCGGAGCTGCGCGCGGTGCTCAAGAACATGGAGCGTTTCGCGAGCGACGTGCGACCCAAGCTCGCCCGACGGAAATGACGACGGTGTCGATTTCGCATCACGAGGCGTGCGCGCTGATCGAGAGCCGTCCGGAGGCCCTCGACGACCTGCTGGCCCGCGCCGGCGATGTTCGCGATCGCGGTCGCGGCCGCACCGTGACCTTCTCGGCGAAGGTCTTCGTGCCGCTGACGACGCTCTGCCGCGACTACTGCGGCTACTGCACGTTCCGCCGCGACCCGGGGGAGCCGGGCGCCCACACGATGACGCCCGACGAGGTGGTGGCGCTGGCGCAGGCCGGCGGACGCCTGGGCGCGAAGGAAGCGCTGTTCTCGCTCGGGGACCGGCCCGAAGCGATCTTCCCCACGCATCGCGAGTTCCTCCGGCGCCATGGCCACCGCACGACGCTCTCGTATCTGCGCGCGGTGTGCGCGACCGTGCTCGCGGAGTCACCGCTCCTGCCCCACGCCAATCCCGGCCTCATGGGCGAGCGCGACCTGGCGGCGCTGCGCGAGGTCAACGTGAGCATGGGCTTGATGCTCGAGACGGTCTCCGAGCGGCTCCTGGCCGCCGGCGGCGCCCATCACCAGGCGCCCGACAAGGTGCCGGCGCGCCGCCTGCGGACGATCGCGCTGGCCGGCAAGCTCGGCATCCCGTTCACGACGGGGCTGCTGATCGGCATCGGCGAGACCCCGCGCGAGCGCGCCGACACGCTGGTGGCGATCCGCGACGCGCACGAGCGCTACGGGCACATCCAGGAAGTCATCGTCCAGAACTTCCGCGCCAAGGCGCGGATCCCGATGCGCGACGCACCCGAGCCCTCGCTCGACGATCTCCTGCGCACGCTGGCGGTGGCGCGGCTCGTGCTGGGCCCGGACGTGAACATCCAGGCGCCGCCGAACCTGTCGCCGCGCGTCTACCCGCGTCTGCTGGCGGCCGGGCTCAACGACTGGGGCGGCATCTCGCCGCTCACGCTCGACCACATCAACCCCGAGAAGCCGTGGCCGCTGATCCCCGAGCTCCGGCGCGCGACCGAGAGTCAGGGCTTCGTCCTCCGCGAGCGTCTGGCGATCTATCCCGAGTTCGCGACGCGCCCGGAGTTCCTCGACGAGCGCCTGCGCCCGCGCGTGGGCGAGCTGATCGACGAGCGCGGACTGGTCAAGGAATCCCATGAACACTGGCGCCGCTGGTAGCCTGCTCGCCTCGCTGGACTGGGTCTCGCGCGACGTCCGTCCGATCCTCGCCCGGGCGCTCGACGGCCACGAGGTGTCGGTCGACGACGGGATCGCGCTGACGGGCGTCGCCGGACGCGACCTGCACGCCCTCACGCTCGTCGCCGACGAGATGCGGCGGCGGCAGGCCGGCGACGTGGTGACCTACGTCGTGAACCGCAACATCAATTTCACGAACGTCTGCATCAAGCACTGCACGTTCTGCGCCTTCAGCCGCGACCATCGCGAGGAGGAAGGGTATCTCCTGCCCCTCGCCGAGGTCGTCCGCCGCGCCGAGGAAGCGGCGAGCCTCGGCGCGACCGAGGTGTGCATCCAGGCGGGCCTGCCACCGAAGCTCGACGGGCGCTACTACATCGACCTCACGCGGGCCATCACCGCCGCGCTGCCCAAGCTACACATCCACGCGTTCTCGCCCGAGGAAGTCCTCTACGGGACGGTGCGGTCGGGACTGTCGATCAAGGAATATCTGACCGAGCTCAAAGCGGCTGGCCTCGGCACGCTGCCGGGCACGTCGGCCGAAATCCTCGATCAGGCGATCCGTGACGTCATCGCGCGCGGCCGCATCACCGTCCCTCAATGGATCGATGTCATCACGACCGCGCACGCGCTCGGGATCCGCACCACGTCCACGATCATGTACGGTCACATCGAGACGCCGGCCCACTGGATCCGCCACATGGCGCTGCTCCGCTCGATCCAGAAGGACACCGGCGGCTTCACGGAGTTCGTGCCGCTCTCGCTGATCCACTCCGAGGCGCCGATGTGGTCCAAGGGGCTCGTCCCCGGCGTCCGTCCCGGCGCGACCGGGAGCGAGGTCGTGAAGATGCACGCGCTGGCGCGCCTCGTGCTCGGCCCGAGCTTCCGCAACATCCAGTCCTCCTGGGTCAAGGAAGGGCCCAAGCTGGCGCAGCTGCTGCTGGCCGCCGGCGCGAACGATCTCGGCGGCACCCTGATCAACGAGTCGATCTCCACGTCGGCGGGCGCGCAGTACGGCCAGCTCGTGGGGCCCGCCGAGCTGCATCGCCTGATCCGCGACGCGGGTCGCGTCCCGGCGCAGCGTGACACGCTGTATGGGATCGTCCACACCTATAGCGATGGTGAGGACCCGGAATCCCCCCTGGACAAGATCGACGACGCGGAGGCGCGCTTCGGCTCGTATCGCCGACTGATCGCTTCGGGAGAATTCCGCTTCACGCGCTAGCCGCGCGGAGCGGCCTGTGGTAATAATGCACTTCGCGTTCAACCCACCACCCGATCGACTGGAGGTCACCTGTGGCGAAGACGATGACGAAGTCCGCGACGGTCGCGTACCTTGCGGAGAAGACTAGCCTCTCCCGGAAGCAGATCGAAGGCATCCTCGACGAGACGCTCAACCTCGCGTCCAAGGAAGCCAAGAAGAGCGGCGTGTTCCTGTTGCCGGGGTTCGGGAAGCTGGTTCTCGCGAATCGCAAGGCGCGGATGGGACGTAATCCACAGACCGGCGAGCCGATCAAGATTCCAGCGAAGCGCGTCTGCAAGTTCCGTCTCGCGAAGAGCCTGAAGGACGCCGTGCTTGGTGCCAAGAAGTAAGACTGGAAGTCGCGCGGGGAGCCAGCCGCCCGCCGCCGTTCCCGTTCCCTCGCTCGCGTCCGTGACCGTGCCGCGCGTCTGGCAGGGTATCGGCTACCGACCCCTGCCAGACGCCGCGATGGCGCGGCCGCTCTTCGACTTCGCCGCCGCGCCCTGGCCCGCCGCCGCCGACTTCGCGCTCGCGTGGGGGGCGAGCACGGCGGCCGGTGGGGCCGAGCGACTCGTGGGCGCGGTGGTCGCCGAGCGAAGCGGCCCGGCGATGATGCTGCACGGGCCCGTCGTCGTGGCCGAGACCGATCCCATCGAGGTCGCCTCGCAGCTCGTCGCCGCCGCGCTCGATCACGCCACCGCCGCCGGCGCCGTCACCCTCTTCGCGCGCCCGCAGAGCCTCGACCGCGTCTGGGTGCGCTTCGGCTTCATCCCGGTGCCGGAAAGCACGCTGCCCCCCGCCCTCGCGGGCCGCGAGGGCGGGGGCCTCTACGCCTGGCGCGGCGGCAGCGCGTTGTGGACCCTGCGCGAAGCCCCTCGCGACTGACATGTCCGTCGTCGCGCTCGCCGGCGGCACCGGCGCCGCCAAGCTCCTGAGAGGCCTCGCGACGCTGATCCCGGCGCGCGACCTCACCGTGATCGGCAACACCGGCGACGACTCGGAGATCTGGGGACTCCACGTCTCGCCCGATCTCGACACCGTGACCTACGCGCTCGCCGGCCGGCTCGACGTCGCGCGCGGCTGGGGGCTCGCCGACGAGACGTTCCAGTGCCTCCGCGCGATGGCGACGTACGGCGCCGACACGTGGTTCACCCTGGGCGACCGCGATCTGGCGACGCACCTGGTGCGCACCCGCGCGCTCCGCGACGCCCCGCTCTCGACGGTGACGGCGCGCCTGAGCGCCAGCCTCGGGGTCGCGGCGCGCATCCTGCCGATGAGCGACGACCCGGTCCGCACGATGATCCGGACGCCGGGCGGGCGGCTCACGTTCCAGGAATACTTCGTGCGTGAGAAATCGCTGGTCGAGGTGACCGGCGTGGACTACGAGGGCGCGCGTGCTGCGCGGCCGGGGCCAGGCGTCGTCGACGCGATCCGGAGCGCGGACCTGGTGGTGGTGTGCCCGTCCAACCCGGTGACGTCGGTCGGCCCGATCCTGTCCGTCGCGGGGATCGCCGACGCGCTGTGCGCGGCCGCCGCGCCCGTGGTCGGCGTGAGCCCGATCGTGGGCGGCGCGGCGGTGAGCGGGCCGGCGGCGGCGCTCATGCGCGCACGGGGGCTCAAGGTCTCGCCACTGGGCGTCGCCGCCGCCTACGCGCCGTGGCTGCGACGGCTGCTGATCGCCCCGAGCGATGAGGCGCACGCCACCGAGCTCGAGCGGCGCGGCGTCGAGGCGGACGTCACCGACATCATGATGCCGAGCCGAGAGCGCGAGATCGCGCTGGCGCGGCGCGTGCTCGAACGCCGATGATCATCGCGGCCGTCCCCGTGAAGGATCTGGAGAACGCCAAGCAGCGGCTGGTCTCCATCCTCACACCTGCCGAGCGCGGCGAGTTGGTGCGCGCGATGTTGCGCGACGTGCTGAAGGCGCTGGCGACCGCGGCGCCCGATCTGGTCTGGGTCGTGACGCGCGAGCCCGCGGTGGCCGCGATCGCGCGCACGCTGGGCGCCGAGCCGCTCACCGAGGCGGAGAACCGCGGCCACACCGCGGCGGTCGCCTTCGCGCAGGCCGAAGCCAGCTCGCGCGGCGCGAGCGTGTTCCTGACCGTGCCGGGCGATGTGCCCCGCGTGACCGCCGACGAGCTCACGCAGCTGGTCGCCGCCGCGATCCCCGGCAAGCCGGTCTTCGTGCCGTCGCGCTCGGGGCACGGCACCAACGGCGTCGCGCTGGCGCCTCCCGACACGATGACGTTGAGATTCGGCGAGCCCTCGTTCAAGAACCACCTCGCGGCGGCGCGCCGCCTCGGCCTGACGCCGCGCGTCCTCGACCTGCCGGGCCTCGCCCTCGACATCGACGCGCCGGACGATCTCGTCACGCTCCTGGACCAGGACACCAGCACCGAGACCGGCCAGCTCCTGCATCGGTGGCTCAATACCAGCGGCCAAACGGAAGTACGCAGCCGGCTCGCCTCCATTGCAGCAAACCCGCGACCCACCGGCCCGCTACGGTGAACCGGGCGATGCGGAGCCAACTCGCGTCGCTCTCAGGCCACCCGCAAGCGGAGCGGCTTCACCTTTCTACAGTGAGATTGGCCATGCCGAGCCGGCACGCGTCGCTCTCAGGCCACCCGCAAGCAGAGCGGCTTCACCTTTCTACTGTGAGATTGGCCATGCCGAGCCGGCTCGCGGCCCTCTCAGGCCACCCGCAAGCGGAGCGGCTTCACCTTTCTACAGTGAGATTGGCCATGCCGAGCCGGCACGCGTCGCTCTCAGGCCACCCTCGGTCCAAGCCGGCCTCACGGACCCCGCTACAATGACTCCGCCGCCGCGCTACGAGGTCATCGGCATCCAGGGCATCGGCGAAGTGCGTCGCGGCGACGACATCGCCGCGCTCATCGTGGAGGCGGCGGCGCGTCAGTCGACGCCCGTGCTCGCCGCCGACCTGCTGGTGATCGGGCAGAAGATCGTGTCGAAGGCCGAAGGCCGGGTCGTGAAGCTCGGCGACGTCACGCCGTCGCCGATCGCCATCGCGATGGCCCCAGCGCTCGGCAAGGAGCCGCCGCTCGTCGAGGTCATCCTGCGCGAGTCGCGGCGCGTCGTGCGCATGGCCCAGGGCGTGATCATCACCGAGACGCATCACGGCTGGGTCTGCGCGAACGCCGGCGTGGACCAGTCCAACGTCGACGCCGACACGGTGGCGCTGCTTCCCGAGGACTCGGACCGCTCGGCGCGCCAGGTGCGCGACCGCGTGCGCGTGCTGGCCGGCGTCGACGTGCGCGTCATCATCACCGACACGTTCGGGCGCCCCTGGCGCGAGGGGCTCACGAACATCGCGATCGGCGTCGCCGGCTTCGCGCCCCTCCGCAGCTACCTCGGTGAGCGCGATCCGGCCGGCCGGCCGCTGCAGGCCACTATTCTCGCGCTGGCCGACGAGCTCGCCGGGGCGGCGGAGCCGGTCATGGGCAAGCTCGACCGGATCCCGGCGGCGATCGTGCGGGGGCTCACGCTCTCGGCCGCCGAGGAAGGCTCGAAGCCGCTCGTGCGCGAGCCCGCGCGCGATCTGTTCCGATGAGGCCGCGCGTATGAACATCGCGATTCTCGGCGGGACGGGCAAGGAGGGCGCGGGGCTGGCGACGCGCTGGGCCCGGGTCGGCCATTCGATCATCATCGGCTCGCGCGATGCCGAGCGGGCGAAGACCAAGGCGGCCGAGCTGCGCGAGGCGACGCACAAGCTGCCGATCATGGGCGAGTCCAACGCCGAGGCGGCGCGCCTCGGGGCGGTCGTCGTCATCGCGCTGCCGGCGCAGGGGCTCGCGGCCACGCTGCCGGAAGTCCGCGAGGGCTGCCGCGACAAGGTCGTCGTGTCGACCGTCGTACCGCTGACCTTCGGCGGCCCACGCCTGCACACACCGCCGCCGGCTGGATCGTCGGCCGAGGAAGCTCAGGCGCTGCTGCCGGAGGCGAAGGTCGTCGCCGCGTTCCAGCACATCGCCGCCCACGAGCTGGCCGAGGCCGATCACCCGATCGAGTGCGATCTGCTCCTCTGCGGCGCCGACGCCGCCGCCAAGGAGACCGTGGCCGAGCTGGGCCGCTCGATGGGCCTGCGCCCGATCGACGTGGGCGCGCTCTCCAACGCCGGACCGCTCGAGGGCATCACCGCAATCCTGGCGACGATCAACCGGCGCTACAAGCTCAAGAACTCCGGGTTCAAGATCACCGGGCTCTGATCATAACGGCGCCTCGGCCGGCGGGGCCCCAGCCCCGCGACGGCCTGCGGCGCCTACTGCGTCAGGCCGCGCGAGATCGCCAGCCCGAGGTAGACGATCACGACCGCCAACAGCAGCACGATCCGGTCGAGCCACGCGATCGCCGAGAGCGCCGGGCTCGGATCGTCGCCGACGGCGAGTGCGCGTGCCAGGCGGGGCAGCTGAGCGAAGTCGCGCTGGCCGGCGATTGCGATGGCGGCCAGCACGAGCATGAACTTGGCCGCGAGGACCAGCGCCGCGCCGCTCTCCATCACGTGCTCGAGCGGACCGAGCCGCGTGACGTTGTAGAACCCGGTCGCCGCGACCAGCGCGATCGCCGTCCACGCCGCCGGCCGCCCGCGGCGCGCCGCCTCCGCGAACGGACCGGCGCCGCCGCGCCGCGCCGCCGGCAGCAGCACGTGCGCCTGGTACATGAGCCCGCCCATCCAGACCACCACGCCGAGCAGGTGCAGCCACAGAACGACGATAGGAACCGTCACGGCGTGACGCCGGTCAGGTGGGCCACGACGCCGTCCACGTCGGAGAGATCGCCGAACAGCAGATCGGGACGGCACGTCGCCAGCTCGTCGGCCGCATGCTGGCCGGTCGCGACCGCCACCGCCACCGCGCCGCAGCTCCGCGCGCACTCCACGTCGAGGGGTGTGTCGCCGATGATCGTCACGCGGTCGAACGTGAAGTCGTGGCCGAGGCCACGTGCCCGCGCGCACGCGATCGCTGGCAGCCGGCGCCGGTCCGCGTCGTCGCCGCCGTACGCCCCGACCCGGAAGAGCGGCCAGAGCCGGGTCGGCTCGAGCTTGATCCGGGCGCCGGCCTCGATGTTCCCGGTGAGGAGCCCCACCACGGCGTCCGACCGCGCGTCGAGCCGCCGGACGATCTCCGCGACCCCGGGCATGAGCTTGACCGTCGAACCGTCGCCGATCAGGCGCGTGAGCTCGCGCACGTAGGCGCGGAAGCACGCGTCGACCCCTGCGCGAATGCGCTCGGCGTCGAGGCCGGCCGCGGTCATGAGCTCGTGGACGATGGAGAGATCGGTGCGGCCGCGGAAGTCGTAGCGGTCGATCGCGCCGTCGGTGCCGTAGGTTTCCTTCAGCGCCACCGCGAACGCGGCGCGCCCGGCGCCGCGCACGCTCACCAGCGTGCCGTCGATGTCGAACAGGAAGAGACGCACTCTACTGGGGCGCCAGGCGACGGAGCCGCGCGACCACCACGGGGACGGTGTCCAGGGCGATCTCGATCTCCCCCGCGGTCGTCCAGCGACCGAGCGTGAAGCAGAGCGAACCCTCGGCGGTCTCCTGGTCGCAGCCGATCGCGCGCAGTACGTGCGACGGCTCGCCGATCATCGCGGTGCAGATGGCGCCCGACGACGCGGCGACGCCGCGGAGGTCGAGCTCCAGCAGGACGCCGTCGGCCTTCACGCCGGGCACCACAATCGACACGTGATGCGGCAGGCGTCCCGTCCCGCTCGCCCCGGTGAGCCGCGCCTCCGGCACGCGCGCCAGCAACCCCGACAGCAGGCGATCGCGGAGCTCGGCGAGCCTCGCCGCCTCGCCGGTGACGTCCGCGCGCGCCAGATCGGCCGCCACGCCCATGCCGGCGATCGCCGGCAGGTTCTCGGAGCCCGCGCGATACCCGCCCTCCTGCCCGCCCCCGACCGTGAGCGGCGCGAGCTTGACGCCGGGCCGCACCCAGAGCGCGCCGGCGCCGGGCGGCCCGTAGAGGTCGTTCGACGAAAGGGTGAGCAGGTCGATGCGGCAGTCGTCGATCTGGATCGGGACGCGGCCCGCAGCCCCGACCGCGTCGACGTGGAACGGAACGCCGCGCGCGTGCGTGATGCGGCCGATCTCGCGGATGGGCTGCAGCGTACCGATCTCGCCGTTGGCCGCCATGATCGAGACGAGCAGCGTGTCGTCGCGCAGCGCCTGCGCCACCGCCTGCGGATCGAGGCGGCCCTCCCTGTCGACGCCGACGTATGTGACGGTCCAGCCGCGCTTTTCCAGATCGCGACAGGAGGCCATGACCGAGACGTGCTCGATCGCGGAGGTGACGATGTGGCGACCCGCGGCGCGCTGAGCGAGCCCCTTGATCGCGAGGTTGTTCGCCTCGGTCGCGCTGGCGGTGAAGATCACCCCGGCCGGCGCCGCCCCGAACAGCCGGGCGACCTTTGCCCGGGCGCCGTCCAGCGACGAGCGCGCCTCGAGCCCGAGCGAGTGCTGGGCGCCTGCGTTGCCGACGCCCCCTTCCAGAAATGGCCGCATGACGGCGACCACCCGGGGGTCGACGGGCGAGAAGCCCGCGTAGTCCAGGTAGACCCGGGGCGACGTGGGCGTCGAGCCTACGACTCTAGTGAGTCTTTCTGAGGAGGAAGCGGAAAACCGCGCCATTCTTCTCAATCCCCAGCAGCTGGTGACCGGTCCGGATCGCCCAGCTCTTCATGTCCGCCTCGGACCCGGGGTCGTCCGACGTCATCTCGAGGACCTGCCCGGGGTCCATGTGCTGGAGGGCCTCGCGCGTCTTGACGACGGGCATCGGGCAGAATAGCCCGAGGCAATCGATCGACCGGTCGGCCACTACCGCCATATCGGCTATGTCCTTGAAAATTCTGACACCGACCAGAAAGGCCGGCAATAGAATAATGGTAACGATGTCCCCCGAATCTTCCGGAGAAGTGGCGTTGGCTGGGCGGCTCCTCAAGCATAAAGTGCTGCTGGCGCTGACACTTTCATCCCTGATCCCGCTCCTGGTCCTGGCCTACGTGGTCCTCCGTTACGTCGAGCCCGGGCTCGATCGGGCGGAGGTGGCCCGGTTCTACGGCCTCCACGGCCTCATCCTGGCCACGATGCTGGCCATGGCGGTGGGCGCCTACATCATCTGGGACATGGGGCGGGCCCTGTCTCGGCTGGCCGAGCTCATGTCGAAGGACTTGGGGCTGGCCGAGATCGGGAGGCGCAGCGACGAGGTCGGGACCCTGATGACGTCCTTCTCCAGCATGCTGGGCACGGTCGAGCAGCAGGCGATCGACATCAACACCTTCGCGTTGCGGCTCGACGCGGCCTACCGCGAGCTCGAGGCCACCAACGCGAAGCTCAAGGAGACCTCGTTCAAGGACGAGGTGACCGGGCTCTACAATCGACGCTTCTTCTCGCTCCGCCTCGAGGAGGAGATCTCCCGCTACAGGCGGTTCAATCATCCGGTCTCGGTCGTGGTACTCGACCTGGACGGCTTCAAGACCGTCAACGACGAGTTCGGCCACGCGGTAGGCGACGACACGCTGCGCGACATCGGACAGATCCTCATGAAGCACTCGCGCGGCATCAACGTCGTCTCGCGCTACGGCGGCGACGAGTTCGCCGTGCTCCTGGTCGAGACCGCCAAGTCGGGCGCCCGACTCTATGCCGACCGGATCCGCCAGGTCGTCGCGACCTTCCCGTTCTCGCACGGCAAGCAGGTCACCGCGAGCTTCGGCGTGGCGAGCCTACCGGATGACGAGGCCACGACGTCGGAGGAGCTGTTCCGGGCCGCCGACGAAGCGCTCTACGCCGCGAAGCGGGCCGGCAAGAACCAGGTCGTGGGGGCCGGACGCGAAGGCAAAATCTCATGACGCACAGCGAGCACATCCTGATCGTCGACGACGATCGCCAGGTCCGCGAGGTCCTCCACCAGATTTTCCTGGGCGCCGGCTACAAGTGCCGGCTGGCCGGCGACGGGCGCGAGGGCGTCGAGGTGTTCCGGGAGATGAAGCCGCCGCTCACCGTCACCGACCTCAAGATGCCGATCATGGGTGGCTACGAGCTGCTCCAGCAAGTTCGGGAGGAGGAGCCGGACGCCGCGGTCATCGTGCTCACCGGCGCGGCCGACGTCAAGACGGCCATCGCCAGCCTCAAGCTCGGCGCCTACGACTTCATCATGAAGCCGGTGAACGTGGACGAGCTGCTCATCGCCGCCGAGCGGGCGCTCGAGCGACGCAACCTCCTGATCGAGCGTCGCCAGTACCAGGAGCTGCTCGAGGTGCGCGTGGTCGAGGCGACGCGGGGGCTGGGCAAGCTCTATCGCGAGCTCCAGGACACCTACGAGACGACCCTCGAGGCGCTCGGGTCGGCCCTCGACACCCGCGACGTCGGGACCGAGTCGCACTCGCGACGCGTCCACGGCTACGCGCTGGCGACGGCGCGCGAGTACGGCGTTCCCGACGCCGACCTGACCGATCTGGCCCACGGCGTGTTGCTGCATGACATCGGCAAGATCGGCATCCCCGACGCGATCTTGCTGAAACCCGGCCCGCTCACGCCGGACGAATGGCAGATCATGCGGCGCCACCCGGAGATCGGCAAGCTCCTGATCGAGAAGATCCCGTTTCTCCGCGGCGCTGTGCCGATCGTCTACTCCCACCACGAGAAGTGGGACGGCACCGGCTACCCGCTCGGTCTCCGCGCCGAGGAGATCCCGCTCGGCGCGCGCATCTTCATGGTGGTGGACGCGTTCGACGCGATCACGTTCGACCGTCCCTACTCGAAGGCCCAGCCGTTCGACGTCGCCAAGGCCGAGATCAAGCGGTGCGCCAGCACCCACTTCGATCCCAGCGTCGTCGAGGCGTTCTTCAAGGTGCCCGAGGCGCTGCTCGCGGAGATTCGCCGGAAGAGCCTGGAGTCGTAGTGAGCCCGGTCAGGCGGGGTCGGCGAAGCCGAGCTCGGCGCAGAGACGGCGGACCTGCGCCATCGGCGTGGCGAGCTCGTCCTCGGTGAGCCCCAGCTCCCCGTAGCTCTGAAGGAGCGCGCGGAGATCTTCGACGCGCGCCACCGCAACGGGGCGATGTCCCGCCTCGGCCAGGCGCCGGATCGACCGCATGCGCGCGGTGGTCACGCCTTCGAGCGCCTGCACCAGCGTCGAGCGCGTCTCGGTCTGGCGGTCCGGACCGATCGCCTCGAATCCCAGCGCGTGCCGCAGCGGAGCGAGCGCCTTCTCGGCATCGCCGGCCGTCAGCCGCCGCTTCCCGAGCTCCGTGTACGCCCACCAGAGCCGCTGATCGACCTCTTCGCGGCGTTTGGCCGGCAGCGCCTCGGCCGGGATCGTGGCGAGCAGATCCTCCGCTCGCTGCAGCGATTCGAGCGCGTCGTCCTCACGCGCTTCCTGCAGGCTGCGGATCGCCTTCGCGGTGAGCTGGCCCACCTCGCCGCCGAACGTGCCGGCGAACATCGTGTGGAATCCCTCGGCGCGCGCGGGCGGAAGCGCGGGATCGTCCAGCGGCTCGCGCAGGAGGAGGCGCGCCCCGTTGAAGTCCTGAAGCTGGAGCAGCCTGACGACGGCGCGCTCGTACGCGGACCAGAGTGCCTCGTGAGCCGTTTCGTGCAGGTCGGCCAACCCCGTATCCTCGGCGACCACGGCGAGCCCGCGATCGATCCAGTTGATCGCGGCCCGGATGGTTTCGACGCGGTCGCCGACTTCGTGACTCCGCGCGCGCGCGAGCCTCACCCGCGCGGCGTCGAGCGTCAGCGTGGCGAAGCGACGGCGATAGGTCGATCGTTCGGTCTCGGGTGCGGTCTCCATCGCCGACGCGAGCGCCTTCGCGGCACCCTCGTCCTCGCCCAGCGCCTGCTTCGCCAGCGCCAGGACGGCCCAGAGCGCCGCGGTCTCGTGCGCCAGCGACGACGGCAGCTCGTGAGGGACCTTCGTGAGCGCGTCTTCGGCGCGCATCACGACCTCGCCGTACCGCTTTTCCTGGTACATCGCGAAACACGCCTCCACGAGCGGTGAATCGCGCCCGGTCCTCGCTTCGGGCACGGGCGCCGGGACGCCGGCGGTCGCCCAGAACGATTCCCGCGCGGCGGGCTCCACCGTCTTCGGGGACGCCGTCCCATCGGGCGCGACCGGAGCCGGCGCCTCGTTCACGTGGGTCGTCCGGGCGCCGCGCAGGACCCGGTGCGGCCGCGCGTGGGGCGAGACCTTGCTGCGGCGCATCCGCCGCGGCGGCGGAGTCTCCGACGGCGGACCGATTTCCTGGGGCACGACTCGAGGAGGCGCGACTTCTTCGGGAGGCGCAGGCTCGGGAGGCGCGGCCTCGGCGGTCGGCGGGAGCTCCTCCACCGCGGTCACGATCTCGGGAGGCGGCGGGGCGTCTTCGACCACCGGCGGCAACTCGATCGGCAACGCGATCAGAGCGCGAGGCGCTTCCTCGCGCGGCTCGGGCTCCGGCAGCTCCCCCAGCGGTTCGACTTCCGGGAACTCAGCTTGCGGGGGCTCGACTTCCGGCGGCTCGATCAGCATCGCGATCACGGCACGAGGCGCTTCCTCGAGCGGCTCGGGCTCCGGCAGCGTCTCCAGCGGCTCGACCTCCGGCGGCTCCACCGTCGTCCGCTCGGCCTCGAGCGGCTCGGCTTCCGGCAGATGCGTAACCGGAGGAGGCGGCACGACCGGGGCAGGCGGCGAAACCGGGGGAGGCGGCGCGAACACTATCGGTGCTCGCGGCGCCGCTGTCCGTTCGAAGCCCCGCAGGGGCGTGACGGGACGCGGCGGCGCCCCTTGAGCCCCTTGGCGCGCGGGGTACCGCGGCTTCGTTGGCCAGAGGAGCTCGAGGATGCCGAGGACCAGCAGCACACAGGCGCTGCCGACCGCGACGAGGATGAAGCCCTCTTCGCTCAGCATGCGAGGACCGCCACGGGACGCGTCACCGACGACCATGCTAGCATGCGATCGGGAGGACTTTTATGCGTCGGATCGCGGTGATCGGGGTCGGAGTAACCAAGTTCGGACTGCACGACCGCACCTCCGCCGAGCTCTTCGCCGAGGCCGCGGCCGACGCGCTGACCGACGCGGGAATTCCGGCAGGCGCCGTTCAGGCTCTCTACTACGGCAACGTCGTGGGTGGCGAGACCGAACACCAGCTGCACACCGGGCCGCAGGCCGCGTCCGTCCTCGGCATCCCGTCGGTGCCCACCACGCGATTCGAGACCGCGTGCGCGAGCTCGCACGCGGCGTTCCGTCACGCCGTGATGGAGATCGCGGCGGGGGTGTCCGACGTGGTGATGGTCGGCGGCGCCGAGCGCGTCCTCAACGTCTCCACGGCCGAGTCGACCGAATACTTCGCCTACACCTCCGACGCGGTGTGGGAGCAGCCGCTCGGGCTCACCTTCCCTGGCGTCTTCGCGATGATCGCGCGCGCCCACATGCAGAAGCACGGCACCACCGAGGCGCAGATGGCGGCGGTGGCGGTGAAGAACCACCGGCACGGGGCGCTGAACCCCAAGGCGCAGTTCCAGAAACAGATCACCATCGAGCAGGTCCTCAAGTCGGCCTACGTCGCCGACCCGCTCAAGCTCCTCGACTGCTGCCCGTTCAGCGACGGCGGCGCGGCGCTCGTGCTGGCCTCCGAAGAGGTCGCGCGGCGCCACCGCAAGCCCGTCTGGGTGCTCGGATCCGCGGCCGCGTCGGACTGGATGCTGCTCGGCGACAAGCGCGACCTGTCGCGAGTGCCGGCCACGGAGCGCGCCGCCGCCGCGGCGTATCGTCAGGCCGGCCTCGGCCCCGACGACGTGGACGTCGTCGAGCTGCACGACTGCTTCACGATCGCCGAGATCGTCGCCACCGAGGGGCTCGGCCTCTTCGAGCCGGGCGCCGGTGGCCGCGCCGCCGAAGAGGGTCGCACGAGCCTCGGCGGTGAGATCCCCGTCAACCCGTCGGGCGGCCTGAAGGCCAAGGGCCATCCGATCGGCGCGACGGGCGCCGCGCAGATCGCGGAGATCGTCACGCAGCTCCGCGGCGAGGCCGGCCCTCGCCAGGTCGACGGCGCTCGCCGTGGCCTCACCCACACCCTCGGCGGTAGCGCCGCGACGGTGCTGGTGAGCCTGTTCGGTCGTGACTGAGCCCGCGATCACCGTCCGCGCCTTCTTCGAGCGAGCGCGCGCGGGACAGCTGGTGGCCATCCGCTGCGGGTCGTGCGGCGAGCTCGCGATTCCCCCCAAGGAGCTGTGTCCCAAGTGCCACGCGCGCGCATGGCGGGAAGAGCCGCTGGCCGGCAACGGCACGATCGCCAGCTACACGGTGATTCGGGTGGCGCCGCGGGCCCACGCGGCCGGCGTGCCCTACGCGGTGGCCGTCGTGGCGCTGAAAGAAGGCGTGTCGCTCCTCGGCCGGATCGTCGACATTCCGCTCGAGTCGCTCGCCGTCGGCATGCCGGTCCGCTTCCGTCCCTTCGTCGCGCCGGATCAGCAGCCTTCCATCGGCTTCGGGCCCGCGTAGCCCGGCTTGGGAGCGACGCGAGGTGGCGCCCACGAGGGCGCGGGCGCTCAGATGGTCGAGTAGCCGCCGCTCACGCTGATCGTCTGGCCGGTGATCCAGCCGGCGAGATCGGAGGCCAGGAACGCGACGAGCGGCGCGATGTCCTCGGGCTTGCCGAGGCGACGGATCGGATATCCGGCGACGATGCGCTCGCGGTTCTTGGCGAGCCACGCCTGGTCGGAGTGCGACGTCTCGATCCATCCGAGGGCGAGCACGTTCACGGTGATGTTGCTGCGGCCGAGCTCCTTGGCGAGCGTCTTGGTGAGCGAGAGCACGGCGCCGCGCGCGCCGGCCGACACGCCGAGGCGCGGCTGGCCGACTCTGGCCGAGTCGCCGACGATGCTGATGATGCGCCCGGCGCCCTGCGCCGCGAGCTTCGGCGCCGCCGCGTGGCAGGCGTTGAAGACGCCGTAGAGGCACACGTCGACCTGGCGCCGCCACTCCTCGGGCGTCGTTTCCAGGAAGAGCTTCGGCTCGACGAGCCCGGCGTTGTTGACGACGACGTCGAGCCGTCCGAGGTCGGTGACGATGCGGTCGACCATGCCGTTCATCGCGGTGTAGTCCGCGACGTCCGCCCCGTAGGCCGCCGCCCGACCACCGCGCCGGGTGATCTCGGCGACGAGCGCGTCGGCCTCGCCGCGCGAGTGCAGATAGTTGATGGCGACCGCCGCGCCCTCCGCGGCCAACGTGAGCGAGATCTCGCGCCCGACGTCGCGCGCGCCGCCGGTGACCAGCGCGACTTTGCCGGCGAGGCCGAGATTCATGGCCCGCGGCTCACCAGCCGGAAGATACGCTCGGGCGTCACCGGCAGCTCGGCGACCTCGACCCCCAGCGGCGCCAGCGCGTCGGCGACGGCGTTGGCGATGGCCGCGGGCGCGCCGATCGTCCCGCCCTCGCCCATGCCGCGGAATCCGCCGAGCGTGACGGGCGACGGCGTCTCCAGGTGGTGCACCTCCATCCACGGCACCTCGCAGGCCGACGGCACCACGTAGTCCATGAGCGTGCCGCTGAGCAGCTGGCCGTGCTCGTCGTAGACGATCTCCTCGAGCAGGGCCGCGCCCAGTCCCTGGGCGACGCCCCCGTGGACCTGACCGTCGACGATGAGGGGATTGACCATGCGCCCGCAGTCTTCCACGACGAGATAGCGCAGGACGCTGACGTGACAGGTCGCGCGATCCACCTCGACCACGGCCAGGTGGGTCGCGTTCGACGCGGTGCCGTAATACGGATCGTAGAAGCGCGTGGCCTCGAGCCCGGGCTCGAGGCCCTTCGGCAGCTGCTTGACGCCGGTATAAGCGGCGCGCGCGATCTCGCGAACGGTCACGCTTCGATCGGGCATGCCACGCACCGCCAGCCGGCCGGCCGCGGGGACCAGATCGGCTGGATCGGCCTCGAGCAGGTGGCCGGCGATCGTGAGCATCTTCTCGCGGACGGCGCGCCCGGCCATGATCGCGGCGCCGCCCGCCAGCACGAGGCTCCGGCTCGCGTACGTCCCGGTGCCGTAGGGCGAGAGCGCGGTGTCGCCGTGGAGAACGCGGACGTCCTCGATCGGCACGCCGACCTCGTCGGCGACGATCTGCGCGAGCGTGGTCTCGAGACCCTGGCCGTGCGAGGCGACGCCGAACACGGCCGTCACCTTGCCAGCGGGATCGACGCGGATGGTCGCCGCCTCGGTGCCGGTGGCGATCGGCACCCCCGGCGCGACGGGGATCGCCGAGCCGATTCCCGTCAGCTCCACGTAGGAGGCGACGCCGATGCCGAGCCAGCGGCCGGCGGCGCGCGCCCGCGCCTGCTCCGCGCGCACGGCATCGTAGTCCATCGCCTCGCGCGCCCGCAGCAGCGAGGCCGTGAAGCTCGCGCGGTCCCAGACGATCCCCGACGGCGACTTGTACGGAAAATCCTCGTCGCGGATGAAATTGCGCAGCCGGATCTCCGTCGGGTCGAGGCCGAGCCGCCGCGCCGCCCGATCCATCAGTCCCTCGATCACGAACACCGCCGGCGGACGGCCGACGCCGCGATAGGGGCCGAGCGGCGTCTTGCAGGTGGCGACGCCTCGCGTGCGTCCTCGATAGGTGGGCACGCGGTACGGTCCGGGCAGGAAGCTGATGGTCTGCACGGGCTCGATGGCGGCGGTCCACGGATAGATCGAATAGGCGCCGATGTCGGCGGTGACCTGCGCGCGCAGGCCGACGATGGCGCCGTCGCGGTCCAGGCCGAGCTCGGCGTCGATGATCTCGTCCCACGCGTGCGTGGTGGCCAGCAGATCCTCGCGACGGTCCCCGATCCACTTCACCGGGCGGCCCAGGCGCCGGGCCATCACGCAGGTGGCGATCTCCTCGGGATAGAGCGACGCCTTGGCGCCGAAGCCGCCGCCCACGTCCTCGGCGATCACGCGGATCTGGTGCTCGGGCATGTCGAGCAGATCGGTCAGGACGTCGCGCACGATTCCGGGACATTGCGCCGACGAGCGCAGCGTCAAGGTGCCGCTGCCCGTCGCGTACTCGGCCAGGCACCCGCGGTTCTCCATGCAGATCGCGGTGTGCCGGTGGAAGCGGAACCGCTCGCGCACGACGACCGCCGCCGACGCCAGCGCCGCGTCGACGTCGCCGCGGGCGAACTCGCGGGCGACCAGCAGGTTGGTCCCGGCCTCCTCGTGGACCAGCGGGCTCGCCGCCTCGAGCGCCCGCTCCATGTCGGTGATCAGCGGCAGCGGCTCGTACTCGACGACGATGCGCTCGACCGCGTCCTCGGCGACGTACCGATTCTCCGCGGCGATCATCGCCACCGCCTCGCCCACGTGGCGAACCTTGCCGAGCGCCAGCGGCGGAAAGCTCGTGACCTTGACGGCCGGCGTCTTGGACGCCGCGCGCACCGGCTTCGACGCCCGCGCGATCTCTTCGCCCGTCAGCACCGCGGTCACACCGGGCAGCGCCAGCGCGGCCGAGGCGTCGATGGCCACGATCCGAGCATGCGCCTGGGGCGAGCGGAGGAACGCGGCGTAGAGCAGCCGTGCCGGCCGGTGGTCGTCGACGTAGCTGCCCTGGCCGGTCAGGAAGCGCGGGTCTTCGCGCCGCGCCACCCGCGCGCCGACGAGGCGCGGCAGCGCCGCGGGCCCGACGGATCGCGGGTCGGTCACCGCGCCCTAGCGCCCGCCGCGGAGCGTCGCGGCGGCGGCCCGCACCGCGTTGACGATCCCCTGGTAGCCGGTGCAGCGACAGAGCACCGCGGAGATTCCCTCGCGGATCTCGCGGTCGCTGGGCGACGGGTTCGTGCGCAGGAAGTCGAGGGCGGTCATCAGCATGCCGGGCGTGCAGAAGCCGCACTGCAGGCCGTGGTGCTCGCGAAACGCCTCCTGCAGAGGATGGAGCTTGCCGTCCTGCATCAGGCCTTCGACCGTCATGAGCTCGGCGCCGTCGGCCTGGACCGCCAGCATGATGCAGGAGCGCGCCGACTCGCCGTTCACGATGATCGTGCAGGCGCCGCAGATCCCGTGCTCGCAGCCAACGTGGGTGCCGGTGAGGCCCAGGTCTTCGCGGATGAAGTCGACGAGCAGCTTGCGGGGCTCGCAGCGTCCCTCGTGGGCGACGCCGTTGACCTTCAAGCGAACGGTCATCATGTCAGCCACGCGCCACTCCTATCGCTCGCACGAGCGCGCGCTTCGTGAGGACTCCGGTGAGGTGGCGACGGTAGTCCGCCGATGCGTGGATGTCCGAATCCGGATCGACCAGCTCGGTGGCTTTCCGGGCCGCGGCCTCGATGGCGGCCTCGCCCAGCCCGTCGCGCTCGAGGATCTCCTCGGCGGCGCGCAGCCGCACCGGCACGGGCCCCGCGCCGGCGGTGGCCAGGCGCGCCGTCTTGCAGCGCTGCCCGTCGCGCACGACGACCGCGGCGATGCCGATGATCGCGAAATCGCCGTGCCGTCGCGAGAACTCCTCGAGGGCGTAGCCGGCGCCCGCCGCCATCGCGGGCAGTCGCACCTCGGTCAAAATCTCGTCGGGCGTCAGGGTGGTGGTGAGATACGTCTGGAACAGGTCCGCGGCCTTGATGACTCGCTCGCCCTTGGCGCCGCGCGCCACCACCTCGCCCTCGAGCGCGGTGAGGACCGCCGGATACTCCGCGGACGGATCGGCGTGGGCGATCGAGCCGCCGATGGTGCCGCGCGTGCGGATCGGCAGGTGCCCCACCCACCGCGTCGCTTCCTTGAGCAGCGGCAACCGCTGCGCGACCACGGGCGAGAACTCGATCGTCCGCTGACGCGTCATCGCACCGAGTCGCACGCGGCCCCCGCTCTCTTCGATGAAGGCGAGGCTCGGGATCCGGTTGAGATCCACCAGCGCGGCCGGGCGCGCGAGACGGAAATTCAGCAGCGGCATGAGGCTCTGGCCGCCGGCCAGCACCTTGGCGTCGCCGCCGTAGCGGCCCAGCAGCGCCAGCGCCTCGTCGACGGTCCGCGGCGCGTGGTACTCGAACTTCGGAGGTTTCATTGTAGCGGGGTCCTCGAGGCCGGCTTGGACCGAGGGTGACCTGAGATAGGTGCGACCCGGCTCCGGTCGCCCGATTTTGGCTCTGCGCCAGAAGCGACCCGGCTCCGATCGCCCGATTCTTGCGCGGCGCCAGGTGCGACCCGGCTCCGGTCGCCCGATTTTGGCTCTGCGCCAGAAACGACCCGGCTCGCGTCATTGGCTCGGGCCCGTTCCATGATTGTCCATAACTTGGTCGGTGTCATTGGCAGGTCGTTGATCCTGATGCCCAGCGGCGCGAGGGCGTCGCTGACCGCGTTCGCGATCACCGCGGGGACCGTCATCGATGACGACTCGCCCAGGCCCTTGGAGCCGAGCGGCGTCAGCGGCGACGGCGAGACGATGTGCGCGATGTCGATGGTCGGCGCCTCGCTCGCGGTCGGGACGAGGTAGTCCATGAACGTTCCCGTGAGCAGCTGTCCGTTGTCGTCGTACTGCAGCTCCTCGTAGAGCGCGCCGCCCAGCCCGTGGAGCGCGCCGCCGTAGATCTGGCCCTCGGCGATCATCGGGTTGATGATCGTCCCCGCGTCGTGCACGGTGACGTAGCGCAGGATCTTGATTGCCGCGGTGTCCCGGTCGACCTCCACCGCCATCACCTCGGCGATGAAGCCGTACGTGTTGGAAGAGTTCACGCGGTCCTGCGCGTCGACGGCCTTGGCCACCGTGAAGCCGAACACCGCGGTGGCCTGGAGCGCGGGCTCCATGCCCTCCGGCAGCGACTCGGTGTTCCAGTGGGCGCGCCCGGCCAGGTCCTTGACCGAGTACGCGGGCCCCTTACCGCTCCGGGGCCGCACGGCGCCGTCGCGGAACTCCAGCGATTCCGCCGGCACGTCCGTCAGGTGCGCCGCGTACGCCACGAGCTTGGCCTTGAGCTTTCGGGCCGCGAGGGCGACCGCGCTCGTCCCGACGGAGCCGAAGCGGCTCGAGTACGTGCCCGACGAGATCGACCAGACTCGGGTGAACGTGTCCATCTCGTCGACGACCGTGACGTCCTGCGGCACGAGCCCGAGCTCGTCGGCCACGATCTGCGAGACGACCGTCTGATGGCCCTGGCCCTGCGGCGTGGTGCCGAGGATCGCGATCACGCGCCCGAGCGGGTCGATCTTGATCGTCGCCGCGTCCACCGCCCCCGACTTCGGCAGGTACTCGGGCTTGGCGCGAAACTGCGGATCGAGCGCCGTGGCCACGTAGCCCATGTTCGACACCGATGGATCCACCGCCAGGGCCAGCCCGATGCCGAAGTAGCGCCCGGCCGCACGCGCCTTCGCCTGCTCGCGTCGCAGCTCGTCGTAGCGCGCGAGCTCGAGGGCGCGGTCGAGAGCCGCTGGATAATCGCCGCTGTCGTAGAGCCCGCCGGTCGGGGTCCGATACGGGAACTGGTCGGGCTGGACGAGGTTGCGCCGCCGGACGTCGACCGGATCGAGGCCGAGCTTGTCCGCGAGGCGATCCATCATCCCCTCGGTCTCGAAGTAGAGATGCCCGCACGCGTAGCCCCGGTTCGGTCCGGTGAGGCTCTTGTTGGTCATGACGACCGAGGCGTCGACCTCGAGGTTCTGGAAGCGATAGGGGCCGACAAAATTGCCGGTGGGACGAAAGCTGCAGCCGGGCTCGGGGCTACGGATGTAGCCGCCGACGTTATCAAGCCACCGAAACCGCATGCCGAGGATCGTCCCGTCCTTCGTGGCGGCGACCTCGCGGTACGCGACCCGATCCGTCCCGCTCGACGACGCCAGCAGGTGCTCGCGCCGGTCCTCGATCCACTTGACCGGCACGCCGAGCCGCATCGCCGCGAGAGCGATCAGCGCGATGTACGGATAGATCGACGACTTGATGCCGAACGAGCCCCCGATGTCCGGCGGGACGATGAAGCGCAGCTTGTTCTCGGGCAGTCCCAGCACGCGGGCCGTGAGCGGGTGCATGATGAACGGCCCCATGAAGTTCGACCACACCGTGCACACGCCGTCGAGCGGGTCCCACTTCGCGATGACCCCGTAGGTCTCGATCGGCGTCGAGCCGTACTTCGGGAAGCTGAACCGCTCGTCCAGGACCACGTCGGCCTCGCGGAACGCGCGGTCGGGGTCGCCGTAGACGAGCCGCCGGTGGCCGGCCAGGTTCGAGCCGACGGCCTCGTGGAGCACCGGCGCGTCGCTCTCGAGCGCGCGCTCGGGGTCGAGCACGACGGCGAGCGGCTCGTAGCCTACCTGCACGTGCTCGGCGGCATCCTCGGCCAGGTACCGATTGCGCGCGACCACGACCGCCACCGGCTCGCCCACGAAGCGCACCCGGTCCGTCGCGGCGCAGTAGTAGTGGACCGGCGCGGTGACGCCGACCGAGAACGGCTTGGTGTGCCGGGCGACGTCGGCGCCGGTGATCACGCCGGCGACGCCGTCCATCGCACTCGCCGCCGCCGTGTCGTAGCCCAGGATCTTCGCGTGAGCGTGGGGCGAGCGCACGATGGCCGCGTGGCAGACATTGGCCACCGGGGGATGATCGTCGATGTACGTGCCGCGACCGGTGAGGAGCCGCGCGTCCTCGACACGCTTGACCGGCTTGC
>Ga0209058_1000535_pt1 | contig 32302 bp, 34 predicted proteins | sample GraSoiAngelo_147_FD_185904 | JGI IMG/M metagenome (GOLD analysis project Ga0209058, IMG submission 185904) | Grasslands soil microbial communities from the Angelo Coastal Reserve, California, USA - 14_1009_05_40cm (SPAdes) (version 2) | ecosystem: Environmental > Terrestrial > Soil > Grasslands ... | reverse complement strand
TGGGTGCTGGTCGTCGCCTGGTTCGTTGCCCAAGCGGTCAACGTCGGCGGGAACGCGGTGCACCTGATCCTTTTGGTCGCTATCGGGTTGCTGGTGTACGAGCTGCTTGCCGAGGACGCCCCGGCGACCTAGTTGGCAATGCGCCCGTCGCGAGCTTCCCGCTGATGTCGCTGCTTGACGGGGTCCCATCCGCTCGGGCGACGATCCGACCAGAACTTGCTCCCAGCCTCTGACCCAGCCGTGCCTCTCCACGGTGGCTTCAGGAGCCCGATATAGCCGCACACCGGATACGGACGCGGCGCCTAGGCAACGGCGATCCGGCGACCAGCTAGGAAACGATCGCCGCGCAGATCTGCCGCCGCGATCATGGCCTCTGTCTTGTCGATGGGCTTGATCGCGAAGTGCGTGTCGGTTCCGACGGAGAAGAGCGCGCCTGCGCGTGCCGCGCGGACGAGGAACTCGCGATGGGGCACCTCATAGCTTTCGTTGATCTCGATCGCGATCCCGCCCTTGACACACAGATCGATGAGCCGCTCCTGCCACTCTTCGGGATAGACGCGCTCTGGATTGCCGAGCGCCTGCAACGCGGAGAACGTCGGATGGCCGAGGATGTCGATGCGATCGCGGTCGATCCCCTCGGCGACCACCTCGAGCGTCCGTTCGAGGATCCGGCGCTGCAGATCCGGATCGCTGAATCGCTCGATCTGTTTGAACATCTTCGTGCGGCCCTTCACGTACGCGCCCGCGTCGTCGTAGGCAATTCGCTTCCCATCGAGCTCGACCTGGTGGATCGCGCCGATCACGTAGTGAAGCGCCTCCCGAAGATCGGCCGAGAGCGGCGGCGCGACGCCGAGGTCGTACTCGATCCCCACGCGCAAACCGAGCCTTGTGGCGTCCTCGAGGTATCGCTTGACGTCGTCCTCGGTCCGCAGCTTGTCCCTCCAGGGATAGTGGTCGGACACGCCGTGCGGCCGGATCGCGACGCTCTTCGCCCGGCCCTCGAGCGACACCGTGCCGTCGGAGCGGTCGCTGTGGACGTGGTGATCGAACAGTCGGGGGCGCTTCGCGCCAGGGGCCCCCGCCCCTGCGCCCGGCGCCCGAACACTCACAGTTCGGGATGCCCGGCCCAGGCGGCCTCGACCATCGTCCAGAACGCGCCGGACACAAGCGTGTGCCCGCCGAGGAGGAGCGGGAACGGCGCGTCGCGCGCCGCTTCGGTGAATTCGCGCAGGGGCTTCGTCGCGATGCGCTCGGCCTTGAAGAGGTACGAGGCGAAGCGCTCTTCCGCTTGGGGCCGCCAGCCGAGGTGCGCAAAGAGCACCAGCATGTCGAACAGCATGCCGTCGCCGAGCTCGCCCATCTTCGCGAAGAATTCGCGCGGCCCGACCAGCTCGTAGAGGAATCCGAGCGCGCTCCGCGCTTCGCCGGAGGTGTCGCGTCCGGCCGCCTGCATCCCACGCTCCTCGGCGAGCATGCGCACCCGGCAGGCGGTCTGGCTCTCGATGAACGTCCACACCGGCGCTCCGACGCGTCCGGCGACGAGCAGCTCTTTGTCGGGCGTCGTCACGATGCGCATGAGCGCGTCGATGCGGCCTCCGAGGTCGTCCTGCCAGGCCGGAAGGTCGCGTAGCTCGGCGGGACAGCGCGGATGTCGCGCCAGCAGCGCCGCGTCCGTCGGAGTGTCAACGTCGAGGAGGCTCGCCGCCGACTTCTCCATCTGCCGCGACGACAGCCCGGCCTGCTGATGGAGCCGCCGCGGCAGAGGATTGTCGGTCGCGGGCAGATCGATGGCATCGAGCGCCGATGCGGGAGTGAACGCGACGAGATCCGCCGAATACGAGTTGTTCGACAGGACGACCGCCTCGCTCGACTCGAGGTCCTCGCGTAATCCCTGCAGGTCCTGCACCGTCAGAAGGGCGCCCGCGCCAGCGCCGATGGTGCACACGCGGTCGAGCTTTTTCTCGTGAACGATGCGCGAGAGCTCCTGGCCGAAGTGGAACGGCTCGGTGCGCGCGGGAAGGATCGCCGCACCTGTGGCACGGAACGCCGCGGCGGCTTCCTCGTCGTTGGTCACGCCGTACAGGCGCGAGAACCCGGCCTGACCGGCACGCGCCAGCACGACGCCGCCGATCGCGATCTTGACCGTGTCGAGCTGTCGTTCGAGGTCGCTCGATCCGCCCCGTCCGAAGAAGACGATGAACGCGCTCACGCAGCTGACGCTAGCTCACTCCTGCGCGCGGCACGTAGCTCGAGGCGAATGAAGAGCGTGAGCACGAGCATGCTGAGGATCGCGCCGGCGATCGCCCGCTCGTCGTTCACCGCGGCGGGTATGGACCGAAGCACGGCCAGCCACTGCGGATCGCTCCAGTTGAAGAGCCTCGACGGGTCGTCGTTCACATTGACCGGCAGCGTGTCCCAGGACTTGTCATAAAGGAAGGCGGCGGCCTGGAAGATGACGAACGACCAAAGCGCCATGATCGCGAACACGAACCGCGCAACAAGCGTCCGCATGAGCCCCACGCCGATGGCCCATGCGAGCGCGGCGAAGAGGACCGGGGCGAGATCGTCGAGGAAACGCGAGCCGAACACGCGGCCGCCCCACCACTCGGCGTAGGTCGCGTAGAGGACGAGGGCCGCGAGCCACACGAGCGAGAGCCAGCGCAGACGCGTCGCGACCTCGCCCGGCCAGCGCCACGCGCGAAGCAGCGCCACGAACGCGAAGATGACGTATGGCGTATAGACGAGTAGGCCGCGCGACGGCGAGAAGAGAAGGCCATAGAGCCCGAGCTGTGGCGGCGTGTCGAAAGGTTTGGTGCCGTAGCCCTGCTCGAGTGGCGACCCGAAGGCGAAGTAGTTGTACGCCAGCAGCGGCGCGACGCCGATCGCAGCGCCGATAAGCGAAACGACGAGCCGCACCGGCCGCATCCCGTGGATGCCGAGGGCGACGAGCCCCGCGGTCTGTCGCACCACGGCGCCGAGCCCGAGCAGAAGGCCCGCGAAAAACTCGCGACCGAGCGACAGCTGCTCCTCGCGCAGCATCAGCCACAACGCCGCGGCCACCGCGAGATGCACCCCGGAGTGCTGCCACAGCGCCTGGCTCGCGACCGTGCGCACGCTCGTCGCGAGGAAGTAGAGGAGCACGAGCACGAGCGACCAGCGTGGGCCGGCGAAGCGCCGCATCACGGACCAGAGCAGCAGCGTCGCGAGCACCTCGACGAAGGCCGCGACGACATGGCCCCCGTGGACCAGGAGCCCGAGATCGAAGGGGCTGAAGCCCGCGAGGACGAACGGCGCGAAGAAGGGCAGCGCGAGGACGGCCATGCCGGGCGGGAAGACCGAGCACACGTGGTCGTTCGGCCCGGGGGCGGGTGGCCCGCCGGCGCTGCGCTTGGCCTTCGGCGGCGCCGTCGCGGTCGAGACGCCGCACGCTCGGAAGAAGTAGGCCTCGCGGTCGAGCCGGTTGGCAGCCGCGTCCCCGGGGGTCCGAGGGGCAGGGGTAGGGGCCCCTGGGCGCGAAGCGACAGCCCCCTCGACTGTGAACTCGTCGTAGTCCACGTCGTGCTCTTTGATCACCGTCCACGCGAAGAGGGCGTTCGGCAGAACGTCGGGAGACCAGAGACCGGGGGCCTCAAGGTTCGACGGGCCGGCGCGGATGTCGTTGAGGTTCGCGAACGCGAGGACGAAGAGCAGCAGCCCGCGGACGAACCAGCCCGAACGCGTCATTCGTCCACGGCCACGACGTACGCGCGGACCGATCGCGCGCCGGCCGCGCGTGCGGCAGCCGCGGCGTCGGCGAGCGTGGCGCCGGTCGTCGTGACATCGTCGACCAGCGCCACCGCGAGTCGTCGCAGCGACGCGGCTTCACCGATGAAGGCGCCGCGGACGTTGGCGGCACGCGCCGCTCGATCCAGCTCGACTTGCGGCCGACCATGGCGCAGGCGCCGGAGTGCCCCGCGGAGCGGTAGCCCGGTGCGCGAGGCGACCACGGCCGCGAGGAGCGTCGCCTGGTCGTATCCGCGCGACGCCGCGCGTGACCGATGAAGGGGCACGGGCACGAGCGCGTCGAGGACAACGCCCTGCGCGAGGTCGCGAGCGACCTCGAGGGCCAGAAGCGCGCCAAGCTCCTCCGCCAGACCGCGCTCGCCGCCGTACTTAAACCGGTGGATGGCGGCGCGAAGCGGTCCCGCGTGGGCGCCCGCGCCGCGCCCTCGAAGGCCGCCAGCAAGCGCGACCGGCTCACACAGGTCACGGCAGGCGACGCAGAACCAGGCGCCCGGCTCGCCGCAGCCGGCGCACCGCGGGACGAGTAGAACGTCGCGGACCGCATGCGCGAATAGGGTCACAACGCGGGCTCCGTGATGAGTTCGTCACCGGCTTGCGTGCGCGTCCGGGCCGCGGTGCCGGCGGGCAGTTCGAGGACGCTGACCGCGCCGCGGGCCGCGAGCGCAAGTGCCCATGGCCGGATGCGCTCGGCGACTCGCACCACGCGCAAGGAGCGGTCGAGAAACAACGCGTCGATCGAAAAGCGCATGAAGAACATCGTGATCGAGCCGGTCTTGGTGATGAGTAGCGCCTCGCCCGGTGCGAGACCGGGGCGCGGGATCAGGCCGAAGCCCCGCGTCAGAAAGTTGCTGGCAACATCGCAACGCGTCGCCAGCACGGTGCCGCGCGTGCGATTCGTGACGGTGCAGGGTCCGCGGGGCGTTCTAGACCGAGCCGCAGGACTTCATCGCGGAGAGCGCGGCGGGCGCCAGGATCACGATGAAGAGCGAGGGGAAGATACAACCGACCGTCGGCAGCATGATGAGGATCGGGGCCCGTGCCGCCTTCTCCTCGGCGCGCTGGCGGCGCTCGGTACGAAGCGTCTCAGACTGGATGCGCAGCACCTTCGACATCGACACACCGAGCTGGTCGGCCTGAATGATCGCGGAGATGAAGCTCTGCAGTTCCTTTACATCGACGCGCTCGCTGATCCCCCGCAGCGCTTCCTGACGGGACTTGCCGACGCGCTGCTCGCCCGCGGCGCGTTTGAACTCGTCGCTCAAGGCTCCCTTCATCTTCTCGGTTACCTTCACCAGAGCGGCATCGAAGCCGAGGCCGGCCTCGACCGAGATCGTGAGCAGGTCGAGCGCGTCGGGGAGCTGTTCGAGGATCGAGTTGCCGCGTCCGCTGGCCCGGTTGCTCAGGTAGAAGTCCGGCGCAAAGAACCCGAGGATCAGGCCACCGAGAAGTCCAGCGAGCGTGGCGAGCGAGTCGCTCGTCATGAGGTTCAGGAGCGAGGAGCCCGCGACCGCTCCGAGGATGCCAACAAAGGCCTTAACGCCGAGGAAGAACTCGACGCTCGTGGTCTCCATGCCGGCGCGCTTGAGGCGAATCTGAAGCGACCGCGCCGTGTTCGCAGGGTAAAAGCGCGCCACGACCGAGGCGAGTCCCGAGACGATCGGCTTGAGGGTCCGTTCGGTGATCGGCCGCTGAAGCTCGAGCTCTTCGAGCGATCGCGGGCGCACCGAGATCTGCTGCAGGCGGGCCTGCACCGGATCGAGCTGGCGCCCGACGAGGAACGAGGCGAACACCATGAAGACCCCGAGACCCGCGAGGACGGCGAGGATGAGGAGTTCCATGGTTAGACCTTGATGTCCGTGATCTTCTGAATCGCGAAGAAGCCGATGGCCATCATGATCGCGCCGAGGCCAAGGAGAGCCTGGCCGATGAGCTCAGTGAAGAGCGGCTGCATGAACTCGGGATTGATGAAGTTCAGCGTGATCATGATGCCGATGGGCAGGAACGCTACGAGGTAGCCCGAGTAGCGGCCCTGCGCGGTGAGTGTGCGGATCTCGCCCTTGATCCGGACCCGCTCGCGGATGGTGAAGGCGATGGTGTCAAGGATCTCGGCGAGGTTCCCACCCACCTGCTGCTGCACGCCGATGGCGGTGACCATGAGGTCAAGGTCGTCGCTCTTGATTCGGCGCACCATGTTCGCGAGCGCCTCCTCCATGCCCAGACCGAGGTTCACCTCGCGGACGACGCGGCCCATCTCCGAGCCCATCGGCGCCGGCGACTCGCGCGACACGAGCTCGATCGACTGTAGGAAGCTCGAGCCCGCGCGGAGCGAGTTCGACAGAAGGGTGATCGTGTCCGGGAGCTGCTTGTTGAAGGCGTTCAGGCGGCCGCCGATGCGCCGGCCGACCCAGATGCGGGGCACGAAGTAGCCGAGGAGGGCTCCCACCAGGGCGGAGAGCGGATCGCGGAGCACGAAGAGGACCGCCGCCAGTCCCAGCGCGAGACCGACGCGGATGTAGTAGTACTCAGCGACGCGCAGGCGAAGGTCGGCGCGCGCGAGGTCGCGCTGCACCCGCGAGGCAAAGCGCTTGTCGGCGACGTCGCTCGAGAGCGTGGCGAACGGGTCGATCTCGCGGCGTTCCTTCTTCGCCGCTTTCTTTTCCTGGGCCTGGACCTGCGGGCCACCCGCGTAGCGGTGCATGCGCGATTCGAGGGTCTCGGGGCCTGCGCCGCCCATCATCGATGAGATGCCCCAGAAGAACAGGAGCACGCCGATGAAGGCGGTCGCGGTCAGGACGTATTCAAGGGGGATCACCGGAGCGCTGCGGACATGTCCCCGAACGTGTTCTGTGGCAGCTTGATGCCGGCAGCCTCGAACTTCTCTGAGAACTTGGGACGAATGCCCGTCGGCCGCAGACGGCCCTGGACCTTGCCGTCCACGTAGCCGGTCTGCTCGAAGACGAACACGTCCTGCAGGACGATCGTCTCGCCCTCCATTCCCTGGACCTCGGTGATATTGGTGATCTTGCGCGAGCCGTCCTTGAGGCGAGAGATCTGGATGATCAGATCGAGCGCGCTCGCGATCTGCTCGCGGATCGCGCGCGCCGGCAGCTCGACGCCCGCCATGAGGCACATCGTCTCGAGACGCGCGAGGATGTCGCGCGGCGAGTTCGCGTGACCCGTGGAGAGCGAGCCGTCGTGGCCGGTGTTCATGGCCTGGAGCATCGAGAGCGCCTCGCCACCACGCGTCTCACCGACGACGATGCGCTCCGGGCGCATACGGAGGGAGTTCTTCACCAAGTCCATGATCGAGACCTGGCCCTTGCCCTCGATGTTCGCAGCACGCGACTCGAGGCGGACGACGTGGTCCTGCACGAGCTTGAGCTCGGCGGCGTCCTCGATGGTGATGATCCGCTCGTCCTCCGGGATGAAGCCCGAGAGGATGTTGAGGAGCGTCGTCTTGCCTGAGCCGGTGCCGCCCGAGATGTATATGTTGAGGCGCGCTTCGACGCAGGCACGGAGGAACTCCATCATCTCGGCCGTCGCGGTGCCGAACTTGATGTAGTCCTCGACCGTGATGCGGTACTTGGGGAATTTCCGGATCGTGACGACCGGGCCATTGAGAGCGAGCGGCGGGATGATGATGTTCACGCGCGAGCCGTCCGGCAGGCGCGCGTCTTCGTAGGGCTTCGCTTCGTCGACGCGCCGGCCGATCGGCGCGATGATTCGCTCGATCACGCGCATGACGTGCTCGTCGTTGACGAACGTCACGTCGGAGAGCTGCAGCTTGCCCTTGCGCTCCACGTATGTGCGGAAGGGGCCATTGACCATGACCTCGGTGATGGTGTCGTCCTTGAGGAGCGGCTCGATCGGACCGAAGCCGAGGATCTCGTCGAGGATCTGCTCGAGCATCCGCTGGCGCTCGACGCGGGTGACGACGATGCCTTCCTCGTCGATGTACTTGTTGAACATCTCTTCGATCGAGGACCGGACGGCCTTGGCGTCCGACAGATCGAGACGCGGGTCGAGGTTGTTGATGATCTTTGTCTGGAGCTTCACGCGCGCATCGCGCTGCGTGTCGCGCCCGGGCGCGGCAGTCTGCGACAGTGGCCCCTCGGCGGGGGGTCGGGGCGGCTGCTGGCCGCCGGGCTGACCCGGCTGCTGGGGTTGCTCGGGCTGCGGGCGGCCTTCGATGCGTCTTAGAAGCGACATGTGTGGTTGTTTAACCCTGCCTTCCGACGCCCGTTATCCGGGCGCCTGCTCCCTCGCCGCCCGAGTGTACGGTCGAGAGACGTATGTTTTGGGATTCAGACGAGGATCAGCGTGGCGGTCTAGCGAGCGAAAAGGCGCATACCGCTCGCGCGGGCGGGAGCCTTGGCACCGGCGGCGGCGGCCTCGGGCGCGCCCGCCGTCAGGCGCTGCGCAAGGGTAAAGATGTCCTTGGCGACCTGGCTTTCGCGGTGACTGATAACGAATGGAACCCCGCGGTTGACCGCCAGTACCAAAGTGCGGCCGTCCGAGACGATCGTGTGCGGGATCTTGCGGCCGAGGCTCGCTTCGACGTCCGAGGCCTTGATGCCGCCGGAGCTGTCGTTACGGTTCGCGACGAGCTGCAGCTTCTCGTCGCCGTAGCCGAGCTTCTCCGCGATCTCCATGAAGACGCGCACGTTCTTGAGGCTCGTGATCTCGAGAGTCATCAGCGTGAGGATCACGTCCGCGACGTCGAGCATCGTGATCACCTGCTCCTGGAAGCTGGGCCACGTGTCGACGACGATGTACGCGTAGCGCTCGCGCAAGAGCTCGAGAACGTGCTTCACGTTCGCGCCGGTGATGAGCTCGGCAGACTCCGGCGTGGGCGGCGCGAGGAGCACCTTGATCCCCGTGGAGTGCGAGACGAGCACCGATTCGAGGACGTCGGAGTCGGTGTTGTCGAAGCTCCCCACGAGGTCCGCGATGGTCTTGGCCTTTGGACTCATGTTGAGGATGACGGCGATGTCCCCGAAGGGCAGGCTGCCGTCCACGAGCACGACCGGCTTCTGCGTCGACTGGTGCAGCGCCACCGCGAGGTTCGTCGCGATCGTCGTCCGGCCGACGCCGCCCTTGGGCGAGAAGAACGTGATGATCTTGCCGTTGTCGCGCGCCGCCGCCGACGCCGCGAGAGGGTTCGCCGCGGCCGCCGCGGCGGGCGCGGCCGCCGCGTACCGGGCGCGCTTCACCTTCTCGAGCTCGTGGACATGGCGGATCGCGTTGATCAATTCGTCCGCAGAGAAGGGCTTCACGAGGAACTCGCGCGCGCCGGCGAGCATCGAACGGCGCAGGTAATCCTGCTCGCCCTGGACGCTCATCATGATGATCGGCGACTCAGGGACCGTGTTGCTGATGATCTCGGTCGCCGTGATCCCATCCATGTCGGGCATGTTGATGTCCATGAGGATCACGTGCGGCCGCTCTTTCTTGGCCATGTTGACCGCGGCCTGCCCACCGTCGGCCGTGCCGGCCACTTCCATGTCCGGCTCGAAGCCGATCAGCTTCGCGAGATTGTCGCGAGTGTCGGCGATGTCGTCGACGATGAGGATGCGGATCTTCTCGCCGTCGGCCATTACTCCCCTAACGCTCCCTTGTTGACTCGCGTTGTCCGCTCGTCCCGCCCCATCAGGCAATATACAGGCAAGTCGTCTGCTCGCCAGACAGGTGTCGTAATCTCGACGATCACGCCCCCGCCCCCGGCAGCCGTCCGGAGATCTCGAGTCCGAGCGCGAGGAGCGTTCCGAGGCCGAGCGCCACGCCGTACGGGATCCACGTCTTCATAAGCCCGCCCATGGTCGCGTCCGCGCCCCCCGCGGGGCGCATGCGTCGCACCGCGATGACGCTGAGCGCGATGACCCCGCCGATGAGGGCGCCATAGACCGCTCCATAGAGCAGTAGGCCCAGGCCGCGCAGCGCACCGACGGCCATCAGGTACTTGCCGTCGCCGGCCTTGAGGCCGCCCGCTGCGTAGAAGGGATACGCGACGAGTAAGCCGACCGCGAGGCCCGCGACGTGATCGAAGAGACCGCGTACGAAGAGCTCGCCAGGGACCGCCTCGAGCGTGCCCAGCACGAGCCCGGCCGCCATGACCGGATAGGTGAAGGCGTTAGGGATGCGGCGCCAGCGCCAATCGGTGAAGATCACGGCAGCCACGAAGGCGACCAGGATCACGTTCTCGACCGTTCGCACCCCGTCGATCTCAATTCCCCCTAGAAGACGGACCGGGCGGCGTATTTGAAGCGCCGCCCGGTCGTTTCTCTCGAATACTCGCGCGCGCTAGGTGAGGTTGTTGCCGATGTTGCTGAAGATGTTCTGGATCTGGCCGCGTAGGAAGATCATCGCGACGATCACGGCGATGGCGATGACGGCGATGATGAGTGCGTATTCGACCAGGCCCTGGCCTTCGTCGTCGCGCAGGAATGCCAGCATTCGGGTACCCCCTCTCTGCTGTTCTAGGACGCCAGCGTGCCCGCTTGGCAGTGGTCGGACAAGTAGGAAGGTCGTACCTCCGCCATTTGGGCTAGCCCCAATTCTGCCTAACGCAACAAGCCTGGGCCGCATTTTGTCCGTTTGTTGACACCGATTAGCCCACCAGCGACAGCAGCGGGGGTCCAAGAAAGACGCAAAGCAGTGCCGGCAGGACACAGAAGGCAAGCGGGAACAGCATGAGGATTGGCAGGCGCCGCGCCTGCGCTTCGGCCCGACGGCGGTCGCTCGTGCGAAGCGCATCCGCCTGCGTGACCAGGAGCTCAGCGAGCGGAGACCCGAACCGCGTCGCGGCGCGGACAAGAGCAGCGACACGCGCCTCCGTTGGTCCGGAGGAGCCGAATGCGCCGAATGCCTCATGGGCACCGCGTCCCAACGCGAGGTCGGCGAGCAGTCGCCGTGCCTCCGGCAGCCGTGCGACCGCAGGCGCGCGTGCGACGAGCGATGCGAGTGCGAGCTCAAATGTCATGCCCGCATCGAGCCCTACCACCACGGCGTCGAGGAGCGACGCGAAGTCGGCGTGTGGAGAACTGAGGCGCAAGATGCGCCAGAGCCAGAGCCCGCCGATGATCTCGAGGGCGGATGCGACCACGACGAGCCAGCGCCCGCGATCGGCGAGGACCGCGACGTAGTCAGGCGTCATCACAGCGAAGAACATGCCGCCGAGGGGCGCGAGTGCGACCAGAACGATCGCCGATGCACGCCCCTGGGCCGTTAGTGCGCTGCGTTCGTCGTCCAGCGCGATGCGACCCCGAAGCAGCGCCCCGACCCGCCCGAGACTCCGGCCGATCTTTCCGCCACTCCTCGCGAACGCTCCAAGGACGATCCCGAATGGAGCCAGATCGTCATCCGCGATCAGGCCGGAATAAGCGCGCAGCGCGTCATCGATGGGCGCGCCGAGCGCGAGCGCGGCGGCGGCATGCGCGGTCGGCCTCGCGAGCGAGTGAGGCAGCGTCGGTGCGACCTCGGCGAACGCAAGCTGCACCGAAAGACCGCTGCCCAGCGCCGAGGCCACTGCGTCGACGAGCCCGGGAAGCGCCAGGCGACGTTCTCGCGAGGCGGCGCGCTCACGCGGATCAAACCGACGCAGGAGGTCCGACAGGATCCTGACGCGCCGAGCATCGAGCACGGCGACGCCCAGAGCGGCCAACGCCGCGATCAGGAAGAGCGCCGTCACGGCCCGGTGCGGGTGAGCACGTATGGATCGCCGCGCTCGGCGGAGAGCTCGGCGATCTCCATGATCCTCCGCGCGCCGCTCGCATCCCGCTCTTGATGAACGACGACCTCGATCCCGCGACGAATCTGCTCGCGGATCGCCTCGAGAGGAAGGTCGATGCCTCCCATGAGCGCCATCGTCTCGATCCGCATCAGCGAGTGAGCGGCGCTATTGGCGTGCGCCGTCGTAAGCGATCCGCGGTGTCCGGTGTTCATCGCCTGCAGCATGTCGAGCGCTTCTCCACCACGAACCTCGCCGACCACGATCCGATCGGGGCGCATCCGCAGCGCGGCGCGCAGCAGCGCCCGTACGTCGATCGCGCCGGTTCCCTCGATGCTCGCGGTCCGGGTTTCAAGGGCCACGACGTTCGACTGGGGAAGACGGAGCTCGGCGGCATCTTCGATCGTGACGATGCGTTCGTTTTCCCCGACCGCGAAGGCAAGGGCATTCAGCGTCGTGGTCTTGCCGCTCGATGTTCCACCCGATACGAGGATGCTGCGCCGCTGGGCCACCGCGCGGATCAGATAGTCCATCGCCTCGCGCGAGAGGGTGCCGTTCCGGACGAGATCGTCGGGTCCGAGCGGCTCTGCGGCGAATCGGCGGATCGTGAGAACGGGACCGACGAGCGAGATTGGTGGAATGACCGCGTGCACGCGGGATCCGTCCGGCAACCGCGCGTCGACCAGCGGACTTGCGAGATCGATACGCCGGCCCAGGGGAGCGACGAGCCGTTCGATGATGACGATGATCTCGTCGGCGTCGGCGAACCGGATCCCGGTTTCCTCAAGCCGTCCGTTTCGCTCGACCCAGACGCCGCGCAGACCGTTGACCATGACCTCGGTGACTCGCTCGTCGCGGAGCAACGGTGCGAGCTCGCCGAGGCCGAACAGACGATCGTCGAGCCAGCGCTCGAGCAGCCGTAGCTCGCCCGCGGGAACAACAAGTCGCTCCTCGACGAGCGTTTCACGGAGCGCCGCGGGGAGCTGCTCGCGGCGCGGCCGGCCGTCGGGTGCCTCGCGCAAACGGCTGACGATCCCGCGCTCGATCCTGGCGCGCGCCGCTACGGTCATGTCGAGTCGATCGCCACGATCTCGGCGAGCTCGTCATAGGCCCGGCCGAGCGCGCCACCCACCGCGCTCGGACGCGAGGCCGCGGCGGCGATCGCCGCCTCCGCGCGTGGCAAGGCCCGAAAGACATCGCGTCCGCTCAGCGAGACCGCGGTGGATTGCGACGCGACGAGCCACGCGCCCTCCGGGATGTCCGACGCGGCAAGTGCGGCGATGGAGACAGGGTCGTCGTAGCTCAGGATGACGACCCGGTCGACGGCGCCGAGGAGCTGTCGGGTGCATTCGTCCGCAAGGGTCGGCGCGTCGACTATGGCGATCTCCGAAAGCTCGAGCGCAGCGCGGAGTGCGGAGCGAGCGAGACTGGCGCTGGGTGCGGAAGGTGGCCCACCGACGACGCGAAGTGCGGGCGCAGCTTCGGTCGCGACGACTCCAAGATGTTCCGCGCTCAGTTCATCCCTCAGACCCTCGAGGTCCGCCCAGGTCGCGGCCGTCGAGCCGAGCCACCACGCGAGCGCTCCGCCGCCGGTGACATCGAGTGCGAGCGTCGAGCGTGTCGGCGCGAGCCGGCGCGCCAGATTTGCGGCGAGCAACGACCTTCCGACCCCGCCTCGGACCGACGTGATGAGGACCGACCGAGTGGCTTGTCGGCGCACCGCTGGGACCGTCCCCGCTATGAGCGGACCAAGCTCGGCGGGCTCGCACGATCTGGCGACCGAGCGCTTTGGCATTCCGAGCGCCCCGGCCAGCTCGATCTGCGCCTCGTCGCCAACGACGACCCGCGGCAGCTCCGCAGGAAGGGCCGCAGCCTGCGCAACTGAGCCCGGTTCTCGTAGGTCGATGAGCGCGAGCGCCGCGGTGGCGGCGTCGGCTGGGATCAGCCCAAGAGCATCGGCCGCCGAAGCGAGCTCATGACCACCGCAGAGCGTGACCCGCAGCTTCAATGAGCGGATCTCAAGAGCGGGACGATCAGGAGACCCGACGCGCGGGCCGTCGCGATCGCGGTGGCGCTCACTTCGTCGACCTCAAACACGACTGTCCGATCGTCCGTGTCCATCACTCGAAGATCGGCGGCGATCGGGAGGGCGAGCGGGCGATCCCCCTGACGAACAGCCAGAAGATCGACGCTGTCTCCCCTGCGCACTTGCGGTATGGGAGCGGCGAGCCACGCGGTGGGGACGGCCAAGGCCCAGGTCGACGCCGCAAGACGTTCCGTGAGCGGCCGGCTGGGCGAGGCGAGATCGTCTGTCGTTGGCGTCGCTGAGAACCGCGCCGTGGTCGCAGACGCGAGGACCAGCGCAAGGGCGCTCCCAGCCGCTATGAGACGCCGCGCCGGGATCCGGCGCCGCGTAAATGTCAGGGCTGGGAGCATTCGGGCGCCGTGAAGCCCGCGTGATGTGAGTAGCCTGCGAGGGTGAGGCGCGCTTCGACTCTGCCGCTCCCACAGGCGACGTTGATCGCCTCGATCCGGCCAGCCCCGTTCTCGCGTGCGAGCTCATCAGCGACGACGCGGGCCGTCTCGATCGTGCGAGGGTCGGCCATAAGCGCGGGCACGTTCGAGGTTGGGCGCGGTCTCTCCTGCGATCGCGAACGGATCGCTGCGAGATGCGCGACGTACGCGTCGGCAAGCGAAGCGCTTGCCGCCTCGACCGCGGCTTCGCCGGCGCGGTGCGTACGCGCCGTCACAAAGAAACGCTCCTGACCAGCTCGCAGGCCGACGACCACGACCGCGGCGATCCCGAGCAGGAGCACGGTGACGATGAGCGTCTGCCCACGCTCATCGATCACGGCGTCCATTCGATCCGGCGCGCCGCATCTCCTTCGACGATGAATCGCGGCAGACCGACGAATCCGAGGGGCATCGGGATCGCGTAGCGAAGCCGCACCCGCAGGAGGGTGCCTCGCGGCGAGCTCGAGCGCGGGGGCTCGTTCTGCGTGGGCTCGATGCTGACGCTGACTCGCGATGGCTCGAGGGGAGTGACGGTCGCCGCGGCCGTGCCGCGCACGAGGTCGTCGTCGTTCGTGAGCGCGCCGGTTCGAGCGGCCTCCGCGGCACCGTGCGCCAGGGCGAGACGTGCGACGCCCACCTCACCGACCAGTACCACGGCGATGATGAGCAGCAGGATGAGGGGAAGGACGAGCGCAAACTCCACGATCGCCTGCCCGCGATCGTCGGTCACCGGCCGATAGAGCGGAGGAAGGCCCGGCTGAGGGCGTTGGCCCTCTCGATCGGGACGCCCCATCCCGGAAGGAATCGAGCGAACCAGAGGGCGATGGCCCCCAAGGTGATCGCGAGCAGGATGAACCGCCAGATGGAAGTCGAGCGATCCCAGACCAGCGGCGCAATGAGCCGTGTGGTCCCGTCCCGACGGTCGGGTGGCACCCGGTGCTCGCGGATCGTCTCGACGATCACCTCGCCGATCTCGTTGTTGGTCAAGCTTCCACCGTGTCCGTCGAGAAGCTCGCCCGGCGACGCCGGAAGAAATACACGCTGGTCGACACCCGGATCGATGGCGTCGTAGCGGTTGACGAATCCGTCGGTGGACAGGCTGAGGTCGAGTCTCACCACGCCTTGCGGTGGTGTGATCGGCCGAGCGGTGGCGAGGTCGCGGGCCGCGGGGCTTTCCGGGTCGCGTGCCACCAGCGTGGCTCCCGCACGCACGATGTCCCTGACCGGCGCGATGAGCGGCAAGACAGCGGTCGGAACGCGCGCGAAGTCGGCTCCGCTGTGCGGTCCGGCGATCGCGATATAGGTTCGGACGCCGTCCTTGGCCGACAGCCCGTCGTCAAATGCCCGATCGACGACCGCTCCGCCCATGGAGTGCGAGACGATGTTGATCGCCGTGTATCGCGGCGCGGCCGCGCGGATCTCATCGGTGAGGGAATCAGCGCTCGCGTCGAGAGGCCCGTAGGTGTCGTAGGGATACCGGGGGTCGTCACCCAGTCGCCGCACGTCATACCGGTCGTGCGGGAATCGCGCGGCGAGGGTGGCGAAGGCGCCATCGTCGTTCTCAGAGCCGTATCCCCCGACGAAGAGCACGAGCTCCTTGCGGTTGCTGACCGGGCGTGGAAGACCGAGTGGATCCGTCGAAAGGGGAGCGATGCTCGGCGTGGGGACCGCGAGCGTCTCGATTTCGGAGGGTCGAAGCCCGCTGACGGGGACGGGGATAGCGGTGGCAGGATGGCCGACCTCCTCCGGACCCGGAGGTCGGCCATCGTCCGCGAGCGCGGTGACCACTCCGCCAGCCGGAAGGAGGGCCAGCGCGAGGAGCCAAGCGCGGAGGAGAGCTCGTCCCGACACGCCGGGTACTGAACTCGGAAGCGGGATCTCGACGAATAGGACCTTGGGGCGGTACCGCCGTACCGCCGCTCGCTACGGTCGCGTGCGGGCGACCTCCGTCGCTTGATCGCGAGCCGACTTCTCGGCGGCGTCATCGAGAGGCGCCAGCTTCAGGTCGTTGTGCCGGCGCGCGAGCGCCCAGCCCAGGAGACGGTCGGCGAGCCAGGGGTTCTTTGGCAGACATGAGCCATGCAGGTAGCAACCGATGACCTTGCCCTGCACGGCGCCCTCCGTCTTGTCCTCGCCGTTGTTGCCGTTCCCGACGACGACGGTCCCGAGCGGCTTTGCGCTCGACCCGAGGTGCGTCCGGCCGGAGTGGTTCTCGAACCCGATGAGATACGCCTCGGGAGCGTTCACGAGGAGGTTCCCGACAAAGCGCGTTTTTCCGGCATGCGTCGTCACGTCCAGGATCCCGACGCCAGGGATCGACGGCCCGGTCTCCGGCACATACTCGTGACCTAAGAGCTGGTAGCCGCCGCAGACCGAGAAGATCGCCGCACCGCCTTCCACGGACTTTTTGAGTGCGGCGCCGTTCTTTCCGGCGAGGTCCGCGCCGACGATGTCCTGGCCCTGGTCCTGGCCGCCGCCGAAGAACCAGATGTCCGGCCAATCCTGGTCGGCCCACTCGCCGACCGAATACGGGCGCACTGCCACGTCGATGCCACGCCACTTCGCCCGCTGGCTTAGCGCGATGACGTTCCCGCGGTCGCCGTAGATGTTCATAAGGTCGGGATAGAGATGGGCGATCCGCAGATCCATCGCGCTCAATCCTCCCAGAACGGGGTGACCGCGCCCACCTGAGAGAGCGCCGAACGGAGCTCGAGCATCGCGGTGTATGTCGCGAGCACGACGACTTCGCTCCCGCGCGGCGCCAGCGAGACAGCACGCTCGATCGCGGCGCGCCACTCGTCGACCACTTCGATGCGTTCTTTCGGAAGACCGGCGTACTTGAACCGGAGCGCGAGATCGCGCCCGCGGATGCCGGTGATGACCGCGTGCTCCACGGCCGGCGCGAGCGTCTCGAAGTCCGCGTCCCAGATCCACGACACGTCGCGCCCGTCGGCGTCGCGATCGTTGAGCGCCGCAAGCAGGCGCGGCTTGCGGCCGGTCTCGAGGAGCGCCCCGACCGCCGCGTTGAAGCCAGCGGGATTCTTCACGAGCACGAGCCGTAGCGTCCGGCCTTCGAGGTCGACGGTCTCGAGGCGACCGAACGCGGGACGGAAGTTGGCGAGCGCACGGGTCGCATCGGTGAGCCCGATGTCGAACGCGCGAGCGGCGCCGAGCGCGGCGAGCGCGTTGTACGCGTTGTACAGCCCAGGGATCGGGACGCGCACCGCCGCGAACACGCTCCCGATCGTGCCGGCGAGCGAGATCTCGGACCAGCTCTCCCCGAGAACGACTTTCGTCGCGGAGACGTCACGCGGCGGACGCGCGAGCCCGCAGGATGAGCAGGACCAATCGCCGACATGCGCGAGGACGACGCGCCTGTAGGCGAGCGGCGCCTTGCAGCGCGGGCAGCGGGTCGCGTCGCTGATCGCCTGCGGGACGGTTCCGCCGACGGAGTCATCGTCGACCCCGAAGAAGATTTTCTTAGCGTCGCGCCGGAGCGCGAGATTCGCGACGAGTGGATCGTCGGCATTGAGCACGAAGATCGTTTCCGCCGGTAGGGTCGCGAGCGCTTCGCCGATCCGCTTCGCGAGCGTGTCGAGCTCGAAATAACGGTCCATCTGATCGCGAAAGAGATTGGTCACGACGACGACGCGCGGATTGAGACGCGCGACCACGTTCGGAAGCGACGCCTCGTCGATCTCGAAGAGACCCACGTCGCCGCGCGTCTCGCCGTACCAGTTCGCATCGGCGAGAAGCGCCGCGGCGACGCCGCGGTCCAGGTTCGATCCCGAGCGGTTGTGGATGGGCTCCCATCCCGCGGCGCGCGCGATGTCGGCAAGCATCCGCGCCGTCGTGGTCTTGCCGTTCGTGCCTGAGACGCAGACCACGCCGTGCCTCAAGCCGGACGAGAGGGCGGTGATGAAGTTCGGGTCGACAGTGAGCGCGACCAGCCCGGGGAGGGCCGTGCCCCCGCGGCCGGTCACACGCAGACCCTCACGCGTGAGCTTGCCGGCGGCGTTGGCGATGAGTGCAAGCGTGTCGGGCACCTTCGAAGCCTACCGGCGCTACACGCTCGCGGGCTGAACCTCGCGAAGGAGCAGTTCGAGCTCATCGATGGCGCGCCCGAGGCGTAGCGCGACGGCCTTTGCGGTGTCCCCGTTGGCCCCGGAGTTGTCGAGCGCGCCTTGCGCGTCGAGTCGCGCCAGGACGGCGACGGCTTTCCGCAACCGGGCGATCGTGAGCGAGGCCGGAAGCGCCCGGCGGAGCTCGCCGATCCGCGACTCCAGGCGCTCAAGGCGCGTCCGGAGCTCGTCCTCGAGGGCGTCCGGAGCCATCTCGTCGAGGCGGCGGGCCTCGGCCTGGAGCGCGCCCATCTCCCGCTGCACGACCTGGGCGGCCTTTTCGAGGGAGTGGCCCTTTTCGAGCGCTTGCCGGATCCGGATGACCTTTTCCATCGCGTAGACGTCGTAGTCGTGCTCGCCGTCGGCAGAGGGCTTCACGAGGCCTTTCTTGGTCCAGTAAATGAGCTGGCGCGGCGTGACGTTACAAACCCGCGCGGCCTCAGCCGCGGAGAGACGAAGGCGCCCCAGCACCTCGCCGTCGTTCGCGATGAGGACTTGCGCGAGCGCGTCGCGCGATTCGGGCTCCGCCACCGCCCTACAACTCTCCCCTGACGCCTAAATTTGAAACGAGTGTTGTAGGCGGACGATTCACGTGTCAATGACCCGAACAGATATCGCTACTTGGCTGCTAGCGAGTTCTCCGAACGGCCGAGCGCTGGCTCTGCCGGTATGCCACCTTGACCGAGGCGTGATACCGAGCGAGCCGCGGACCCTCGAGCTCCGCCCAGAGACGCCCTACCTCGACGCCGAGTGGATTTTTCACCTTTGCGGACTTCACCGCAGCCAGCACCGCCGCGTCCCAGCTCTTGGTGGAGTCGCCTTGCGCCTCGACGAGCCGCACCACCGCGGGTCCCGCGGTCGCGGACCCACTACGAGGTCGTGCGGGCATTCGAGCCGCGAGCGCCTCCGGCGCGGCGGGCGTTCGGTGCGTCGCCGCCGTCCTGCCCCGCACGCTTGGGCTCGATCGGGGGCAACGCCGCGATCTCGAGGATCTGGTTCGCCATGATCGTGAGCTTCTCGCCGAGCATCTTCCGTGTTTCGGCGCCGGAGCGCGGCGCAAACAGGGTCCCGACCACGAAACCGATCACGAAGAACCGTAGGGACGCGCGGGCGACAGCGAGCATCAGGCGGCCCTCCCTTTGGGCGGATAGCCCTCGAGCCCGTACTCCTTGATCTTCGCGTACAGCAGACGGCGGTAAATCCCCAGCATTTCCGCGGCTTTCGAGCGGTTGCCGTTCGCGTCGCGGAGCGCCTTCATGATGAGGTCCTTCTCGAACTGCGAGACGGACTTCTTGAAGAAGCTCTTCTCGGTGGAGACATCTTCGCCCTCTTCCTCGTGCCCATCGGCCTCGTGGTCCCCGAACGGGAGCTCGCGGCTGGTGATGATCTGGCCACGCGACAGCACGACGGCGCGCTCGATGACGTTCTCGAGCTCGCGGACGTTGCCCGGCCACTCGTACTCCATGAGGCGCCTCAGAGCCTCCTCGCTGATGGCCGCGGGCTGGGCGGTGGCGCTGTAGCGGTGCTTGGCGAGGAAGTGCTCGACGAGCGCCGGGATGTCCTCTTTGCGCTCGCGGAGCGGAGGCATGTGGATGTTAATGACGTTGAGCCGGTAGAAAAGGTCGTCGCGGAACTTCTGCTGCTCGACCTGTCTTTGCAGGTCTTTGTTCGTCGCGACGATGATGCGGATGTCGACCTTGATCGGGAGCGACGAGCCCACGCGCTCGATCTTGCGGTCCTGCAGCACTCGCAAGAGCTTCGTCTGCATCGGCAGGCTCATTTCGCCGATCTCGTCGAGGAAGATCGTGCCTTTGTCGGCCATCTCGAAGCGGCCGCGGCGCTGCGCCTGTGCGCCGGTGAACGACCCTTTTTCGTGTCCGAAGAGCTCGGCTTCGAGGAGCGTCTCGGGGAGCGCCGCACAGGAGACCTTCACGATCGGCCCCGATCGGCGGTTGGAGTTGTAGTGGAGGGCCTCTGCGACGAGCTCCTTGCCGGTGCCGCTCTCGCCGGTGATGAGCACGGTCGCGTCGGCCTTCGCGACCTTGCCGACGGTCTTGTAGACCTCCTGCATCGGCGGCGAGTTGCCGACGATGCGCTCGGTCTGGACGAGGGAGCTGATCTCATCGCGAAGCACCTGGACCTCGCTCGTGAGATCGCGGTACTCGATGACGCGCTTCACGGTGTGGCTGATCTTGTCGAGCTCGAAGGGCTTGGTGATGTAGTCGAAGGCGCCAAGCTCCATCGCGCGGATCGCGTTATTGGAGCTGCCGAACGCGGTCATGATCAGGACGCTCGTCTTGGGCGAGCTGACCTTGAGCTTGGAGAGCGCCTCGATGCCGTCGAGCTCAGGCATCCGGACGTCCATGATCACGAGGTCGGGATTGACGTCCTTTACCTTTTCGACCACCTCGGTCCCGGTCGTCGCCTCGACCACGCTGTAGCCCTCATCGGACAAAAGCTGCTTCAGGAGCGAGCGGATGGACGCGTCATCGTCCGCGACGAGGATGGTGCGTTGGGCCACTTTCCGTACGCTTCCTTCTCACGTGGGCCAACTTGGAGCCGTCCGAGGGCTCCCCCGCGTGCGATCAGTTGATTCTGTGTGCCGATCACCGTACATGTCAAACCGGGCGACTGCGGATGGCCTGCGTACGGTGGGCGGTCAGGCGACTTCGTACACCGCCCGGACGCGCGTGCCAATGAGGGCGGTGACAAGGGTGACCGCGCCGGCAATACCGATGAGAAGCGCCGGCCCGAACACATCGGCGAGCGCGCCGCTCACGAAGATCAATGGAAGCCAGCTCAGATTGACGAGGGCGATGCGCGCGCCGAACACGCTCGCCCGCGTCTCCGGCGCGGTCTTCTCCTGAAGGATCGTGACGTTCGGGACGTAGAAGGCGACGTTCGCGATGCCGAGCAACCCGAACAGCACGACGGCGACGGCAAACGAAGGGGCGATCGCGATTAGCACGATCACAGCGCCAGTCGAGGCGAATCCTAGGATCAGCATGCGCCCCTTCCTCACATGCGCCACAAACCGGGGGAGGACCGCGCTGCCCAGCACCGCGCCGGAGGCGATCGCCGCCTCGGAAATCCCGAACTGCACGGCGCCTGCAGCGGGATCGTTGCCCGCGAACCTCTGGATGACGAAGGCCGGGGTCAGCCCATTGAAGATCGGCGTCGAGACCTGCGCCGCGAGGGAAAACACAGTGTTAGACCAAAGCACGGCGGAGCGACGCAAGATGCGCAGACCCTCCCGCGCGTCGGCGACGAGCCGCGACCAGGTCATTAGGTGACGCGTCGATTCGCGGACGACCACACGCGATAGCAGCATCGCCGAAAGGGCGAACGTGATCGCGTCGACGAAGAACGCGCTGCTTCCGATCGTCGCGACGAGGAGACCGCCGGCGAGGCCTCCGGCGATCTCAACGGCCCGATCCGTCGCGTAGACGAGGGAGTTCCCGCGCGCGAGCTGACTGTCATCGAGGAGTGTCGGCACGAGGGCGATACGCGCGGGGTTGAAAATGGCGGCGCAGAGCCCGGAGGCGAGCACCGCGGCAAACACCACGGCCAGCGGCGCGTCAATCGCGATCAAGAGCGGCACCACCGCGAGAACAATCGCGCGCAGGATGTCGCACCAGAGCATCACTCTCCGATGCCCGATCGCATCGGCTACAGCACCTCCGAAGAAGCCGAAGAGCGCGTTCGGGATCGTCGCGGTGAGGACCGCGAGGGCCGTCAAAAGGGCGGACTGGGTCGCCCTGTAGGTCACATAGGTAAGGGCGATGAGCGTAATCGGGTCCCCGAAACGGCTGATCGCCTGACCCATCCAAAAGAAGGCGAAGTTGGGCGAGCGAAGCTCGCCTCCCCTCGTAGCGGCGGCAGCCGGCTGAAGCCACATGAAGGGGATCAGAAAGCCACCGAGGCCGACGAGGAAGTCGCCGAGGCTGAAAACCGACCTGATCGGGGCGACCGGGATGACGTCCGAGAGGAATTCGAGTCGCGTGGCCGGCCCGAGGGGAACATGGAGGCCGTCATTCGGCGGCTGCCCTGCGACCACCGCGACCATGGCGGCGTCGTATGGCATCCCCGAGTTGAGGACCGCGACGACCAGATTGAGGAACGTCCCAAAGGCCAGGAGAACGGCACCCGGCACACGCCAGTTCCAGGCGGCCACAAGAGCGACGCCGAGGAGCGAGACGAGGTAAAGCTCGAGCGGAGACGAAGGGACGACTGTTCCTATCACGCGGAGGGCGAGCGCGATCACAAGTACTGGCCAGAGCTTCAGGGTGAAGGTCGAAAGGCGACGCCAATCTCCACCGAATGCGATGCCTGCGAAGATCCCTGCCGCTACTCCACTAGCCAGCATGAGCGTCGTGGACCACGGGTTCGGTAGCGAGTCGGCGTCGAAGCTCGGCAAGCGTCTCGTAGTTGACCGGAGGAAGATCGCTCACCTCGAAAGCAGTCGGCCCGCGCTTGTGGATCAACTTCTCAAGTGCACGAACGATCGCCGGATCGAACTGCACGCCCTTATAGCGATTCAGTTGCTCCATCGCTCTCTCATGCCCAATCGCCTTCCGGTAGATACGATCCGAGGTCATCGCCTCGTACGCGTCGGCGATGATGATGATGCGCGAACCGAGCGGGATATCGTCACCTTTCAGGCCATCCGGGTAGCCAGACCCATCGAAATTCTCGTGATGGTGCAAGATAAGCGGCACCAAAGGCTTGAGTGATGCGGAGGGTTCAAGAATCGAGGCGCCATAGATCGGGTGACGGCGCATCAACTCTTGTTCGTCGGTGTCCAGGCGAGCGGGCTTCATGAGGATTCGATCCTCGACGCCGATCTTCCCGATGTCATGTAACAAGCCTGCCAGCTCAATCTCTTCGATTTGCCGCTCCGACAACCCCATATCACGCGCAATTGCACCCGCGATACGAGAAACACGGTCCGCGTGGCCGCGTGTAAACCCATCCTTCGCGTCAATTGCCTGTGAAAGTGCGCTTACGGTCCCGAAGAAGAGCTCACGAGTCTCGGCGTACTTCGTGAATGAGAACCTCGCAAGGTAGAGCGGCACCAGAAAGAGAAACGAGGCCCATAGGCCTACCTTCACAGCGATCTCCGCCATCAACCACCCAAGCGGGACGAGCGCCACGAGGCCTGTGAGCACATTGCTGATGCTGATCGACCAAATGCGACCGAAGGGGGTACCGGTGCGCAGGCTTGCGACGCTTACGCCGAGTACGAAATTCGTGAAGGTAAACGCTACGCCAGCAATGACTATTTGGGCGACGATTCCGAGCGGATCGTCTGCGTGCACGGCCTGGCTGATGACTCGCAAAGCAACCCACGCGGCAAATGACGCCAGAACGTAGTCGAACCTGTTGTAAAGAATCCCCCACAGCGGAACCTCCCGCCGAAGATCGCGAAGCTCGAGGGTGCCTAAGAAGGCCACCCAGCAAAGGGCGAAGGGGTTAGGGAGGCCGGAGTCGAATAGCGCGGCGATCAGCGGCGCTGTGGTCGTCGTCGCGAACATCCCACCCGGCAGGCGCACAGGGAGGGCAGCGAGCGCAAAAGTGATCATCGACCAAAAGAAGATGCGACCAAGTTCGACCCCGTCGGGAATTGGTGTTGAAACGCGAATGAGGACGACAGTTCCTGCTAAAACGACGGCATAAACGAGCAGCCGAGCACGAGCGGGAATGCCGAGGGGGTCTTGCACCGGCGGAAGAATAGTCGGGAACGCGACGATCCCAGCGCGTATCCGACACGAAAAGAGAGCCTCTAGGCTCCCTTATCGCGCGCTTTCATGCGCCTCTAGAGGACGCTATTTGGTGGTTTAGACGCCGGTTACGCCAGCTCCGCCGCCCAGAACGAGTGCGGCAAGGGCCGCGATTGCTGCAATTACACGCCTCATATGTGATCCGCCCTCCCTTCGAGGAACCTCACACGTCAAGTCGGTTGGTCAGACCACTGCCTTAAAGGCACGCTTTCTTTCGATACACCCCAGAAACCGGCGGCTCGCTGCCCGGCGACGACCCGAAGCGCATGAGGGTCGGTAATCAGCCCGAGCTCCTCGGACTACCATCGCAAAGAAGTGGGGAGCGAGGTTTTGGGACTCCTGCTGCCTGTATGAAATGCCGGCGTCTGCTTCGGCCTGCTGTGTTGGGACCTCTCTACGACGACGCGCCTGCGGCAGTCTCCGAACTCGGGAGTAGCTGAGGTGACTGCGGTGATTCACCCTGGCGAGACGGAAGAGCCTGATCTCTGGGCGGCGGTCTCGCGAGACGGATTGCCGGCACCGTTGCTTGCCGCGTTGCAGCAACAAGATTGGCGAATGGTCCGAGAGCAACTGACAGCCATCCTCGATGGACAGACGACAGACGGGGCCTACGGGCGCGCGCTCATTCAAGTCGCGCTCGAACTGCCGATCGGCGTCGATCCTCTCTTTGACCGCTACCGCGCAGCCGCGGCTATTGATCATGGCGATTGGGACACATTGCGGCGATGCATTGCTAGCAACCCCATAGCTCCGGCAGAACTGCTGGGGGTAAGAGACCTGCTTTTAGCTCCCGTCGACCAGACAAGTCTTCCGGCAGCTCTTCTCAACCCGCCTCAGGTCATGTTCTTTTCGCCGTATGAGCACGAGCTGAACCAAATGTCGCGACGCTTCCGGCATTGGGCGCGAAGAATGCTTAGTTTTCAGGCAACAGAAGCCGTCTGGTCACGTCCTGACATCCCAGCAGGTCGCCATTTCCGGCATCGCCGTCTTCAAGACGCGATGTACCTCGGATTCGCTGAAGTTCAAGCCGGTCGGTTGCCGACTGCAATGGCGCAGGCGCTCGAGGCGATGCACCTCGGTGACGAGAATGAGCCGCTGCGCCTATGCGCCCCGGACCTGGAGGAATTGACTGCTTGGGCGATGGGAGACGAACGCGAACCTGCGCTTCGACTTCTTGTGGGCCTAGCGCGCCCAAGCGGGCTCTCACCGCTGGGCGCGTGGCAAGTGCTCGTGTTTCTGATGCCGCTGATCGCTGTGATGCGCGGTGATGCGTTTATGAAAGGAGCGCGACTCGTGGAGCGGATAGCGGCACGCTTGGGCTCGCCGCGCGCGCAGTTGATCGGTCAGGCATGGCGTGTGACATCGGAATATCTCGCGGGAAAGGTTGACAAACATCCCGAACTCCCCGGGCTTCGCGCGCAGGTAGATAGAGCGGGCCCGGGACTTCGAACCCTACCGCTGCTTCTGACCGCGGTGACTTCGAAGCGACCCACAGATTTTGTAATCGCCGAAGCCGCCGCTCGCCGAGTTGGAAACGTGTGGGCTCAAATCAGCGCGCTCACTTGGATTGCGGCTTTAAATCCGAGCAGCAGCGCAGCTCGCTGGCTCGCGGTACTGCTCGAGATGACAGGTTGGCGCCGCCTTGTCCTCGTACCTCCGGAGGTAGCGGCCGATGCCGCATTAGGACTCGCCTCGCTAGGGATTCGCGGACAGGCGATCGTAGAACTTGCCTCAACGGCTGGACGACCCAACGTGCTTCTTGATGTCGCGCTGCGACACGTGGACGACACAGCTGCGCCTCTAGGGTCGCGGCTCGCAGCGGCGGAGGCTCTGGGGACGCTCGGAACATCTCGAGCGGGCGAGGTCCTCGCTCGCCTCGCCCGCCGCAACGATGAACTTGGTCGGCGAGCCCGCATCGTCTCGGAAAAACGACGGAGGACTGGCCTGACCGAGCGCGAGCTTGAGGTAGTACAGCTCGCGGCAAGAGGCGGAACGAACCGTGACATCGCCGAGCGCCTGAGCCTTAGCCAGCACACCATCGCGCGTCATCTCGCGAATGCTCGCGCGAAGCTCGGCGCGGCGAACCGCACCGAGGCCGCGGCTAGGCTCGAGGAGCTCGAGGTTCGCTAGCCCGGGACCGAGCTGATCACTCCGGTGCAAGACGAAAGCCGTCTAGACCTAGAACCAAAACAACATGGCTGGCCTGATCGGGCTTTTGGTTAGACCCCCCGAAACAGGCTCTCAAACGCGGAACTGCCAAACCCCGAATCAGCTCGGCCGGACCAGCGAACTACCATCCGGGCGCAGTGGGGAGCAAGGTCGCGGGAATGCCGTCTGTCGACCTTTGGGCGCCCGTCTCCTTCGACGGCTTGCCTCCCGCTTTGCTCGAGGCCGCCGCGCGCACAGACTGGGAAGCGGTTCGCGCCGAGCTCCGCACCGTCATGGACGCGGTCACAACAGACGGCGCGTATGGGCGAGCGCTCCTTCAGTTTGTGATGACAACCGACCTCCCTACAGATCACGTGCTCGACCGATATCGCGCCTCGATCTGTATCGACTACGGAGATTGGGACGGTCTTCAGCGACACATGGCAGCAGATCCCATAGAGGCCGCCGAACTAATCGGAATACGAAACATCATTCTTGCTCCGACAGATCGGACTGACCCACCGCCGTCGGCCGCAGAGCACCACCGAATGCTGTTCGAGATCTATGAGTGGGAATTCCAACGCGCAGTACGCCACTACAAACGTTGGGCTCACCGGATGCTTGCGTTCTATCCAGAAGTCATCTGGACTCGTCGCGATATTCCGGCAGGTCGACACCTCCGTTTCCGTCGTCTTCAAGACGCCGTTTGGCTCGCCGTCGCAGAGTCGCACGGCGGAGTGCTGTCTGTCGCCGAAGCGTGTGCTGATGAAGCGCAGCGGCTTGGCGACGAGGGCGAGCCCGGTCGCGACATTGCCCATGACCTGAAAATCCTTGTTGATTACGCACGTGGCGGACGACTTGAGGAGACTCTTCGCTTTCGCGAGCGCGTCGCTTCGCCAGCCGGCCTTTCGCCATTAGGCTCGTGGGAGACCCTTTTTCACCTGGTCCCCTTCTTCACGTTTCTGAACGATGGCTCACTTGATTGGACCGCGCGCTTGGGGCAGGAAATCGCCACTCGGCTGGGTTCGCCGCGGGCCCAGCTTCAGGCACGTAGCTGGTACGTCGCGGCGGGTCTACTTCAAGGTCGTTCGGGTGACGACGTTGGGCTGCCCGGCCTACTAGCGGAGAGTCGCCGCGCGGCCCCCGGACTGAGGGTTTTGCCGCTCTACCTTCGGGGCTTCACGAGCCACCGCTCAGAAGACTTCATCGTGGCCGAATCGGTAGCTCGCCAAGTTGGGAACGTCTGGGCTCAGGTCAGCGCGTTGACGTGGCTGGTTGCGCTCAATCCACGCCCAGTCGCCGCGCGTTGGCTTCACCGGCTTCTTGAGACGACCGGGTGGCGTCGTCCAATCCTCGTTCCACCGACAGTTGCGGCGGATGCGGCTCTCGGTCTCGCGGCGGCAGGAAGACGCGGAGTGTCGATCGTTGAGCTCGCAGCCCTCGGCGGCCGTGCGAATGTCACCGTCGAGGTTGCCATGCGCCACATCGACGACGCCGAGGCACCGGGGATCGCACGTCTAGCGGCCGTCGAAGCCCTCGGAAAGTTGGGAACTACGCACGCTCGCGAGATACTTCATCGCCTCTCGCGGAGGACCGACGGCATTGGTTCAGCCGCGCGTCACATTCTGGCGACAAGGTCCGCAGGCACCACGCTGACCGAACGCGAACTGGAGGTCCTCGATCTCGCGCGCCACGGCCTGACCAATCGCGACATCGCCGAGCGCCTGAGCCTCAGCCAGCACACCATCGCGCGTCACCTCGTGAATGCCCGCGCGAAGCTCGGCGCGGCGAACCGCACCGAGGCCGCGGCACGGCTCGAGGAGCTCGAGGTTCGCTAGCCCGAGACCGAGCTGATCACTCCGGTGCACACGAGAGCCGACCAGACGTAGAACCAAAGGAACACGGCCGGGGACGATGGACACCGCCTGCTGCCGGTACATCGCTGAAATCGGCCATCTTGCGTTGCTCATTTGCGGCGCCACTTATCGGCCGCCGCCGTGGTCAGCGTTAGATCCGCTCGTACCTCGCCACGTCGAGGACGAAGACCGTCGCGCCACCGAAGGTGACTTCGACCGGATACGGCATGTAGAACTCGCCCGGCTCCATGATCGGGGGCATCGGGTTGATGAACTGGCTGCGGGCGTGGCAGGTCTCTCGGATCGTCGCGAGCACGTCGTCAACTTGAGGCTCTTCGACCCCCGCGAGGATCGTGGCGTGCGACTGCTTCAGGAACCCACCTTGTGAGTGAAGGCGCGTAACGCGGTAGTCCTTGTCGGTTAGCGCGTCCACCAGCGCGCCAGCGTCCTCAGGATGCACGATCGCAATGACCAGTTTCATCGGGCGGCGACTATACCCCGCGCCTCTGGACACCCTCCGACATGGTCAGGCATCTTTGGTCAATTCCGGCGATGCGGACGGCGCGGACACCCCTCACGATCACGTCACCCTTCGCCCCGCGGCATCCGTCGCCGGGCCGGAGAGCCCTGGCGGCTCCTCCACATGGCGGCGGATGTCCGCGGAAACAAGGGGGTCGGAGGGCAGACGGGCAACCGCGTAACGTATCCCGCCTGCCTGACTGATGGCAAGCTGGAAGGAGACGGGGATGAAGGGGCTCACGCGGCTCGTGGCGATCTTGGCGATCGTGCTCGCTCTGCAACTCGCACAGTCATCGAAAGCGGTGGCCGACGATTCATGCACGGGCTGCGACGACCCTTGTCACGATTGCGTCGGGAACCCAAACGACATCGCCTGGGAGTGATGCGCGCGACCTGAGCCCAGCGGCGCGGTCTTTGGTCGTTTCGCTAGGCCGGAGCGCCGAGTAACTGCTCCACCTGGCGGCGGATGTCTGCTGCGATCTGGTCCTCGGACCGGTCGCCGCTCACGATGACGAACCGCCGCGGCTCCGCGGCGGCGAGCCGCAGGTAGCCCTCGCGCACCCGTTCGTAAAAGGCGGGGTCGACGTCGTGAAAGCGATCCCACTGGCCCTGGCGCGCCGCGAGCCGGGCGAGCACGACATCGACCGGTGCATCGATGAGGAACGTCCGCTGCGGCATCAGATCACCGACGGCGAAGCGGGTCATCGCGCGCAGTCCTTCGAGATCGGCGCCGTGGCCATAGCCCTGGTAGGCGAGGAGCGAGTCGAAGAAGCGGTCCGCGATCACCAGATGGCCGACCGCGAGCGCCGGACGAATGACGTCGCGGACAAGCTGGGCGCGGGCAGCGGAATAGAGCAGGGCCTGCGCTTCGGGGGAAAGCGCGACATCGCGCACGTGCAGGAGCACGTCCCGAATGCGCTCGCCGGCGGGGGTGCCGCCGGGCTCGCGGGTGAGGAGCACGTCGCGACCGCGCGCGCGCAGGTCCTCGGCGAGCTTCGAGGCCTGCAGCGACTTTCCGAGTCCCTCGCCGCCTTCGAACGAAAGGAAGATGCCGGTCACCGATAGATCTGAACGCGGCGATAAGGCTCGTGCCCGGTACTGCGCGAGCTGAGGTTCGCGCGTTCGACAAGTTCGTGCTGGAGCTTGCGGACGTAGGCGTTCTGCGGCGCCAGCTCGATCTCGCCCGACTGCCCGCCCACGACCTGTTCGATCGCCTCGCGCGCCTCTTCGAGCGCTTTGTCCTCGGGTCCGCGCCGCAACTCGATGACCGAGGCGAGCGCGCTCGCGATCTGGGTCGAGGAGTTCGAGCGCGCGATGTAGATCGGGATCCCCGACGACTCGGCGTTCCGCAGGCGCGGCGTCTTACGGCGGTAATAGTTCTTGAGCGTGATCACCACGTCGGCGTCTTCGGGCTCGCGCACGATCGCCACGGGCATCCCGAGCCCGCGCGCCGCGTCCTCCACGCGCGTCCACGAGAGCCCGAACGGGTAGACCTTCACCGTCTCGCGCCCGCCCTCGATGGGGAGGCGCGGCGTGCTCCGGCGCTCCACCGCCTCGGATGCGGTGCGCGTCGGCGCCGACGTCGAGACCTGCACCTGCCCGCCGGGATCGCGCTCCCTGATCTCCGGCGCCACGGGCATCCCGAGGAGGACCGCGTCGACGGTCTGCGCGACGTCGTAGTAGAGCGCGACGCGCTGGTACGCCTGGATCTCGACGAGCACCTGGAACGTGGGCGGCGCCTTGCGCTCGAGGACGCTCTTCTGCGTCCCGCGGCGGCGCGCCTCCTCGTCGGAGAGGGTGACCGTCTGGATGCCGCCGACGAGATCCGAGAGCGTTGGGTTCAGCATGAGGTTCTCGAGCGTGTTGCCGTGCGCCGTCGCGATGAGCTGAACGCCGCGCTCGGCGATCGTGCGTGCGGCCGCGGCCTCCTGCTCGGTGCCGATCTCGTCGATGACCACGACCTCGGGCATGTGGTTCTCGACCGCCTCGATCATGACCGCGTGCTGGAGCGAGGGCGTGGCGACTTGCATGCGCCGTGCGCGCCCGATGCCGGGGTGCGGGATGTCGCCGTCGCCGGCGATCTCGTTTGACGTGTCCACGATCACGACGCGCTTCCCCATCTCGTCAGCAAGGACGCGCGCGACCTCGCGCAGGAGCGTCGTCTTGCCGACGCCGGGCCGACCGAGCAGCAGGATGCTGCGGCCCGCCTCGACGACGTCGCGGATGATCTCCATCGTCCCGTACACCGCGCGGCCGACGCGCAGGGTGAGGCCCACGACCTTGCCCGCGCGGTTGCGAAGCGCGCTGATGCGATGGAGCGTCCGCTCGATCCCGGCGCGGTTGTCGCCGCCGAACTGCCCGATGTGGCTGATCACGTACGCCAGGTCCTCCGCTGAGACCTCCCGCCGGGCGAGCGTCTCCTCGCGCCCGGCGAACCGGGCCTCGGGCAGGCGCCCGAGGTCCATCACGATCTCGAGCAGGCCGTCGAGCCCTTCGAGCGCGCGGACGCGCTGTGCGATGTCCGGGGGAAGCCCGCGAAGGAGGGCTTCGAGCTCGTCGCTCTGTTGAACCGTCACGTCACCACCGTTGCCGCGAAACATTCGTCCGGTTCCACGAGGATAGTTGACCACTGCTGGCCACTGAGACGGGACGGGTAATGGTTCGGTCCCAATGGTCAATTCTCAGGATGCGGCCGCCAGGGACAGTCCATAGCCTCGGCCGGCATGGGTGGAGTGCGGGGTGGCGCGACAGCGAATGGTCTCTTCTCCGCGCGAGAGGCAGAGATCGTGGAGCTCATCGCGCTCGGGTTCGAAGACAAGCAGATCGCCGTCCAGCTCGGCATCTCACGGCGGACGGTCCGCACACATCTCGAGCGTCTCTTTAGCGACCTCGAGGTCCATTCGCGCGCCGCTGCTGTCGCTCTCTGGATGACCGCCGGCCGGCCGTAGCTGTCGGTAATTCAGCCGACTTGTGCGCGCCGCGCGCGGGATGAGGATGCAAGTGCGTTCGGAGGGGTGATGGCGGAGGCGGTCACGGGCCTGGCTCTCGGATCGGAGATCCTCGTGGGCGCGATCCTGCTCGCGGCGGGGATCCTAAAGATCCGCGCGGGCGAGCCGGCGGTCATCGCGGCGATCCGTGGCTATGAGCTGCTCCGCGGCGACCTCGAGCGCTGGGTCTCGCGCGTTCTCCCGTGGGTCGAGGTCGCTCTGGGGCTCGCGCTGATCGTCGGAGTGGCGAGGGGCATCGCGGCGCTCGGCGCGGGGGTGCTGCTTTCCGGATTCCAGCTCGCGATGGCGTACTCGCTCTCGAGGGGCAGGAGCCATCCGTGCGGTTGCGGCAGCGGTCGGCGTCCGTCGGTCGTGTCATGGGCCCTCGTCTCTCGGAACCTGGTCCTCGTCGGGGCGATGGCCCTCGCCGAGCTCGTGCGGACCGGTCCCGCGCTCACGATCTCGGCGACCGATGCGCTGGTCGCCGTGTGGAGCGCGACCGCCTTGGTGACCGCCGGGCTGCGGATCCGCGCACGCGCCCGGGCTGCAAACGCGTTCTCGAGTGCTGTCACCACGAGCGGAGCATGAAAAGGAGGCACGGCGATGACTGATATCTCGCGACGAAAGGTGCTCGCGATCATCGCGGCCGGCGTGGGGAGTGTCGCGGCAAAGGCCAGCGGCCTGATGCCCGAGATCGCGATGGCTCGGAACGCGGACGGTCCAGCGGCCCAAGGCGTGACGCCCGAAGGGAACCTCGCGATCGAAGAGCTCGATCGCGATGGGATCGCGCAGCTGATCGCCGAGGGGCAACTTAACGCTGACACGCGTGCGCTCTGGCAGCTCCTAGAAAAGGACGGCCTGCGCCCAC
>Ga0209058_1000532_pt1 | contig 32334 bp, 24 predicted proteins | sample GraSoiAngelo_147_FD_185904 | JGI IMG/M metagenome (GOLD analysis project Ga0209058, IMG submission 185904) | Grasslands soil microbial communities from the Angelo Coastal Reserve, California, USA - 14_1009_05_40cm (SPAdes) (version 2) | ecosystem: Environmental > Terrestrial > Soil > Grasslands ... | reverse complement strand
CCGAAGAGCAACGGCGCTTTCGAATCGTTGCGTTTGCATTCCTAACACCGATCTTTTTCCTGAAGGGCGGCCTCAATGTTGACGTCCGGCAGTTGGCGGCGGGCGTATGGCTGTTATTCGCGTTTTTAATTGTGAAAATCGCAACGAAGTTTCTTGGCGTGCTGCCGACTGCTCTCCGTTTCGTCAGACCACACGCGGTATTCACAACACTTTTGATGAGCACGGGGTTGACGTTCGGGACAATCTCGTCGCTCTACGGCCTCAACGCAGGCATTATCAATCGACAGCAATTTACGATTCTCCTTGGGGCAGTCATCGGATCCGCCGTTATTCCAACGGTCGTCGCCCAGCGATGGTTTGCACCGCCATTGCAGGCGCTCAATGCGGAAGAGATTGTTGAGATTGAGGATGAGGAATTCGAACCGTCTCGATCGCAGAACGCCAAGACACGGACGCTCGGCAGCGATCCAGCCTGAGAAGGGTTTCTCACCTGTCGTTATACTGAAAGCATGGTTTCCTGGGGCCGCAAGCTTGCGTACTTTGCACTGGGCTCGGCCGCTGTGGGGACGATCTTCGGGCTTGGATTCGCGGTGAATTTGGGCGGGCGAGTGTGCGCTGAGGACGAAGAGCGGAGACGTAAGCTTGGACCGGCCGATTCGTTTAGTCTCAAAAACATATCCGGAACACTGACGTATCACCGCCGGCAGAATCCAACGATTCTGTTCGTCCATGGACGTAGCGCAGGTTGGAGTGAGGCGCTTCCGATTTCAGAAAGATTCTATGCCGACGGGTATAACGTTGTGCTGTGGGAACGCGCTGGACGAACTATACAGTATGGTCGTGAAGGCATTCTCGACGTGCTTCGAGTTGTCGAACGCGTGGGGCAACATCCGGCCGTTGATCGGGATAAGATCTTCGTGTTAGGTCTGTCGCTCGGCGCGGCAATCGCACTCGGGGCAGCCGCGCAAGACGAGAAGCGGCAGATTGCCGCTGTCATCGCCGACAGTCCTTACAGCGATCTGAAATCCGTAGCTTTGCATTATGTAACAGCGTTTGGATGCATCCCGAAACTGTTGGCGTGGCCGTCAGCATTCGTCATGTTTCGAGTCGCTAAAGCGTTTCATCATGTCGAAGTCAAATCCTGTAACCCCAGTGACTGGGCCAAGCGGATTCAATGTCCGGTTCTGCTCATTCACGGAAAGAACGACTGGCGTATCCCGCCCGAGCACAGCGTCTGCTTATTTAATACGATCGCATCCCGCAAAGATTTGTGGATAGTCGAAGGAACCGGGCACACAGAGGCATTCTTCCACCGTCCACACGATTATCTGCGCCGTGTGAATGAATTCACTGCTGTTTAGCGAAAGATCACGACTGGATTTTGGTTGCGCAAATTGGCTTATTTTGACGGATTCTGAAGAGGGGTGCCTTCTCTCAATTCATCATTGGCGCGCTTGACGACCTTATCTCCAGCCTGTAAGGGTCCGATGACCTCAATAAGGTCGCCGTCGGCAGCGCCACGGGTGACATTGACCCATTCGGCCTTTCCGCCCTTTTCGCGAATGACAAATGTTCTCTCGGTCGTAACCACGACACTCGTCCTAGGCACGTAGAGCGCAGCCTTCGCGCTGCGGACGGGCCATTTCACCGTTGCATACATGCCCGGCGCCAATGATTGATCGGGATTCATCACGTCGAGTTCGACGGCCATCGTTCGTGTCTTCGAATCGAGCGACTGCGCGCGGCGGGCGACTGTTCCGGAATAATTGCGCTCGGGATACGCCGGCACCTGAAACGTCACACTGGCTCCCTTTGCAATTCCTCCAACGCTTTCCTCCGGTACCGCGACCGTGACACGAAGATGAGAGATTTGCTGAAGGACAAGGAGAGGTTCATTGGAGCCGGGGCCAACCAGAGCGCCAGGGTGGACGATCCGCTCCGTCACAACGCCGTTGAAAGGCGCCGTTACTCGAAGATACGCTTCCATTTCCTTGACTGCACGAAGCGCAGCTTCGGCTGCCGCTTTTCCATTACGGATCGCTTCGATGCTCGCGCGTTGCGCCTGGATGTTCCCGCGTTGGGCTTCGACGCTGGCCCGCTGCGCTTCGACAGACCGGAGCGCGATCTCCAGTTCGTTCCCCGAAATCGCACCTGGTGTCTGCGAAGCGACTTTGAGGCTGTCATACGTCGCCTGCGCTGACGCAAGTGTGGCCTCGAGCGATGCTAAAGTGGATTGCAATGATGCGAGTTTCGCTTCCGCCTGCAGCCGGTCTCCTTCCGCCACCTGAACCTTCGATTCAGCTTCGGCAATTTGCGCCTTCATTTCCGGCGCGCTCAATTCGATCAATAAGTCGCCCTCTTTAACCGCGCTGCCGCGGTCCACAAGTACTCGGTCGACGTACCCGGCAACTCGCGAACGTAGAGCGACGTTCAAGAACGGCTGGATTTCGCCGGGCAGGGTAATGGTGCGAGATACCGGCTTGGATACCACTGCCGCCATTTCGGTACCTTGCCCCCAAGCGAGTTGTGCCAGCGAGGCTGTAATGATCGCGCTCCATATGAATTTCTTAGTTCCCATCATAATAATGACTCCCACGATCCATCGGATTCAGAGAAGGCGAGCGAAGTGAAGCCTTCCCTTGGAGAATCGCATAGATCGAAGGCAACACCGTCAGTGTCGCGAACGTGGAAACAATCAGACCGCCGATGACTGCACGGCCGAGCGGCGCGGTCTGCGACCCGCCCTCGGCGAAGCCAATCGCCATCGGTATCATGCCGAAGATCATCGCCACGGCCGTCATCAGGATTGCTCTCAAACGGCTCGTTGCTCCTTCCTGAGTTGCTTCGAATACCGGCCGCCCCTCGTGGCGGAATCGCTCGGCAAAGCTGACCAGCAGAATCGAATTGGCGACAGCGATGCCGACCGCCATGATGGCGCCCATGAAGGACTCGATATTCAATGTCGTGCCAGTAATGCGAAGCATCAGGATGACTCCGCAGAGTACGGCGGGAATCGTCAGGATGATCGACAACGCCAGGCGAGCCGACTGAAAGTTCGCCGCGAGGAGCAGGAAGATCACGACAATGGCGAGCAGGAGCCCAACGCGCAAACCGGAAATCGTCTCCTGCAGCGGCGGAATCTGGCCGCGGTATTTCACACTGACGCCGCGCGGCGGAGCCCCGGCCTTCGCCAAAGCGTCATCCAATTTTGCCTTGGCGTCACTTAGAGTTATTCCGTGGAGATTGGCCGTGAGACTGACGACGCGTTGTCCGTTATTGCGCTCGATGAGGCCGGGCATGGTTCCCAGCTTCACCGCCGCCACATCGTCCAAATAAGTTGGTGACGATCCATTTTTCATCACCGGTACTACATTAAGGTCGTCCACGCTTTGAACCCGGTTCTGCGGCAATTGCACCTGGATTTGAAACCCGTTACCCGAAACAGGATCGCGCCAATAGTTGGCTTCGGTATACCTGGAAGAGGATGTCGCCGGCACAACCGATCGCACGACATCCGCCATCGTTAAGCCGAATTGGCCGGCGCGATCGCGGTCGATATTGACATCGACGGTCGGATAGTTGCGCTCCTGCACCATCTGCAGGTCGCGCAAAAACGGCAGCTTGACCATTTGCTGTTGGAGCTTTTCCGCATACTGATAGTCATCCTGCAGATTTGTACCTGTTACGGCGACCTCGATAGGAGTCGGGGCGCCAAAGCTAAGAACCTGGCTGACGATGTCGGCCTCTTCAAAAGAGACCTGCGCTCCCGGAAGTTCCTCACTGAGCGCTCCACGCAAACGTTCTCTCAGGAGTTCGCCTCGAGGAGTCTCATTCTTTACCGAAACCTGGATGATCGCCTCACTTGGCGCGCTTGTGAATAAATGGATGAGCAGGACAGGATAATTCGGAGGCGGTACGCCCGTGAAGTCACTGGTGATGACGACATTGTTGGGACCGATCTCACGATGAATGATGTCCAGTGAATGGAGCACCATCCGCTCGGTCTCTTCCACTCGCGTTCCCGCAGGCGCCTTCAATCGAATACGCATCAGCGGACTGTTCGTATCCGGAAAGAGTTCTGCTCCCATCCGCGGAACTGTGAAGTACAAGAAGGCAATCGACGCGGCCAGGTAGCCGATCACCAGCGGCCAACGCAGCCGGAGTACGACTCCGAGATAGCTCCGATAAAATGATCGCAAGCGGCCGAACAGGCCTTCGCCTTCTTCGCCGCGATGCGCTTCCCGCATCAACCAGGTGGAAAAGACCGGGACGAGACTGCTCGATAGCAGGTACGACGCGATCATCGCGAAACCCACCGCAAGCGACAGTGGAACGAATAACTGCCGCGCCACACCCGCCATGAAGAATGAGGGAACGAACACCGCGAGTATGCACAACATGGAGAGGAGCCTCGCGATTGCCGTCCGGCTGCACGCTTCGACAACGGCCCGCGCTCGGGAGACGCCGGGAAGCATCTGGGTATGGATGTTCTCGATTTCTACCGTCGCCTCATCGACAAGTACACCGACTGCGAGAGCCAGTCCTCCCAGAGTCATGATGTTGATCGACTGGCCGGCAGCCCAAAGAAATATGACGGCCGCCAGCAACGCGAAGGGAATGTTCAACACGACGATGAGCGCGCTCCGCCAATCGCGAAGAAAGAGGAGCACCATGAGGCCGGTCAAGAGAGTGCCGAGCAGTCCCTCGGTCACCAGGCCACGAATGGAATTTGCGACAAACGGGGACTGATCGAATTCGAGGCGGATATCCACGTCTTCGGGGGCGGCTTTCTTGAAGTCCGGTATGGCCGCCTTTACGCGATTGATGACAGCCAATGTCGATGCGTCGGGACGTTTCGTAACGGGGATGTACACCGTTCTCTTTCCGTTCACGTGCGCGTACGCTGTAAGGATGTCCGTTCCATTCTCGATCGTGCCAATGTCGCGGAGAAAGACCGTCGTTCCTGACACAGGCCGGATCGGAGTATCGAGTAACTCCGCCAGATTTCCGCCGAGAGTCGCGTTCGTTCTCGCAATCCGATCCAGCTTCCCCGTCCGCAAATCGCCTGCAGGCTGAATAACAGTTCCTCTATTTATGGCGGCGATCGCCTCTTCCGGAGAAATGCGGTACTGCTGCAGCTTGTCCGGATTGAGCGTGATGACGATCGTTCGTTGGGCTCCTCCGAACGGAGGCGGAGCGGAAACACCTTCCAGCGTGGCAAACAACGGCCGCACACGATTCAGCGCGATGTCCTGCAGGTCGCCTTGTGTACGCGATGGACTGCTGAAAATGAGTTGTGCTATGGCAACGCTGCCGGTGTCGAATCGCGTGATGAATGGCGGCACCGTGCCGGCCGGCATGAACGCGCGAGCGCGGGTGACGTAGCCCATCGTTTCTCCCATCGCCGAGGCCATATCGGTGCCCTGATGGAACACAAGCTTGAGCAGCGCTTGGCCAGGGATACTTCTGCTTTCCACGTGATCGATGCCGGTGATGTAGAGGAAGTGATATTCGTAGTAATAAGTCAAATATCCTTCCATCTGCTGGGGGTCCATGCCGCCATAGGGCTGAGATACGTAGATCACCGGATCGCCCACCTGGGGGAAGATATCCACCGGCATTCGTTGGAGAGCGAGCACCGAAGCAAGCGCAACCGCGATGAGCGCAATAACAACTGTTAACGGACGACTAAGCGCCAATAAGACGAATCGCATACTGTCCTACCTCTTTTTATGGTCCTACTTCATTAAGGAACGGCTGAATGTCACCCGCGGCGATCGCGACACCCAACAACCCGCGCCACACGCCTAATCTGGCCAGAGCCTCGTCGATTTCCGCCTGCGTGAGAAGCCGCTGCGCGTCTGCCACGTCAACGATATTTCCAAGACTTGCTTGATAACGTGCCGACGTTTGTTGGAACGCGGCATTTGCCGCCGATACCTGGACCGGGGTGTCTGCTGCAATTTTACGCGAACCTTCGAGAGTTGCAGTAGCCTCATTCCATCTTGCCGTCAAATCTGTTGTGATTTGCCGATACCGCGCTGTTTCTGAACGAATAACGGCGGATTGGCCGGCTTGTTTCGCCCGGATTGAAGGCAGATCTAAAATCGGAAACGTTACGCTCAACCCTAAAGCGTAGTTCTGCACATCGGGAGCAAGACCATTCGCCCCTCCCAATCGAGTACCGTCGATGCTTGCGCCCGTTCCCCGCGCATACGCCGCGCCTTGCGCAAAGAATCGCGGGTAATACGACTTATCGAGCACACTCAACTGCACCTTTGCCTGTTCGACTGACGCGTTCTGCTCGACCGCAATTGGATTCGCAGCCGTGTTGAAAGAAGGTGCGGCTTGGTTCGGCGGTAGCTCGAGCAGTTTCGGAGCAGCAAGCGCAATCTGATTCGGATCGACGCCCACAAATTGGGCAAGTACGGCGCGCGCGACTTCGGTTGCCTGCTGGGCCCGCGAGAGTTGAGTTCGCGCGGCTGCAAGCTCGGCCTCCGCGCGTGAAGCATCAGCCCCTGGACGCAATTGAGCATCAACGAGGGCTCGTACGCTGCGCACTAAGACCTCCGCGCGATCCACACCGGCTTGGGCCGCTCGCATCGTCTCCTGTGCCGCGGCCACCATCAGATACGCTTCGGCTGTCGCGGCGGCAACATCCAATTCCGTTCGTTTGAGCGTGGCTTCGGACCGGGTCTTTGCGGCTGTCGCGGCCGAAACGCTGGCGCGCCGAAGGCCGAAATCAAACGGTTCCCATGTCGTTAGTGTTCCAACGGCGCTGCCCCAGACTGTTCCAAAATTGTTCGTGCCTAAGGCAGGGCCGGACATAGTGGGAATAACCCCCTGGGGAAACAACAGTCCAAACACATTGTTCCGCGTGGCGCGGTTGAACTGCGCAAGAGAATCGACCCGGGGAAGATACGCCGTCCGGGCGAGGTCGATAGCCGCAGCCGCTGAGTTCACCTGCTCTTGCGAAACCGTTACGGCAGGATAATTCCTCAAAGCGCTCTCAACGGCCTGGCCAACACTCATCGGCGTCCCTGGTGCCTGCTGCGCTCGCCCAATGGCATTTGTGAGCAACATCAGTTCTAGTACAATTGTCACGGTATACGCATAACTTCTTCTCTGCTTCTGCATGTTCAGGTATCCTGCCGCTTCGGAAATTCGCCTCAGGCACGCAGCGAAGCGTAGATCTTCTTTGCTTCCTCCAGCCGGCGATTGCATTCATCCCAATTGATGTTCTGCATGAACGCGTCAATGTACATTGCGGCGTTCGCGCCGTAATCCATGTGATATGCGTGCTCGAACATATCGTTCACCAGAATCGGCCGGCCAAAGGCGACGTTGTCGGTGTGATCGAACGCAATGTAATTGTGAAGTTTGCCATCACGCAAGTTGAAATTCAGGATCGCCCAGCCGCTGCCCCCGCCAAGTGCGTTCGACGTGGCGCGAAAGCTCTGTTCCCACTTGTCAAATCCGCCGAAGTCGCTCGAGATCGCCTGCTGTGCGGTTCCGGAAGCTTTGCCGTCGCCTCCCAGATTACCGAAGTATTCCTCGTGAAGAATGGCGGAGTTGGTTGCGATCAATTCTTCCATTCGCAGGCCTTTAATTTGGAACCCTGGAGCATTGTTCGGCAGGCCGGCCAGCATTTGCTGGATTTGGCCGAGGCGGCGTGCAGCGCCGGCGTAGTTGTTATCGTGATGGGAAACAATCAGCTTTTCAGACAATCCCTTCAGTTTTTTCGGGTCGAAGGGCAGTGGCTTGATCGTCCAGCCGCCCGCCGCCGGTGCCTGGGCTTCCAGTTCAGGCCGGAGCATTGAGGCTGCGGCTCCAGCGAATGCCGTTGTGAGAAGTGTCCGTCGATTCATACATTCCTCCTTATCACTTGATTTGCTTGCGACAATACGCAAACAGAGCATCGTACATTGGAAATTGCTTCGCCAGTCGATCTTCGTCCGATAACCCCATAGCCTGGCAGCCATCCGCTATCGCACGAAGGCCCAACCCCTCCGGCGCGACATGTTCCTGTCCCTTGATGTCAGCGGCTCGGACAATTAAGGCCAGTGACCCGAGGCCGGTCTGATTAAGGTGATAGTCTTCAATAATAGCCTCAAAGGTACAGCGCTCAGCGCGATGGTTGAGCTTCACTGCTGGAAGCCGTGGCGCATCGAAAGGGATCGCGCCCTCAAGCGCCGCAACATCGAGTAATTGAGCCTCTTCTACGAACAGGAATTCTGCATCAGCATCAATAAAACGGCGTATGAGCCAGGGGCAGGCGACTCGATCCACCTTGATGTTCTTGCGCGTGATCCATTTCATACTTTTTTTTCCAACGGGAGCTCAACGCGAAAAATAGCGCCCGTGCCTTCAGCGCTCCTGACCGTCACACTGCCGTTGTAGGCGGTGCAAATAGACTTCACGATCGCTAAACCAAGTCCGGTTCCGCCAAGCTGCCGTGATCGTGCCTTATCCACCCGGAAGAAACGATCGAAGATCTGGGACGTCGCGTCATTAGGAACACCAATGCCTGTATCCGCCACTTCGAGGACGACCCTTCCATTCTGTGGGAAGGTTGAAACCGAAACCGATCCGCCCGATGGCGTGTATTTGATGGCGTTATCAACGAGATTAACGACAATTTGCTTGAGCCGCAGCGGATCACCCTCGAACTCCACCGGTTTTGTGCTTTCAAATCGTAGTTCCAGATTTTTCTCCTCAGCCAATAGCCGCATCTGATCCACCGTTGTTCTCGTCATTTCAGTGAAATCAAAGCGTGTGCGTTCGACGAGAATCTCGCCCGCTTCCAATCGGGACATTTCCAATAACTGCTCTACAATTCGCGAAAGACGCTCGGCTTCCTCCAGCGCACTACCAATCGTTTCACGCAGCTCCACGCTTATCTCGGGCAATTGAAGCGCGTTCTCCAGTTCGCCGCGAATAATGGCGAGTGGAGTCCTGATTTCGTGAGCGGCATCTGCAGAAAATCGGTTGATATGGTGGAAGGCATCTTCGAGTCTTTCCATCATCCGGTTCAGCGAAATGGAAAGCCTTTCTACTTCGTCACCGCTGGGAATCACTGGAAGACGTTTGTTTAAATTCCGCGACGTGATGCGTTCTGCAGTTGTAGCAATTTCATCCATTGGCCGCAGCGCATTACGCATGAGGAGGTATCCACCACCGATTGCAGCTCCTACAATCAGAGGAAATGCAATACCAAATGAGATCAGGAGCCCGCGCAGCACACGTTCGACTTGATCATAGGGCGCACCCGTCTCGATCAAATACCGGGTTCCGGTGCGATCGGGAAATGGCAGGCTAAAAATTAAAAGTTCTTTCCCGCCTGGCAGATGTTCTTCGCGCAAGGACTGCGATGTTTCAAACCGTTTTGGACGAATCTGCTTTGGGTCGAAGGCACCGCTTTCCGGCGCGGATGACGAATAGAGAACAATCCCATCAGCCTCGCGAGTGACGCGGACAAAACGGCCCGTGATACTTGGCGCAAAGTGCTCTTCGATTTCCGCGGCAACATAACCAGCCGGGGACTGATTCACATCGCGAATCCAGCTTTCACCGATGGTCTCGGCATCCTTAGCAAGCGTATCGCTGAGATTGCTTTCCAAGAATTTTTCGAGTGCGAAGTAGATGAAACCGCCAAACAGGATCAGTAAAACAGTCAGGAGACCCGCATACCATACGCCCATTCGAAAGCGAATGGATCGCGTGTTCATGTGGGCTCCTCATTTGCGATGAAGTACCCTACACCTCGCATCGTTCGAATGAGCCGCTGATCCGAATCGCCGATTTTGTCGCGCAGATGCCGAACATATACATCGACGATATTAGTGGCCCCAGTGAAGCTTTGATCCCAAACGTGATCAATAATCATGTTTCGCGAAAGAACGCGATCGGAATTCGCCATCAGGTATTCCAACAGCCCGTATTCCTTCGCAGTGAGTTCGATACGCTTACTACCGCGCCGGACTTGCTGCGTTAAGCGGTCCAGTTCAAGATCATCAATCCGGAGCACGCTCTCGCGCCTGAGGGTCCCGCGCCGCAGAAGAGCTTTGACTCGTACGACCAGCTCTGCCATCGCGAAGGGCTTGGTGAGGTAGTCGTCCGCGCCTGCTTCAAAATGAGCGACTTTGTCCGCTACAGCATCTCGGGCGGTTAATATAAGGACCGGCACGCGCGGATCCCGGCGGCGAACCCGTCTTAAGACTTCACTGCCCTCCATCTGCGGCAGCAACAGGTCGAGGACGATAAGGTCATAATCATATGAATTCGCAAGGTCCAGTCCCTCGCGCCCATCGTGGGCGACGTCTACGCTGAACGTCTCCGCGACAAGGGCGCGCTTTACGACTTGCGCCAATTTTTCTTCGTCCTCGATAACGAGCAACCGCATCTACCTGATCATTTATACCGGCAACAAATGAATGGCAAATGAATCCGGCATGAAAAATCGTTCAGAATGGAGAATTCACCACAGGTTGTAATAACCGTCGCGCTCGGATAACTGCAGCGGCCTCCCGAATAGTTCCGATAATTTGGATTCGACTAAGACTTCGTCTTTCGGACCGTCAGCAATAATGCGGCCGCGATTCATTAAAAGAATACGATCGATTTCCGGGATGAGATCGGAAACGTGGTGCGTCACCATGACGATACCGATTCCGGATTGCGCGAGCTTCCTAAGAATTAATCGCAGCTCATGCTGCGCGGCGAGGTCCAACGCCACAGAAGGCTCGTCGAGAATCAATGTGAGGGGATTGTGGACGAGGGCACGGGCGATGAGCATTCGCCGCGCTTCACCGGTGGACATTTCGTTGGTGAACCTGCCGGCAAGATGCGAAACCTCGAGTGTCGCCATCGCACGCTCGGCTCGATCGACCATCTCGGAGGTGATGTCCTGGTGGGGCCATACGCCGATGCTCGAAAAAAATCCGGAAAGGACGATGTCACGGCCTGAAATGTCGCGCGTGCACGTCATCATGAGGTCGGTCGATACGATCCCGAGCAGCGCACGCAGATCGAAGATGTTCCAGGTCTCCCTGCCCATAATCCGCGCCCAAGACCCTTCCAGGAGCGGATAACACTCGCGCGTGATCGTTTTGATCAAGGTGGACTTCCCGCATCCGTTGGGCCCGAGAATCGCGACGTGTTCGCCGATACCTATCTTCAACGACACATTGTCCAGAGCCAGGGTCGGTCCCCGCATGACGGAGATACGCTCGAACTCAATTAAAGAGTTATGATTCATTCCGCCAGTTGATTCGGAGGTATTATGGCGCATCGATTCGTTTTTCTCTTGATCTGCCTGTTTTCCATGCCGGCTTTGATATTCGCACAAGACGGCGCTGCATTGTACCGGCGGCATTGTGCCATGTGTCACGAAGCCGGTGCTCAGACGCGCGCGCCTTCGCGTGATGCGCTGCGGCAGTTGACGCCGGAGCGAATTGTATATGCGCTTGAATCCATCGCGAGTCCGATGTCCTCGGTTGGACTGGCGCGCACGCGCGAGGAACGCCGTGCGCTTGCGACCTATCTTTCGGGCAAACCTTTCGGCACGGAGAAGCCGCTGGATCTGGACCGGATGGGCTGCAAACAATCCGGCGCTTTCGATCCCGCTTCGGGCCCGGGCTGGAATGGCTGGAGTCCCGATCCCTCCAATAACCGTTTTCAAAGCGCGGCCGCAGCGGGACTCGATGCGAGCCAGGTGGCGCGGCTAAAACTCAAATGGGCTTTTGCTTTTCCGGGGGACATCGAGGCATACGCCCAGCCCACGGTTGTGGGTGGCCGTATTTTCGTCGGCAGCGAAGGCCGCCGGGTTTACTCACTCGATCGCGCGACGGGCTGCGTCTATTGGAGTTTCACAGCCGATGCCGGTGTTCGAGCGGCCATCACTGTGGGACCTGTGAACGATGCCGACTCCTATGCGGCGTTTGTTGGAGATCTGTCCGCGAATGTCTATGCTCTTGATGCGGCTTCAGGCCGGCTGTTGTGGAAGACCAATGTCGACCGGCATCGGGCTGCGCGAATCACGGGTGCGCCGAGGCTGCATGCCGGCAAGCTGTATGTGCCGGTGGCGTCACTGGAAGAAGCCAGCGGTGCTTCGGCGGATTACGAATGCTGCACATTCCGCGGCAGCGTCTTGGCACTCGATGCCGCAAACGGCAAGCAAATCTGGAAGACCTACATTATTCCCGAACAACCGAAAGTCGCCGGAAAAAACAAAAAAAGCGTGCGGCAGTGGGGACCATCAGGAGCCGGCGTCTGGTCAACACCAACTGTCGACGCCGATCACAAACTCATTTACGTCGCGACGGGCGATAACTATTCTCTTCCGGCGTCAAGGACCAGCGATGCCGTCGTGGCGCTCGACATGGAATCGGGGAAAATGCGCTGGGTACGACAGTTGACCGAGAAGGATGCATGGAACGTCGCCTGTATCCAGGCCGACGTCACGAATTGTCCTGAAGGCGCAGGTCCCGATTTCGATTTTGCATCGTCTGCAATTCTGGTCAATTTGCCAAACGGAAAACGTGCTCTTATCGCTGGACAAAAATCCGGTGTCGTGCACGCGTTGGACCCGGACCGGGAAGGCGAAATCCTTTGGCAGGCCCGCGCCGGCAAAGGCGGCGTTGTCGGTGGCATCGAGTGGGGACCCGCAGCGGATGAAAAGAACGTTTACGTTGCCGTTTCGGATGTACAGCTCGACACCAACGGACAAGTGAGTCCGAAAGCCGGTGGCGGACTGCTGGCTTTGCAACTTGCGGATGGAAAGCAAATGTGGCGCGCCGAACCGCCTCCCTGTCCGGACACCCGCAAAGGCTGCAGTCCTGCACAATCCGCAGCCGTGACGGTTATTCCAGGCGTCGTCTTCTCGGGATCGCTCGATGGGCACCTGCGAGCCTATTCGACCACGGATGGGCGAGTGGTCTGGGACTTCGACACCGCGCGCGAATTCACTACGGTCAACGGCGTGTCCGGGCACGGCGGCGCAATCAACGGTCCGGGCGCGACTGCTGCGGGCGGCATGCTGTTTGTCAATTCCGGATATGGTTTTCTCGGCCAGATGCCCGGCAACGTCCTGCTTGCCTTTGCGCCGGAATAAAATTCGGGGTCAGACGGGTGAATTCCCTATTTTTGAAATGCAAAATAGGGAATTCACCCGTCTGACCCCGAATTTTATTTATTATTAAAAACAATGAAGGCGGAGATCATAGACATCAGCGCGTGCAAGAAGAATCTCGATATCGAGATTCCGCAAGAAGTCGTCGATCGGGAGATCACGCACATTGCCCAGGAATTCGCCCGACGCGCTCGCGTGCCGGGTTTCAGGCCGGGCAAGGCGCCGGTTGCTGTTGTCAAAACGCGATTTCGCGACGAAATCCTTTCGGAAATGATGCAGCACTTGATGCCCAAATACGTCGGAGATGCCATCCAAGAACGCCAACTGGATATTGTGCAGGCGCCCCGGTTTGAATCCGTCAACTACACGCCGGGACAGCCGTTGCGCTTCAAGGCGGTATTCGAAGTTTATCCGGACCTGGACATCACGAACTATGTCGGCATCCCGATGCAGCAAGTCTCAACGAAGGTTGCAGATTCCGAAGTCGAAGTCTCATTGAAGAAATTTCAGGAAGAAATGGCAGAACTCGTTCCCGTCGAGGAGGATAGGCCCATAAAGGAAGGCGATTTTGCCGAGATTTCCTTCAGCGGCACCATCGAAGGCAGCGAAGAACCGCCGGTCACCGTGCAGAAAGCCGTGGCCGAAGTCGGCGGCCGGAATACGCTGAAGGAGTTCTCAGAAAACCTGCTTGGAGCGAAGGCGACTGAAGAGAAAACGTTCAGCGTTCAGTACCGGGCGGACTATCCCGAAGCGAAACTCGCCGGAAGGACCGTTGAGTACAAGCTGAAGGTCGACGCGATCAAACAAAAGGAGATTCCGGAAATCAATGACGAATTCGCGCAGCGGCTGGGCGATTACAAGACTTTGGACGAATTCAAATCGAAGGTTCGAGCTGACCTGGAGAAATACAAGCAAGAACACGCTCAGGAAGAGATGCGTGACAAGCTTCTGGAATGGCTTGAAAACAATAACGAATTCGAGATCCCGGAATCGCTCGTCGAGCAGCAGCTTCAGATTCGAGTTCGGCGGCTGGTCCGCGACCTCTCCAGGCAGGGTATCAATCCGCAGAGGCTGGATGTCGATTGGAGCAAGATCCGGGCAGAGCAGCACCAGCAGGCCATTCGCGATGTCAAAGGATCTTTGATTCTGGATTACATTTCAGAGAAGGAAAACATCACTGTCGACGATGAAGAGCTCGAGGCCGAGATCGAGAAAATCGCGGCTGAAACGAATCGGCCCAAAGAGAAAGTCAAGGAGATCCTTTCCCGCGATTCCGGGCTGGGCAGAATTCGAGGGCAGATCCGCAACAAAAAGACTTTAGATCTGCTGCAGCAAAAAGCTCGTCTTCTATCTTGACCCATCGGCGCACTGGTTCAACAATGGTAGGCGAGGGACAAATTAAACCCGATGACTACCGAACGAAATACCCTGATCCCCATGGTCGTCGAGCAGACGAACCGGGGAGAACGCGCCTACGACATCTATTCGCGACTGCTCAAGGACAGCATCATTTTCATCGGTACGCCGATTGACGACAATGTCTCGAATCTGGTGACGGCGCAATTGCTGTTTCTGGAAGCCGAAGATCCGGAACGCGACATCTCGCTGTACATTAACAGCCCCGGCGGGTCGATTACGGCCGGCCTGGCGGTCTACGACACGATTCAGTTCATCCGGAACGACGTGACAACCATTTGTATCGGGCAGGCCGCAAGCATGGCGGCCGTGCTTCTTGCGGCCGGCACGGCAAAGAAGCGTTTTTCTCTTCCCCATTCGCGCATTTTGATTCACCAGCCATGGATGAGCGGTATCCAAGGACAAGCGACCGACATCGATATTCATGCAAAAGAAATTCTGCGCATCAGGACGATTTTGAATAAAATTCTCGCACTCCATACCGGTCAACCGCTCGAACGGATTGAGAAAGATGTCGAACGCGACTACATCATGAGCGCAGAGCTATCGAAGGAATATGGTATTATCGACGAGGTTATTTCCAAACGAGGGTAAGATCCTTGCCGGACGTAGGTTTCAGCCCAGAAGCAAGGCAAGTGTAGCGGCGCTCCGCGAAGCGTGAGCGCGATAGCGTGATTTCAAGGAACAGCGCGCAGCTTCAAAAGAGAGCTCCGCTACGGTGGAACAACTAGAGGAAATCCGTGAAAAAGAACAGTGATGATGTTCTGCGGTGCTCATTCTGCAATAAGAGTCAGAATGATGTGCGGAAACTGATAGCGGGGCCTACTGTCTTCATTTGTGATGAGTGTGTCGGCGTCTGCCAGGACATCATCGACGAAGATCAGAATTACGAACCTTCACCGAAAAACGTACACCTCCCAAAGCCGCCCGAGATTAAAGGCTTCCTCGATCAATACGTCATCGGTCAGGATAAATCGAAAAAGAAACTTGCAGTGGCCGTCTACAACCACTACAAGCGGATCGAACTGGCCAGGAAAAAATCCGACGTCGAGCTCCAAAAGTCGAACATCCTGCTGATTGGCCCGACGGGCACAGGCAAGACGCTGCTGGCTCAAACTCTGGCGCGCCTGCTTAGCGTTCCATTTGCGATCGTCGACGCCACAACCCTGACGGAAGCCGGCTACGTCGGCGAAGACGTGGAAAATATCATTCTACGTCTCATCCAGAATGCCGGGGGGGACGTCGAGCGCGCGCAAACAGGCATCATCTATATCGATGAAATCGACAAAATCGGCCGGAAGGACGAGAATCCGTCCATTACCCGAGATGTATCGGGCGAAGGCGTCCAACAGGCGTTATTAAAGATGTTGGAAGGCACGATCGCGAATGTTCCTCCCCAAGGCGGCCGAAAACATCCCCATCAGGAGTTTACGCAGGTCGATACGACCAACATTCTGTTTGTCTGCGGCGGCGCATTCGTCGGCCTGGACAAGATGATCGAGCGTAGACTGGCGGTCCGCAGCACCATGGGCTTCCACGGCGAGATCCGGACGAAGTCCGAGAACCCTCGCTCCGCCCTACTCGACCAAATGGAACCGGAAGACCTGATCAAATTCGGCATGATCCCGGAATTCGTGGGCCGCGTTCCCGTCGTCGCGATCTTGCACGACCTGGATCAGAAGGCATTGGTCGAGATTCTCACACGTCCCAAGAACGCGCTCGTCAAACAGTACCAGCGTTTGTTCGAATATGAGAATGTCAAGCTCAAGTTTTCCGACGACGCACTGGAAGCCGTTGCTTTCGATGCGATCAAACGAAACGTGGGCGCCCGCGGCCTTCGGATCATTCTCGAAGAACTGATGCTGGATTTGATGTACCAGCTCCCGCAACAAAAAGAGCACCGGGAGCTAACGATTACGAAGGAAATGGTCGAAAAGAAGGAAATCCAGCTGCCATTCGAGAAAGCTGGATAGAAGAGAATCGCCCGAAAGTCACAAGACTGCCAACGATGTCCACCAAGGAAAAATACGAGCAGACGAAGCTTCCGATGGTCCCGATCCGGGATGTCGTGATCTTTCCGTTCATGATGGTTCCCTTCGTCATCGGCCGCGAGAGCTCCGTCAACGCTCTGGAGGCGGCGCTTCGCGGCGATAAGCGTATTTTCCTGGCGACCCAACACGACGCTACGATCGATAATCCTAAACCTAATGAAATCTATCAAGTTGGGACCATTTCCAACATTGTCCAGTCGCTCAAGTTGCCTGATGGCAATACGAAGGTCCTGGTCGAAGGCATTGAGCGCGCGCGGATTCTGCAGTTAGTCGAGGAAGAGGGTTTTTGGAAGGCGAATCTCCGCCTTTCTCCTTTCCGCAACCAAAGTTTCAGCGGCTACGACACTGTGGCGAGCCGCCTCAGTACGCAGTTTGAACAGTACGTCAAACTGAGCCAGAACCTCAATGCCGATCAAGCGCTGGCTGCGATCAAAGTCGACGATATCGGACGATTGGCCGACACGATTTGCGCCCACATGGTGCTGACGATCGAGGAAAAGCAGGAACTCATCGAGATCTTCAACCCTGTCGAACGATGCAAAAGGCTGGCGGATATCCTCGATGTTGAAATTGAAAAGCTTCATGTGGACCGGTCCGTCCAAAACCGCGTCAAGCGACAGATGGAACGGGCCCAAAAAGAGTATTACCTCAACGAAAAGATCAAAGCGATTCAACGCGAGCTTGGAAAGAAAGACGAAAAGTCGGAAATCGAAGAACTGCGGCGGAAAATAGAAACGTCCGGCATGCCCAAGGACGCTTATGAAAAGGGGATGCAGGAACTGAAGCGGCTGGAGATGATGCCGCCAATGTCGGCCGAATCCACCGTTTCGCGCAACTACCTCGACTGGCTGCTCGCGATGCCATGGAAAAAGAGGTCGCGGGAAATTCGGGATATTGAAACGGCCGAACGCGTTTTAAACGAAGATCATTACGGACTCGACAAGGTCAAGGAACGCATTCTGGAGTTCCTTGCCGTTCGGCAGCTGGTCAAGAAACCGAAGGGTTCTATTTTGTGCTTTGTCGGTCCGCCGGGCGTGGGAAAAACGTCGCTTGGAATGTCGATCGCTCGCGCAACAGGCCGCAAATTCGTCCGTCTTGCGTTAGGCGGAGTACGCGACGAAGCCGAAATCCGTGGCCATCGCCGCACCTACATTGGCGCGCTTCCGGGCCAGATCATTCAGATGATCAAGAAAGCCGGCACTGTCAATCCGGTCTTCCTGCTCGACGAAGTCGATAAGATGAGCATGGATTTCCGTGGAGATCCATCGGCGGCTTTGCTGGAGGTGCTCGATCCGGAGCAGAACTCCACATTCCAGGACCATTACCTCGACGTCGAATATGACTTGTCGCAGGTGATGTTCATCGCGACGGCGAATGTGTTGCATACGATTCCCCAACCGTTGCAGGATCGCATGGAAATCCTGCGTTTGCCGGGCTACACGGAATACGAAAAGGTCGAAATTGCGCGAAGATTCCTGGTTCCCAAGCAAATGGAGACCAACGGGCTGAGATCGTCGAATCTGTCCTTCGGCGACGAAGGTATTAAAGCGATTATCCGGCACTACACCCGTGAGGCCGGTGTTCGTAACCTGGAACGCGAAATTTCATCGATTTGCAGGAAGGTGACGCGCATTATCGTCAAAGAAGGCCCTAAGAACAGCGTCACGGTCAGCGACGAAAATGTAGTTGACTACATCGGTATTCCAAAGTACCGTTCTAACCGCCACGAATCGCACAATGAAATTGGATTCGTAACGGGTCTTGCCTGGACCGAAGTCGGAGGCGAGATACTGGCTACCGAAGCCACGCTGATGGAAGGTAAAGGTAAGCTGACGCTGACCGGCAAACTCGGCGATGTCATGCAAGAATCAGCTCAGGCCGCAATGAGTTACGTGCGCTCGCGGGCGCAAAGGTTCGGAATTCCCAAAGATTTCTACCGTCGGCTTGACCTCCACATACACGTTCCCGAGGGAGCGATCCCAAAAGATGGTCCGTCCGCCGGTATCACGATGGCGACCTCTCTGGTGAGTGCTCTCACTCACATCCCGGTGCGATGTGATGTTGCCATGACGGGAGAGATCACGTTGAGGGGAAAGGTACTGCCGATCGGAGGGGTCAAAGAGAAACTGCTGGCGGCTCATCGGGCTGGAATTCGGACGCTCATCCTTCCCAAGGACAATCAGAAGGATCTTGCCGACATCCCAGCCAACATCAAGGAGGAGTTCACCATACACTTCGTTGAAAATATGGACGAGGTTCTGAAGGTCGCATTGACGCACCAGCCAACGCCCTTGGTAGAAGACGCCGCGGGAGCTGTTCCTTTCCGGCCGCCGGTGGGTGGAGATGGCGACCTTCAAGAATCGATCATGCACTAAGGTATTGGAAAATCGAAATTGGAGACTTCCGGATCTAAATTTAGAACCGAAAAACCTCCATCTGCAGACTCCAATAAATGGCGCTTGATTGCGGTCACCCTGATATAATGAAAATAGTTTCCGGCCTCTCGACGACGGTACTTTAGGCTGTGCACTATTGCACTTGCGCTTCGCGTCGTGAAAATCAGTTCCGCCCGTTTCAGCAAGAGCGCAACACGACCGGATGATTTTCCCCGAGATCAGCGGCCTGAAATCGCTTTTTGTGGCCGATCAAACGTTGGCAAATCCAGTTTGTTGAATGCTTTGACGAATGTCGGTGGACTGGCACGAACAAGTTCATCACCGGGCCGAACTCAGACGATCAATTTTTTTGTCATCAATGAGAGTATGTATTTTGTGGATCTGCCAGGCTACGGCTACGCGAAGGTTTCCAAGAGGATCCGAGAAAGCTGGGGACCGATGATTGAAGACTATCTGAGAAATCGTGAACAGCTGAACCTCGCCTTCATGATAGTAGATAGCCGGATGGCTCCGACAGACTCAGATGTCATGATGAAGCAGTGGCTCGATCATTGCGGGATCCCGAACACAGTGGTTTTGACCAAGACCGACAAGATTTCCAATAACCAGTTGCATCAAGCGCTCCGTCGAGGAACGCAAACCTTAAACGCAAAGGAGATAATTGCATTCTCAGCGGTCACCGGTGCTGGCAAGGAGGCGATCCTGGCCCGAATCAGTGCCGCGACAACTTCAGATCCCACAGCGAGAAAAACCCACCTATGAGTTCAAAAAAATTCGTTGCTCCAGATCGTCCAGAAGGCGCAGCCACGATGGACATTGCCCAGCTGAAAGAGATGAACATCTCCGCGCTGACGCAAGTTGCTAAAGACCTCAACATCCAGGGCGCTTCCGGTATGCGGAAGCAGGAACTGATCTTCAAGATTCTGCAGGCGCAGACCGAAAAGAGCGGCTTCATTTTCAGTGAAGGCGTGCTCGAGACGCTGCCCGACGGATTCGGATTTCTCCGAGCCCCGGATTACAACTATCTGCCGGGCCCCGACGATATTTACGTCTCGCCATCCCAGATCCGCAAATTTGATCTGCGAACCGGCGATACGGTGTCAGGACAGGTACGCCCTCCTAAAGACGGCGAACGCTATTTTGCATTGATCAAAGTTGAGGCCGTCAATTTCGAACATCCAGACGAGGCTCGCAACAAGATCTTCTTCGATAACCTAACGCCGCTGTATCCGAACGAGCGATTGAAGCTCGAGACGCCGAACGGCAAGGACAACCTTTCTGCTCGCGTCCTCGACCTTCTCACACCGATCGGAAAAGGACAGCGCGGCCTGATCGTGGCCCCGCCACGGACAGGAAAAACCATGCTGCTCCAGACGATCGCCAATTCCATCACAGCCAATCATCCTGAGGTCATCCTGATCGTGCTTCTGATCGATGAGCGGCCGGAAGAAGTGACCGATATGCAGCGTTCGGTGAACGGCGAAGTCATCAGCTCGACCTTCGATGAACCGGCTTCGCGCCACGTCCAGGTTGCGGAAATGGTGATTGAAAAAGCCAAGCGCCTTGTGGAGCACAAGAGAGACGTCGTCATCCTGCTGGATTCCATCACCCGATTGGCGCGCGCTTATAACACAATTGTGCCCCCCTCCGGAAAGGTGCTGTCGGGCGGTGTGGATTCCAACGCGCTCCAACGCCCGAAACGGTTCTTCGGGGCCGCGAGGAATATCGAGGAAGGCGGCAGTATGACCATCATCGCCACCGCGTTAATCGACACGGGAAGCCGTATGGACGACGTGATCTTCGAGGAGTTCAAGGGCACCGGTAACATGGAAATCGGTCTCGACCGCAAACTCGTCGATAAGCGCGTGTTTCCAGCTATCGATATCAACCGGTCGGGAACCCGTAAGGAAGAACTGCTTGTTCCCAAGGATGAATTGAACCGGATCTGGATACTGAGAAAGGTTCTAAATCCCTTGTCTACTGTGGAAGCTATGGAGCTTCTGCTGGATAAGATGGGCAAGAACAAGAGCAACGCCGAATTCCTGGCTTCGATGAGCGGCGGCGGGAGATAAGAACAGCCACAAGAAACACAAGAAGAGATCTTGTGTTTCTTATGCCTTTTTGTGGCTTATGGCCTTCCTTTCGAAGCTGGTCTGACCTCCCAAAATCCCGGCGGCGGTACGCCGGGTCCACCCCCTACGGGCGATGGTCGCTGTTGAGGCTTCGCCCTTCTCTTGAGGCTGCGCGCTATCGCGCTTGCGCTTCGCGCGGGCTCGCGCTTCGCGCCCGGCGCGCCAGCTTCTATTAAGCCGTCGCGCCACCCCTCCTCTGCGAGGAGGGTAATGCGCTCCACCCATACGTCACCGTAATTACGAAAAGCAGTACTTAAGAGGGGAGTCGTGCATTTTATGTGCAAAGCCCTCCAAAGGTGTTAAAGCCAACTATTCCCGCTGACGATAAATAGGGAGGGATGGACCTTACGATCGTTATTCCTACTCGAGACCGAAACAACAGCGTCGTCGAGTGTGTGCTTGCCCTCGAACACAACGAGGCCGACATCGTCGTCGTGGATGATGGTTCGGCCCAGCCGGTTCTTTTACCATCGGACTGCGCGCGCGTCATCCGGCATGTACGGCCGCGCGGACGTGCAGCCGCTATCAACCGGGGACTCAAGGCGGCGCAACATGACATGGTGCTCATCATCAACGACGACATTTACGCGGCGCCGGACATGGTGGTACGCCTGGTAGCCGAATTTACCCTCCACAACAATCCGAAGCTTGGGCTTGCCGCTCGGGTCATGTGGGATCCAGATGTGCCTCTGACACTGACGATGAAATGGATGGAAGAGGCTAAAAAGTTTCTCGCACCAATTCTGCTATGGAAGCCCTTCGTGCTGGAGCAGGGGGGGTACGATGAAAATTTCACTCACGGTTTAGAGGATCTCGAACTGCAACTCCGCCTCAAGCAGCAGGGGCTCGAGTTGCGCACCGTTGAGTCTGCCATCGGTTTTCAACAACAGGCGGTCCAGATTCGTGATTTGATCAAACGTGAATTCATGGAGGGCATTTCTGCGGTCTTCCTGCATTCAAAATCTCCCGCATTCATGCCGGAGATTAACGACATAGACGCGCTCATTCGTAATGAAAAACAGGCAGCCGATGCGGAATCCGCGGTTGAAGACATTTCATTATTCGAGCAGTCGGGCTCAAACATGATTCCCGAGGGCGCTTCGGATCTGTTTACCCATGTATGCCGGTACTATTTCTTGCACGGCGTTTTCGAAAGCCTCAAAGACATTGGAGGCATCAGCCCCCGGCGCAACGATCAAACGCCCCTGACGATTTACAAAGGGGCTTCGTATCTAGAAAGCATCAGGGATCTGGACGAAGCCCGGCGCCTCTTTAAACTTCTCCGCGAACAGCCGGATGAAAAGTACTGGGATCGCGCCGAATATCATCTGGGCTGCATCGAGAGCCAGCTTGGCAATCCAGCCGCTGCACAAGCGCATTTCGCAGAATGCCTTCGCCGGAATCCCCGGCATAACAAAGCACGGCGGATGCTCGATAATTCGACGTTATACCGTGAAACCGAAGCCAATGTGTTCGAAATCGTCGCGCCGGCAACTATTTCTAAAGTGTTGTTCGTGCTTTTCGGTGGCCTGAGAAATATCGTCAATGCGTTTCCCGTCGTGGAAGCAATACGCAAAAAATTTCAATGTCAAACCGTTTGGTTGACCTCGCCGCGATACGCGTCGCTGGCCAGCGCGAGTGCGGCCGATGCGATACTGGAAATCGAGCCGCAGCAGATTATCCCTTGGGATTGGATCCGGTCTGAGGGCTTCACTCGGATTTTCTTTGCGGACCCTGAAGGGAATCAAGAGGAATGGCAAGAAAGCGGCCTTCTTCCGATCGATTTCATGGCCCGCAAATGCGGCGTACAGCTCGAGTGCCGGCTCGCGCGGTTTGAACCGAATGACGACGCCTTCATTGAGGCGGAGGAATTCCTCCGTCGAAACGGATTGTTGAAAGGCGCGTTTGTCACCGCATCTCATGGGAATAGTGAGGAGCGGCACTGGCCGAATTCGAACCTCACGGATCTTGCTGCGCAGTTGAAAATGCCGATGGTTGTGTTCGGCAGAAAAGTGAATCCGGAAATTCTAGGGGCGATCCAATGCACCGATATGCCGTTCCAAGTGATTGCCGCCATGATCCGGTGGAGTTGCTTTTACCTCGGTTCGGAGTCGGGAATGTCGTGGCTTGCCACAACGACCGGCACCCCCATGGCTGTCTTCATCGATCCTGACTGCAGAAATCGATTAGATTCAGGATTGAGCGGTGTGCTGCGCGGCGAGAAATATGACATTCAGGAATGGGATATTTACACGGGCCTGCAAACCGTGTTGGCGCATCTTGAATCGAGATTACCGGCCGAAATAGCCTGTAGCGGAGGTCTATGACCGCCGACGATTTGCAATCGTGACATCGCCGGCGGTACGCGAAGCGCAAGCGCGATAGCGCGCAGCCTCAAGAAATAGACCGCGCTACAGTAAGGCGCTAAGATCGTCGAGTTCCCTCAAAACTTCACGACGCCGGTCGTCCGCCAAAAACGACGCTTCAAATGAATTGCGCGCCAGCGTTGCGAGTTCCCGTTTCGTTAAGTTGAATGCTTCCTGCACAGCAATGAAGTTCTCGTTGATGTAGCCGCCGAAGTAGGCAGGATCGTCCGAGTTTATCGTGACGATAAGATCCGCATCGAGCAGCTCGGGCAGGTTGTGTTTATGGATTGAATCAAAGACGTGAAGCTTGACGTTGGAGAGCGGACAAACCGTCAGCGGAACCTTTTCGGCTCGCAGCCGTTCAACCAGAGCGGCATCCTCGATGGCACGGACGCCGTGATCGATCCGCGAAACGCCAAGCGTATCCAAGGCCTGCCAGACGTATTCGGGAGGACCCTCTTCACCAGCATGCGCCACAACAAAGAAACCTTCATCCCGGGCTCGTCCAAATACTTTTGTGAACTTTTCGGGCGGATGCCCGCGTTCCGAAGAATCCAGGCCGACTCCAGCAACGTAATCCCGATAAGGAAGCGCTGACTCCAGCGTCTGCATCGCTTGTTCGGCGCTGAGATCTCTCAAGAAACACAAAATCAGTTTCGACGAAATTCCCAGTTCTCGCTCGCCATTCGCGAGAGCGTGATGGATTCCTTCGATCACCGCGCCAATCGGGACACCGCGCGCAGTATGCGCTTGTGGATCGAAAAAGACCTCGGTATGCCGGATGTTCTGTTCTTTGGCCTTTCGGAGGTAAGCCCACGTAAGGTCGAAGAAATCACGATCCTGAAGAAGCACGCGGCTTCCCTGGTAATAGACGTCGAGGAAGGATTGCAGATCGGAAAATGCATAGGCTCTCCTGACTTCGTCCGGAGAATCAAACGGAAGATCGACCCGGTTCCTCAACGCCAGCTTAAACATCAACTCCGGCTCGAGCGTGCCCTCAATATGCAAATGCAATTCGGCCTTGGGCATGCCTTCGATGAAGCTCTTCACAGGTTTCATTGTAACCCTCTGCCCCCAGGAGGGCCGCGCCAGCCGGACAGCCTGCCGCGCCCGATGAGGGTCGCAAGTCTTGTGCACTCCTGAGACCCCCTACTGTGCCGATCCTCTCCCGGAGGAAACGTAGTTTGTTGCATTTTCCGCAACAAAAAGTCGCGAGATCTGCTTGGCGCCGTTGCGTACCCAATGTTTGTCAGCCTCTTATTTGTCAGCTTCTTGACGGTAGTCGACATTCATTTGTCGGGAAAATGGCAGCTCCGGGAACCCTGTGGGAACCAGATACTTAGGGTTGAGCCTGTGTCCTTCATGACCCTTTCTGGTGGGTTCGCGCATTGGAAAGCCAAATGCATGAAACGGGTCGAAAGGGAGGAGAGAGAATGATATTGACTGAGACTCCGACAGCCAACCCAGCTCGAACGAAGATGTTTATGGACATTCCCACCGCCGCCGAACTCGCAGGGTTTTCGATCCGGCATTTCCGCAGAATCATTGAAGAAGACCGTATTCCAATCGTTCAGATTGGCAGGAAATTCTTTATTCTTGGACGCGACTTTTCCACTTGGGAATCCAGCAAGAAGACAAGACGGGCCGCCGAGTGAGTGCACACACGTGGTAGACGCACCTGCGGGGTGGGTAACCCAGTTCTCCTTTGAGTTACCTTTCGACCCTAACGGCACATGCTATATTTGGCCGTCTTCCTTGATGTGCCGGAACCCATAGCATACAGTCGACCCCGGAAGAAAAGTTCGACTTCGCCCTTTTGCCGTTGGCGTCATCGCAATCGTTTTTATTGCGAACATCGTTGCCATCTCGGAAATCCTGATCTGGGGCGCGACTATATTTTCCTAGACTACCGGCGTGCGCACATACTTCGGCGATCCCGTGGCCATTGCCGGTACGACTGACGCAATCTCGTTCGCCGGTGCGATGGCGGCGCGCGCAGGCAGGCTCGTCGTAAATTGTGTTCTGGCGGCGATTCTGGGCGCCACCGGTTCGACGACGGCTATTCTCGGCAGAGAAAATTTAGCCACAAAGAGGCGCAAAGGAAACAAAAGCCCGTCTGAGTTTTGCGCCCTTTTTGTGGCTAAGAATTATTATTTCTTTGGGGCCCCTCCGAGGATGGCATCTTTCGCAGCTTTCGCGACGCGGAATTTCAGAACCGTCTTTGCTGGGATTTTGATCTCCTCTCCAGTAGCGGGATTGCGGCCGATGCGTGCCTTTCTCTTCTGCTTCACCATTTTTCCGAGGCCATGAAATGCGAACTCGCCTTTCTTTGCTTCCCGGTATGCGAGGTCAACGTACGCGGCCAAAAAGTCTTTGACCTGTTTCTTTGCGATGCCCGTCTTTGTCGACATCTCACTGATGATCTGCGTTTGGGTCATCTTTGCCATCAAATTCCTCCTTTAATGTATACAGCTTCCCAGATTCTCTCGTACCTTCGAAGTTCTAATTCCCGCACCGGATCATGTCGATCGACTCCACGCGACGGCTCCGTAGAGCCGAGGTTATCTGGAGCGGGACTTGAAAAGGCCGACTGAAGCCAGACCAGCTTTAGAACCTTAGAGTGACAGATCTGTTCTGTCAAGCTAAGCTCGCTTAAAAGCCTTCTGAATTTCTCTCAGATCGTAGCGCAAGATGATCGGCCGTCCATGCGGGCAAACCGTCGGGACATCGGTTTTCATCAACTCCGTAATCAGCCAGCGCATCTTAGTTTCCTCCAGAGGCGTGTTGATCTTGATTGCGGCATGACATGAAACCGTTGCGGCAATTTTTTTCTTCAATGCCTCGATGTTGATCACCTGGGTTTCACGCTCCAAACCATCGAGCAATTCGACCAGCAGTTTCTCCACCGCCATCGCCTTCAACATCGCAGGAGCCGTCTTGATTGCAATCGTTTTTGGACCAAACGGCTCCACTTCGAAACCATTCCGCGCCAGCTCGGGGATGATGCTGTCGAGAATCACAAGCTGCCGCGGAGGCAATTGAACAATGATGGGCATTAATAATCGCTGGATATCGAGCTTTCCTGCAAGCTTTTGTCGCAGGTACGTCTCGAACAGGACACGCTCATGCGCAACGTGCTGGTCGATGACGATGAGTCCGGAAGAGTCTACGGCCACAATGAAGCTGTCCCGGAGCTGTCCCAACGGTTGCACTTCCTGCCTGACGCGATCGAATTCCGGGTAAGCAGAAAATTCAGCCGGCTCCTCACAACCGTCTGTCTTGATCTCGCCGGCCCGGAAATTCAGACCCAACGGGATGGCTTGATCCATAACTGCACGCATCCCCGGTTCGAGCGCGAACGATTCTCTTGCGATTGGGTCATCGGACGCCCACGAATCGGGTATGCGCGGTTGCGGCGCCGGAGCAGTGAATGGCGACATTGGAACCGCATCGTTCTCCATGGGCACAATCGTTTTGTCTTGCGTCAAGCCGGACAGAATTGCATCCCGAATCGCGTCATGCACGAAGGACTGGTGCTTGAACCGCACTTCTGTTTTTGCAGGATGCACGTTCACGTCGACGTCTTCGTAGGGAATGCTCACGAACAAGATCACGACAGGAAAGGTCCCCGCCGGCAGGATATTCCGGTAAGCCTCGCTGATCGCGTGAAGAATAATCTTGTCGCGAACGAGACGCTGATTGATGAAGAAGAACATCGAGTTGCGGTTGTATTTTTGAACATGAGGCCGCGACGTGAACAGATGGACTTTCACACCCGATCTCCCGTAGTCCTTTTGGTACTCGACCAATTGGTCGAGAAGATCTTTGCCGAAGATCTGAAATATGCGGTCGCGAAAGCCCGCCGTCACCGGCGCCGCGAGAATTTCGAACCCGGCGCTCCTCAACACGAAGTGGATTTCGGGAAACGCCAGCGCGTAATGGGTGCAGTAGGTCGTGATCTGGCTCAACTCGTAAGATTCGGATCGCAGAAATTTGCGCCGCGCGGGAACATTGAAGAACAAATCGTCCACGGTAATCTGCGTTCCGCGCGGAAAAGCTTGCTCACGCTCGAAGACGATCCGGCCCCCGGCGATTTCGATAACCGTGCCGGCGGACGCTTCGGTTTGCGTTTCCAAAATCAGGTGAGAGATCGACGCAATCGAGGGAAGCGCCTCGCCGCGGAAACCAAGCGTCTTGATCGCAAACAGATCGTCGGGCTCGTACAATTTGCTCGTGGCGTGACGGCCAAAACATGCCCGAGCGTCTTGAGGCGCCATGCCCTCTCCATCGTCGGTGACCCGAATCCGTTTGCGGCCGCCTTCTTCAACGTCGACGGTAATCTTTCGAGCTCCGGCATCCAGCGCGTTTTCCACCAATTCTTTGACCACGGATGCCGGCCGCTCCACGACTTCTCCGGCTGCTATGCGGTTGGCGATGTCGTCGGGCAGAGTGCGAATCTTCATACAGGGATTTAGCCACAAAGAGGCAACAAATTCACAAAAGCTTTTTTGTGTCGTTCGTGCCTTTTCGTGGCTTAAATCTTTCTGACTTGAATTCCGATTTCCCGCAATTGCTGGCCGGAAACAGGAGAGGGTGATCCGCTCATCAAATCGACGGCCCGAGCCGTTTTGGGAAATGCAATGACGTCACGAATGGAAGAGTGCCCCGTCAGGATCATCACCAGTCGATCAAGTCCGAGCGCGATGCCTCCGTGAGGCGGCGTACCGAACTCGAGCGCTTCGAGAAAGAAGCCGAATTTGTCGCGAGCTTCCTGAGGGGTGAATCCGAGAACGTTGAAGACCCGCGATTGAATGTCGCTTCGATGGATTCGGATCGAGCCGCCGCCGATCTCGGTTCCATTCAGCACGAGATCATAAGCCTTAGCGCGTATCCGTCCGGGATGCGTCTCGAGCAGTTGAAGATCTTCGTCCACGGGCGAAGTGAACGGATGATGCCTCGAGACCCAGCGGTTTTCGGCCGGATCGAATTCCAAAAGCGGAAAATCGACGACCCATAACATGTTCCACTTCCCAGACGGAATCCAGTTCTCCTTCTTCGCCAATTCGAGACGGAGCGATCCAAGGAAATTCAAAGTGGCTTCTTCTGGGCCCGCCATCAGAAAGATCGTATCGCTCTTAGCTGCTCCCGCCTTCTTAATGACGGCCTCGACAGTGGCTGCGCCTGCATTCCTGACAATCGGAGCAGAGCTGATGCCGTCATCTCCCAACTTTATCCAAGCCACACCGGCCCCGCCCAGTTGTTTCACAAAAAGCGCGATATCATCGAGTACTTTTCGCGAATACGATGTTTTTGGCGCGACGAATCCGCGGACGATCTGGCCGGTATCTGCCATTTCTCGAAATACGCCGGCCTCAGCAGTTTTGAAGATATCCGTGAAGTCCTGGAGAAAGACCTCGAAACGCGTATCCGGTTTGTCGCTCCCGTAGCAGTTCATGGCTTCTTGGAAACTGAGGCGCGGAAGAGGCCGGGGAATAGTGATGCCGTTTAGTGAAAAGACCTCGGCCATCAAACCCTCGATCATGGTGAACAAGGATTCGCGCGAGGGAAACGACATCTCGATATCGATTTGCGTGAACTCCGGCTGCCGATCCGCCCGCAAATCTTCATCGCGGAAGCATTTCACAATCTGAAAATACTTTTCGAAGCCCGAGATCATCAGGATCTGTTTGAACAACTGCGGCGACTGCGGCAGTGCATAGAAATTGCCGTGATGGAGGCGGCTCGGCACCAGGTAATCTCTCGCGCCTTCCGGCGTGGATTTGGTCAGGATGGGTGTCTCGACCTCCCAGAATCCATGGCGGTCCATGTAATCACGCACGCTCATCGTGATGCGATGCCGCATACGAAACGTCTCCTGCATTTTGGGCCGGCGCAGGTCGAGGTAGCGGTACTTCAGGCGAAGGTCCTCGGAAGTCGTAATTTCGTCTTCGATTGGAAACGGGGTCGTTTTCGCTTCGCTCAAAATCCAGAGCTGGCTTGCCACCACCTCGATCTCACCCGTTTTCAGATTGGGATTCTCCAGACCCTTGTCGCGCACCCGGACTCTGCCGCGGCCGGCAATGACAAACTCGGATCGCAACGCTTTGGCGGCGCGATGCAGATCGGCGTCATTTTCGGCATTGAATACCATCTGAGTGACGCCCTCGCGGTCGCGGAGATCGACAAATAAAAGTTGCCCATGATCGCGCCAGCGGTTCACCCAACCCATCAGCAGGACCTCCTGACCCTGATTCGCTGACGTGAGTTCGCCGCAGGAATGTGTTCTTTGCAACTCTTCCATTACAGTTCTTCTTCCCGGATAGTTCGCTGCCCTTTGGTCGACATGTCGCGCACCAACAGGGTACCCGATTTCAACTCTTCCTCGCCGACGATGATCACCGACTTCGCTTGTAATTTGTCGGCGAGCCGCATCTGGCTCTTGAGGCTGCGTGCGTCGAAGTCCAGATACACCCGTTTGCCCGCCGAACGAAGTTTGCGAGCGAGCAAGGTGGCCCGCTTAAAAGCTTCATCACCTATGGGAGCAATAAAATATTCCGGCGTGTAATCCGGAATCACTTTGGCCGTGTCCGGGATCGAAAGGATCAATCGTTCCAGACCCATGCCGAAGCCGAATCCCTTCGTAGGCGGTCCATCCAGATCTTCCGATAAACCGTCGTAACGGCCGCCTCCGGCGACAGTATTCTGCGACCCGAGGCGTCCGGATGTGATCTCGAATGTCGTCCGTATGTAGTAATCGAGGCCGCGGACCAGCCGAGGGCTCACCTGAAACTGAATTCCGCGCGCGGCCAAATACGATTCGAATCGGCTGAAGTGTTCCCGGCAGCCTTGGCAGAGATGTTCCGTGATAGTTGGCAATTCGGCGATCACGGGCTGGCACGACGGCACTTTGCAATCGAAGACGCGCAAGGGGTTCCTTTCCCCCCGCCGGCGGCAGTCTTCGCAGAGGCGCTCCGGGCGCGCCAGGATCGCGGTCCTCAGGGACTGTATATAAGCGGGGCGGCATTCCCGATCGCCCACGGAATTGATGTTCACTTCTAAATCCGGAATACCGATGCCGTTGAGAAAATCAGTCAGCATCTCGAGGACCTCGGCTTCGATTCCCGGATTATCGGTGTTGGAAAGCACTTCGGCCCCGGCTTGCATGTGTTGCCGGTAGCGGCCCTTTTGAGGACGCTCTCGACGGAACATCGGAGCGATGTAATAGAGCTTCAGTAGTCTGGCTTCATTCTCGAGCTGGTGCTCGATGTACGCGCGGACAACGGGGGCCGTACCCTCGGGGCGCAGGGTGAGTGACTTTGTTTCATCCTTATCCGTGAACGTATACATTTCCTTCGAAACGATATCGGTCTCTTCGCCCACACTCCGAACGAAGAGGTCCGTGGCTTCAAATATAGGCGTACGGATTTCTCCGAAGCCGTAGCGGTGAAATGTCTGCCGCAAGCGGTCTTCAAGGGCGTGCCAGATCCCCACCTCGGACGGAAGCACATCGTAAGTGCCGCGTATTGCGTGAATCATCGTTTCATGGCCAGGTATGTTTCCTTGTACTCGTAATATCGCCGCGCGTACTCGTCGATACTGGCCACCTCTTGTTCCGTCAGTGGGCGTTCGACTCGCGCGGGAAGACCTAGAACGAGACTACGCGGAGGAATTACCGTTCGCTCCGTGATCAACGCACCGGCACCGACTATTGAATATTCGCCTACGACGACGTCGTTAAGTAGAGTAGCCCGCATTCCAATCAGGCAATGGGACTCGATCGTGCAGCCATGCATCGTCACACCATGGCCCACGGTCACATAATCTTTGAGAATCAGCGGGAATGTGCCTCTCATGACGTGGCCAATCGAACCATCCTGGATATTCGTATATTGGCCGATACGGACATAGTGAACATCGCCTCGAATGACGCAGTTGTACCATACGCTGGAATGGTCGCCGACTTCGACGTCTCCCACGATTTGAGCGCCCTCGGCGACATACACTCGCGCGCCGAGCTTTGGCCAGATCCCCTTGTACTCATGCAGCATCCACCGGTCTCCGGATAGCGCCCTCTCCCTGTGGGAGAGGATGGCGCGGCGTTTCTCCCACCTAGCTCACCCTACCCTCTCCCGGAGGGAGAGGGCCGCCACGATGGGTTTTATGGGAAAGCCAGATAAAAACTCAACGCTAACAGAATTACCTTTCTTTACGCAATCGGCGTCCCCTATTATTCACGGATGCTTCGCGTCGTCATTCTCAAGCCGAGTAAATATGGTTTAAGCGGTTATGTCGAGCGGTTCCGGCGCGGTTTCATGCCCAACAGCACGGTCCCCTACATTCGAAGCATGACGCCGACATCGATTGAGGGCGTGAAAATCGAGACTCACGCCGTTGACGAATACGTCCAGACCGATCTTGGTTATCTCGATCTCCTGCGCAAGCCGGAAGAACCGACACTGCTGGCCCTCGTCGGCGTGCAGTCGCATCAGTTCCGGCGAAGTCTGGATTTGGCTGCGTTCGCTCGAGCTAACGGCGTGCGTCATTGTGTGATCGGCGGGCCGCATCCCATGACCTGCGATACCAGCATGCTCCAAAATCGCGGTGTGAGCTTCGCCCTGGCTGAGGCCGAAACGATCTGGCTGCAAATTTTGAAAGACGCAATCCGGGGCGAGCTCGAACCGGTTTACGGAGCCGATCGGCGCTGGGCGCCCGAACTTCAGGCGCCGGTACTGATTCCGCCTTCGAAACGGGATCTCAAGCGATACATCGCTCCGTTGCTCGGCATCTATCCTGCCCGCGGCTGTCCCTTCACCTGCAATTTTTGTTCAGTTATCAAAATCGCAG
>Ga0209058_1000526_pt1 | contig 32653 bp, 35 predicted proteins | sample GraSoiAngelo_147_FD_185904 | JGI IMG/M metagenome (GOLD analysis project Ga0209058, IMG submission 185904) | Grasslands soil microbial communities from the Angelo Coastal Reserve, California, USA - 14_1009_05_40cm (SPAdes) (version 2) | ecosystem: Environmental > Terrestrial > Soil > Grasslands ... | reverse complement strand
ACCGCCGCTGGCTCCGCGAGCGTTTCGCCGAGCTCCGCGAGCTTCTGGTCATCCGCCGGGCCACCTCCTCAAAAGGCCGGGCAGAGAGGTCCTGACCGCGCCGGAGCATCATCCGGCGGTGGGGTCGGCGGTCGAGGAAAGCATCCGGCGCTACGGCGAGACGGAACCCCGCATCCACGCCTTCGTTCGGTACGACGCGGAGCCGTCGCTCCTGATGGACGCGGCGCTCGAAGCGACGGCGGCGACCGGCGCCCTCGTGCGCATCCCGATCGCCGTGAAGGACATCTTCGACACCGCAGGGTCTCCTACCGAGCGCGGCAGCGCGCTCTATGCGGGTCGCATCGCCGAGAGCGATGCGGAGGTCGTGCGCAATCTCCGGGCGGCGGGCGCGATCATCGTGGGAAAGACGGTCACCGCCGAGTTGGCAATGGCCCACCCGGGACCGACCCGAAATCCGTGGGATCTCTCCCGCACGTCGGGCGGATCTTCGATGGGTTCCGCGGCCGCCGTGGCCGCCGGCGTTGTTCCGTTTGCGATCGGCAGCCAAACGAATGGATCGGTGATCCGGCCCGCCGCGTTCTGCGGAATCGTTGGTTTCAAGCCGAGCTTCGGGCGGCTCTCGCGCGAGGGCATGTTCGTCACCTCAGACACGCTCGATCAGGTCGGCGGATTCGCCCGCTCGGTCCAGAAGGTCGCGGCTCTCGTCGCGGCAATGGCGGGCGAGCCGGTTGAGCGGTGGTGGTCCGACGACCGAACTCCACCGACGCTCGCGGCCCTCCGCACCGGCGAATGGGAGCACGCCGATGTCGCCGCACAGGAACGGTTCCAGGCCGATGTCGATCGGCTCGCGGCGGCCGGCGGTCCGATCGCGTGGCCGAACCCGCCCGACGGGCTGGACGACGCGCAACGCGTCCTGCAAACGATCATGTACTTCGAGGAAGCGCGCGCGATGGAGAGCGACCTGCGCGGCCGTGAGATGCTCGTGAGCGAGATCGCGCGAAGGCATCTCGCCGAGGGCGCCGCGATCTCAGAGGAAACCTATCGCGACGCGCTCCGAGCTCGCGCGCGCCTGGCTGAAGCCTTCGCGTCGTGGGCGACGCCATACGACGCCGTCCTCACTCCTGCCGCGGTCGGCGAGGCGCCCACGCCGGAGACAACGGGCGACCCGCGTTTCTGCACGCGTTGGTCCCTGATCGGCGCGCCGGCGATCGTGATCCCGAGCGGGCTCGGGCCGAACCGGTTGCCGCTCGGGCTGCAGCTCGTCGCCGCGCCAGGCGATGATCGGCGTCTCATCGCTGCGGCGGCCTGGTGCGAGGCGAGGTTGCCGTGGATCGGCGCGCCGCCGCTCTAAGCTCGGCTTAGCGGTACTCCCGCGCCGAGTCGCGGCCCGTCTCGCCACCCGCGGCGAGCGCGAATGCCATGTCGACCGCCTGCTGGGGCGTCTGCGCGAAGTGCAACTCGGCGATCTTCGCTTCCTCGAGGTGCTTGCCGCCGTAGGCGATCTCGCGGATGCGCGACGACCAGCCGCCGCTCCCTTCGAGGATGACGGTCGGCTTGATCTCGTACGCGACCGTGAGCTCGTTCAGCGTGCCGATCCCGCCCGAGATCATGATCACCGCGTCGGCCGCGCGGACGGTGAGCGTGTTCCGCATCCATCCCATCCCGGTGGTGATCGCGACGTCCACGAAGTCGTTCGCGTCGCGCTTGTCGAAACCGGGCAGGATCCCGATCACAAGCCCACCGGCCTGCTTCGCCCCGCGGCTCACGGCCTCCATGACGCCGGAAAGGCCGCCGGTGACGACGATGCCATTGCGCTCGGCGACGAGACGGCCGACCTCCTCGGCCATCCGGAGCGCCTTGTCCGGAACCGGGTCGCGCGGATCCTTCGCGCTCTTGCCGATGATCGTGATGAGGGTTGGGCGCGTCACGGCGCGGTGAGCATAGGTTCGCGATCGAGGAGCGCGCGCAGCGCCGCCGGCCAGCCAAACCAGTGGCGGGCGGCGACCGCGCCCGTGGCCTCGTCGTAGGCCTCGGCGAGAAGACCATCCCACGTCTCGACGGCAGCGAGCCGCTCGCGAGCTCGCACTTCCCGATCGCGGTCCGCCATCGCGCGTGCGACGACGATCTCCTGCAGGTCGCCGAGCGTCCACGGACGTGGGGTGTGCAGCGACCCAAGGCCGCCGAACCTACCCGGAAAATAACCCTCGTTCGCGTTGCTCCAAGCGAAAGCGATCGTCTCGCGCCAGAGCGGATCGCTCGCGGCGCAGAACCCCCACCCCGGCGCGAACACAGTGGGGAGATCGTTCGCGTCGTGATAGTGCCGCGCGGCCTCCCCTCGAGGGCCGGTCACTGCATACGCGAATCGCCCTTCGACCGCGAAATGTTCGAGCGTCGCGGCGCGGATCTCCCCGGCCCCCGGATGCCCGAACGCACCGAGGACGTGCCAGAGCAGCACGTGGCTCGAGAAGTGATACGGCTGCCGCAAGGGGTCGTCCGCCGGCGTCTCGGCCGTCGGCACGAGGCCGAAGGGCGACCGGCGCCGCAGCAGCCAGTCCAGCGTCGCACGGCACGCGTCGCCGTAACGCTCACGCATGACGTTGTCACCGGTCAATCGAGCGTGGTCCGCGACGAGCAGCAGCGGGTAAAGCTGCTGGTCGAGCTGGAACGCGACGTCCTTGGCTTGACCCGAAGCGAGCGAGGCGCGGGGCCACGCGCCGTCGGGCCGCTCCGCGACGTCGAAGAGCCAGGCTATAAAACCGTCCACCGCCGCGCGAGCGCGCGCGTTCCTGGGTCCCGCTGAGAGAAGCGCGCGGCAGATGTAGTACGCGTCGCGCGTCCAGACAAGGGGCAGGATCTCGTGATCGGTGATGATCGCCACCACGTTCTCGCTGGTGCGCGACGCCGCGCAGTCGAGGGCGTACGCGATACCGCGACGGATCTCGTGGGCCTGGTCGTTGGCCAGATCGAGCCCTGCCCACATGGCACGTCGCGCGCGCATCTCGTCGGCGACAAGACGAGCTCCATCTCGCGAAATGGCGCGCGCCTCCGCGATCGTCGCGTGGAGATCCCGGCCGAGCGCGACGGCGAGGATGAGCTCCGCCGTCGCGCCTGCGCCGATCTCGACCGGCTCAGGCAGAACGACGGCGACCGCGGCGTCGAGCACACGGTCGTCGATCCATAGCACCAGGCCATCGCGGCCCTCTTTGGGCGCGACGGGCGGATGCGGGATGGTCCCCCCTTCGGTGATTTGCGTGTAGTCGGCCCGGCCGAGGCGCGGTCGCCCGCTCCACCGCGGCACGACAAGGCGCGCCTTTTCACCCGCCGTGATTCGAATGAGCTGGGCGAGGCCGGCCCGGCCGGTCGGCGCGACGGTCCAGACGTCGATCCGTCCGCTCTCGTCCTCGTGTACCCCATGTGGAACGGAGTCCTCGTCGAGGAAGGCATCGGCTGCGACATCGAGAAGCGACGACCCAAAAGACGGACGATCGGGCGCGGCCAGCGCCGCGCGGTGCCGCCGCACGGCGTCCTCGTCCCCGCGCGACGATTCGGGGAAAGGCTCGGTAGCCGTGAGCCAGAGGCGCCCGATGACCGGGTGGGCCATGCCCAGCGAGAGCAACCGTCCGTTCGGCGCGAGCGTTCCGGAGACGATGCCGTTGCCGACGTCGAGCGGCTTGTAGCTCTTGCGGCGGTCGAGCTCTGCCCCGCTCAGCGCTGGATCGCTGAGCCTGTGCCGGCGTCCATCCATCGGAGCGTCGCCTCGTCGAAGTGCAGGTTGATCGCCTGGTCTGGCCGCACGGCGACGTCGATCGGCGCCTGCACTTTCACCGCCGTCTTTCCGACCAGGACCGTCACGAGCGCGTGCGACCCGAGCGGCTCGACGACCATCACGCGCGCCGGGATCCCATCGTCCGCGATCGTGATGTGCTCGGCGCGCACTCCAAGCACCATCTCGCGGCCCTGCAGGTCTCCGCGCATGCGGGTGATCGGAACGGCGAAACCGTCACCCGTGAACGAGCCATCGCGAATGGCGCCGCGCAGGAAGTTCATCGGTGGTGAGCCGATGAAACCGCCGACGAACTGCGTCGCCGGGTTGTCGTAGATCTCCATCGGCGCGCCGAGCTGCTCGATCGCGCCCTCGCGCATGACCGCGATGCGATCGCCCATGCTCATCGCCTCGACCTGGTCGTGCGTGACGTAGATCGTCGTGCGCTTCACCTCTTTGTGCAGACGCTTGAGGTCGGCGCGCGCCTGCAGGCGCAGGAGCGCGTCCAGGTTCGAGAGCGGCTCGTCCATGAGAAGGACTGGCGCGTCCATGACGAGCGCCCGAGCGACCGCGACGCGCTGCCGCTGGCCGCCGGAGAGCTGGGCCGGGTAGCGGTCGAGGAACGGGACAAGCCCGAGAAGCTCCGCGCCCTCGCGCACGCGTCTCTCGATCTCGGGCTTGGGGCGGCGCTTCATCCGGAGACCGAAGCCGATGTTGCTGCCGACCGTCATGTGGGGGAACACCGCGTAGCTCTGGAACACCATTGCGATGTTCCGGTCACGCGGTGCGAGGTCGGTGACGTCGCGCTCGCCGATCCGGATGCGCCCGCTGTTCACCTGCTCAAGGCCGGCGACGCATCGGAGCAGAGTCGTCTTGCCGCACCCGGATGGACCCAGCAGGACCATGAACTCGCCGTCGCGAATGTCGAGCGCAATGTCCTTGAGCGCAGGCGTCTTGCCGAAGATCTTGCTGACTGCGTCGATCGCGATGCTCGACATCAGCGGGACCCCCAGAGGTTCATCAGGTATTTGCGGATCAGGAAGATGAACACGATCGCCGGAAGGACCATGAAGAGTCCGCCCGCAAACTTGAACGCGAGCGGCGACGTCGAGAGGGACGCGAGCACCTGCGCCGGCAGCGTGCGTGTCCGCAGCGTGAGGATCGTCGCGGCGAACACCTCGTTCCACGAGATCACGAACGTGAAGATCGCGGCGGCAGCGAGGCCCGGCAGGGCGAGGGGCAACACGATGCGGAGGAACGCGCCCCAGCGGCTGCACCCGAGCGTCTGCGCGGCCTCTTCGAGCTCATGCGAGACGGCGACGAACACGCCGCCCGTAACGAGGACGATGAAGGGCAGCGCCATCGCGGTGTGTACGAGGGCCACCGAGATGAGGTTGTCGTAGAGGCCGAGCTGGAGGAACGTGACGGCGAGCGGGATCGAGAGGATCGCGATCGGGAACATCTTCGTCATGAGCACGACCACCTGGAAAGCCTCTCTCCCGCGGAACCGGAAGCGTGCCAAGGCGTAGCCCGCCGGAGCGCCCAGCACCAGGCCGAACACGATCGTGAAGAGGGCGACCACGAGCGAGTTGAGCACGGAAGGGATGACGCCGCGCGCCTCGACGAAGAACTGCATCGTGTCGGTCGAAAGCGAGGTGGGCACGAGCGGCTTGGGGTAGTCGAAGATCTTCGCCTGCGGCGTGAAGGCCGAGATCGCGATGAGATAGAACGGCACAAGGACCCAGATCGCGAGGAAGATCGCGCCCGCATAGAGAACGCTCCGATCGAGGACGCGAGCGTTCATCGTTGCACCTCGGCCTCGCGAAGCCCGAGCACGCGCAGGTACACGATGATCGCGACGACCGTGAGCCCGAGGACGACCACCGCGTACGCGGCGGCGACGTGCTCGTTGCGGTTCGTCGCGTACCACGTGTACGCCTCACCCGCGAGGACCGGCATGTTGCGGCCGGCGAGCGCGAACACCACGGCGAACGTCTGGAAAGCGAAGATCGTGCGGATGATGAGCGCCGACTGCAGGCTCGGCCGGAGCAACGGGAGGACGACATGCACGGTGCGCCGGAGCCGATTCGCCCCGAACAGGTCGGCGGCTTCGAAAAAGTCACGCGGGATGAGCTGCAGGCCGGCGATGAGGATGACCAGCACCAGAGCCGTCGCGCGCCAGGACTCGGCGATGACGATAGCGCTCAGGATGCCGGCGAAGTTGTCGAACGAGAGCCAGAGCACCGGTTGGTCGATCACGCCGGCGTTCTGCAGGGTGCTGTTCAGATAACCCCGCTCGGTGAAGACCGCGAGCCAAAGGATCCCTGCGGCCAGGTCTGAGATCGCGAGAGGGATCGCGTAGATGTAGAGAAAGATCCCGTGGCCGCGGAAGCGCGAGTTGATGAGGAGCGCCATCACCAATGCCAGCACGATCTGGAGCGGCACGATGAGGATGAGGAGGAGCAGCGTGTTGCGCCACGCGTCGCTGAAGTTCACGTCGGCGAACATGCGCTGGAAGTTGTCGAGACTCAGGCCGTCGCTCTCCGCCATCACCGAGAGGAGGAGCGCCTGGACCATCGGAATCACGATCAAGAGCGTGAGGAACGCGATGGTCGGGAGGAGGAGTGCGAACGGCAGGAATCGCTCCGTGCGCGTCCGCATCACCTCTCCTCTCCGTTTCTGCTCTTAGCTCACTTCACCTGGCAGGCGCCGGTCGACGTTCCGTCCGGGCCCCAGCACTTGATGTTGCCGTCGGTCATGATCTTTTGAATGATTGCGGCTTGCTCGTCGAGCACCGTCTGAACAGCCTCGTTCTTCAAAGCGATGCGCACGAAGGTATCGGTGATCGCCTTGTTGAACTCGCCGCCCTTCGAGCCAAGGCCGACCGGTAGCGGCACGACCTTCGCGTCCTTCGAGTTCGCCTGCTTTGCAACCGCATCGGCCTCGAGCTGCAGGCCTTTGTTGAGGTCCGAAGGCATTTTCACGTCCACGACAGGGAAGAAGCTGTTCTCGCGAAGAGTCAGGATCTGAGTCTCGGGCTTTAGCAGATGGTCGATGAGCGCCTCGGCCCCGGCCTTGTTCGGTGAGGCCTTCGGAATGCCGAGGCCGATCACGACGCTCATGTAGTAGCGGCCCTTCGCGCCCGCGGGCGCCGGCACGGCGACGAAGTCGTCCGGCTTCGCCTTGAGCACGTCGATGAGCCGCGCGACATGATCGATGCCGAGCCAGATCTCCCCCGACTGCAGCGGCTCCTGAAGCTTCGAATATGTTGTCGACTGCGGGTTCGAGTACTTCCAGAGCTCCTTCAGATCGTTCCACATCGTTGCGGCGTCCGCGCTCCTGTAGGTCGTGATGAGACCGCCGGTGTACGAGGGGTAGAAGTAGCCCTGGATCAGGCGGTGGATCAGCCCATCGGTCGCGAGCGGGAAGCCGAACTTCTTTTGTCCGGTCTTATCGAAGATGTTCTTGGCCCACGCGATCGTCTGCTGATAGGTCAGCGCGTTCACGTCCGCGCCGGTCGGCAGGTACTGCAGGGCCTGCTTACTCGCCACCATGAAGTAGGTCGCCTGCATCCAAGGGATGTAGACCTGCGCGCTGCCGCCGAACTTCCCGAGCGTCAGCATGTCCTGCGGGATCTTCTGGTCCTTGTGCTTATCGGCGACTTTCGTAACGTCTTCGAAGGCACCAGCGGCGACTAGTTGGGCGAACTCGCCATTTTCGATGCCGACGAGGCCGATCTGTTGCTCACCACCCGCCTTCGCTTCGGCGGAGATGCGGTTGAGGATCACGGCGCTCTGGTCGGTGACGAAGTCGACCGAGGCTCCCTGGTACGCGGCCAGGATCTTCTTGCGCATGTTCTCCTGTTCGGTGACCGGGCTGAACTGTGTCGAGGCAAAGACGAAAGGCTTTCCCTGGTCAGCTCCGGTGCCGCCGCCGGATGGCGTCCCCGTCGTGGAACACGCCGTGACGAGGATCGCCCCGGCCGCCGCGAGCGCAAATGCGCGTGCACTCATCCCTCGCATATGCGTACCTCCCTGCTCCCTGGACGGATCGCTTTCGGTGACTCTAGACGTATCTGAACACGACCTGCAGAACTTCGGCAGGGCGTCGGAGAGCGTCGAAGCCGGCGCGCGCCTGTTCGACCTCGACCTCATAACGGGGAAGGCCACCGAGGACCACCTCGCCGCTCCGCGCGAGCTCGACGGATCGCGCGCGGAGGGTCTTGGCGTCGAAGCTCGGATGGATATTGCCGATCTGGCCCGAGCGGATCTCGACGCCGTTGTGATGGAACTCCTCGCCGAGACGTAGCCCTGCCGCATGTCCCTGGTAGAACCCGACCGCCACGACGGTGCCCCGCCGCCGCACCACGCGTATGGCATCTCCGAGCGCCGCCGCACTGCCGGTGCACTCGAACGCCACGGGCACAGCCTCCGGACCGAGCTCGTGCTTCAGCCGGGCCGCAACGTCTCCATCCGCACTCAACGGCTCGAGTCCGACCGAACGCGCGATGTCCAGGCGCGCGGGCAGCCGATCGACCGCGTAGACGATCGCCGCTCCCGTCGCTTTCGCCACCTGCCCGACGAGAAGACCGACCGGGCCGCAACCGAAAACGACCGTCAGACCGGCCGCGTGCCGACCCTCGGAGAACGCAACGGCGTTGACAGCGATCGGGAGCATCTGGGCGAGATCGACCCCGTCGTCGAAGGAGAGCTCGGTCGGGAGAAGCTGCGCCAGAGCATCGGATGCAGCGAGCGTGGTGAACTCGGTATGACGCCAGTTGCCGAAGACACGAGTCCCTTCGGTTACGCGATCGGTGCGCGATTCCACGACGATGCCCGCGGCGCGATATCCGAAGACGATCGGGTACGTCACGGACGGCGCTCCGTCAACAAAGAGCCGTAGCTCCGGATCCCACCTGCGGTGCAGGTACGGATTCGTAGCCGAGCGACCGATGTACGTCAGCTCGGTGCCGGGGCTGATCGCGGTGCGGGCGCTGCGGACGCGAACGGCGCCGTCGATGAGCGGCGCGATCGGATAGCTGTGGCAGTCGACCTCGCCGGTCTCGAGGATCCGCACCGTGCGTCCACCGATCTCGCCGCCTGCGACGAGGTCGTCGATGTGTCCGCTCAAACGGCGAGCTCGCTCTCGCGCAGGAGATCCCGGACCAGCGCCGCCGTGCGCGGCAGGACGATCTCGGCGTCGCCGGAAAGGCCCGCGCACTCGATCCCGATATCGCCCGCGTAACCCATGCCGGCGAGCGCGGAGAAGATCTGAGTGAAGTCGATGTGTCCCGCCCCAGGCTCGAACCGCTGCGAGTCCGCTATCTGGACGTAGCCAAGGCGATCGCCCGCCTCGACGAGCGACGCGCCCATGTCGGCCTCTTCGATGTTCATGTGGAAGGTGTCTGCCGCGACCGAGACCGCTGGGCTATCGATAAGGCGACAGAAGCGGAGCGCGTCCGCGATCGTCGTGCACACGTCATTTTGATACCGGTTGAGCGGCTCGATGTAGATACGCGATCCCGCGCGCTCGGCGCGGTCCTTCAGTGCAAGAAGCCCGTCGGCGAAGAGCGTTGCATCCAAATCGGCGGATCGTCCCGTCTCGATGCCCGGCAGGTGTCGGGTCCTTCCCCAAATCGGAACGACGACGATGCCCGTTGAGAGTTCTCCCGCCAGATCCAACAATTGGCCGATGTCTTCGCGTGCTCGCCAGAACTGCTCCTTGTCGGGATCGATGAGCCAGCCGCGGTAGCCGCCCGCGATCGCAGTGACCGGGATCTTCTCCCGGATCGCGGTGCGCGCTTCATCGAAGGCCGGGAGCTCTGAAAGCTCGAGCGCGTCGAAACCGAAGCGCCGCGCAGCCTCGTACTTCTCCGAGAGGGTCGCACCCGGTACGAGCCGATCCTGAACGCCGATGCGCGTCACGACGGCACCTGGCTGATCGCCGCTCTCATTTCGGCGACGTCGACCCAAGCGCGACGTCTCGCGCTGACGATCACCGCCTCGGCGAAGCGGACGTGTCGCAGACCGTCGTCGAACGTCGGCAGCGGAACCGGGGATGGCCTCCCATCAAGCGAGGCATAGAAGGAGGCGAGCAGGTTGCGGCGGCCCTCATCGGCGGACGGCGGGCGATGCGCGAGCTCGCGGGCGGATTTCGAGCGCACGCTCGAGCGCCTCACGATCTGCGGCGCGCGATCGCGGACGCCGAGCCAGAGCTCGTCCCTTCGTTCGCTGTGCCACGTCGCCGACCCCTCGGTGCCGTCGAGAGAGAACTCGACTTCGTTTCGCCGCCCGGCCGACGCCTGCGACAGAATGCACGCCCCTTGCAATCCGCCGGCGAATCGGATCAAAAGGCCGGCGTGATCCTCGGTCTTGCGGCCGTGCAGGTAGCCGAGCTGCGCGACGACGGACTCCACGTGGCGGCCGGTAATCGTCTCGACGAGATCGAGCCAATGCACGCCGATGTCAGCCGCCGTACGGGAAACGCTGCCGCGCGAGGTATCGAGCCGCCAGTTGTCGTCCGATCCGAGCAGCAACCAGTCTTGAAGGAACGCACCGCGGGCCAGATGCACCGGTCCGAGTTCGCCTGCGGCCACACGCGACGCGAGCTCGGCGACGAGGGGAAGGAAGCGGTAGTTCTGGCAGATCGTGGTTTGGCGCCCGCTCAGCTTCGCAAACTCGGCGAGCTTCTCGGCTCCCTCGAGATCTCCCGCGAGCGGCTTTTCACAGACGACGTGCTTTCCGACGCGAAGAGCTTCCCGCACCAGCGGCGGATGCAGATCGTTGGCGGTCGTGACGTGCACGACGTCGATAGCGGGATCGCGGAGCGGCAATAGGTCGGCCACCGTCGCGGTACCGCTCACGGGACCGACCACGTCGACGCCGATGCTCTTGAGCGCGTTGGCGTGCGCATTCCCGGCGTTGCCGGCACCGACCACGAGCGCCCGATGTGCCACGACCGGAATTGTCGTCGCTCGCGTGCGTCAGAATCGGGGAATGGCCGACGTCGCTCCACTCAAGGCGCTGCGCTATGGCGATCAGGCCGAGCCGCTCGGCGAGCTCTTGTGCCCGCCGTACGATGTCATCAGCCCGGAAGAGCGCGACCGCCTTTACGCCCAGAACCCGCACAACTTCGTCCGGATCGAGTTTCCCAAGCCCGACGGAGATCCCTACGCCGCGGCCGCCGCGGATCTGGCGGCTTGGCGCGATCGCGGCGTGATGCGACAAGACGCGGCAGCGGCGATCTACGTGCACGACCACGAGTTCTCGGTCGGGAAGACGCGGGTGCGCCGGCGCGGCGTCCACTGTGCCCTGCGGCTCCATCGTCCTGAAGAGGGCATCGTGATGCCGCACGAGCTGACGTTTCCGAAAGCGAAGGAGGACCGTCTCGCGCTCCTGCGCGCGACCCGCACGAATAGCAGCGCGATCTTCGGAGTGTTCGAGGATGCACGCGGCGAGATCGCCGGAGGGATCGCGCGCCACATCGAAGGCACCAAGCCGACCGCCGAGGCGACGGTGGGTGGCGACCAGCACCGCGTGTGGGCCGTCGGCGATCGTCTCGCCATCGGTGAATTCCGGGACGCTCTCGCCAAGCGCCGCGTGTACATCGCCGACGGGCATCACCGCTACGAGACCGCGCTCGCCTACCTTGCCGAGCGTGGTGCCGGGGCGTCGGCTGATGCAGCGATCGGCTACGTGCTCGCCTACCTCTGCTCCGCCGACGATCCCGGCCTGCGCATCTTCGCGACGCACCGCATCGTCCGTGGCGATGGCGTTCTCGATCGCTCGATCGATCGGTACTTCGAGCGATCTCCGATCGACGCGGGAGCGATCGGCGACATCCAGCCGGGCATCGTCGTCGTCCGCGACGGTCACTACGAGCAGCTCACGCTCAGGGAGAACGCGGATCTCTCCTCCGTCAGGCCGGCGTGGCGCGAGCTGCCGGTCGCCCAAGCCGAAGAGCTCCTCCTGCGTGAGGCGCGCGAGGCCGGAGCCGAGATCGCGTACGAGCACGACACAGGCGCGGCGCTCGCGGCCGCTGAAGCAGGCGCGACCGCCGTGCTCTTGCGTGCGATCGATCCGAACACGCTCCGCCGAGTGGCCGACGCCGGCGAGCGGCTTCCGCAGAAGACGACCTACTTCTATCCGAAGGTGCCCGCAGGGCTTGTGGTGCGTCCGCTCGATTAAAGCGTGCGCGCCACGGCTTGTCTCTCGTCCGAGAGCTACGCCTCCCTGTCTGCGACGCTCTTATGGGCTCCGCGAACCAGGCCTTCATGGACCAGCGACAGAGCCCATTCGATCTGTGAACGCTTGACGCAGCCGAGCCACGGCCACAGGAGTCCCGCGACCGCCTCGACTTTGCGATGACCTCCAACCTCCCAGCGATAGCTCGGGAGGCGTGCCCACGGGTTCCGTGGAGGATGGGGACCGGTGATCGAACCAACGCCGACCACGGTCTGGAAGTGCTGGAGGGAATCGGGAATGCCTTGGGCACTCGACTGCGGAATCTCCATCGACGGCTGCCGGTAGGCACGCCGTAGGAAGTTGTCACCTCCCACGCCTACAGATCCCTCGCGGTCGAAGAACCCGGCTGCCCACGCGCGCTCCGTTTCGTCGGACTGTGAGCGCGGCGCGATCAAGTCCAACGGCAGAAGCTTTCCGGCGAGACGAGACACTACTAAGAACTGCTCGCGTTTCTCCTGCCCCAGAAACGGCCAGAGAGCCGTGGCGATGGCGTCGATCACTTGGATACGCGTGGTCTTCCAGTAGAAGAGATAGCCCCGATACGGACCAGTGATATTCCCGACTCCACCCACGGCGTTTCTGAAGCCGAGCAGAACGAGTGGTGGCTTACCCGGGTCGCCGCCTTGACTGACGGCCATCTGGCGACGATAGGTTTTTCGCCGCTTGGGCAGATACGCGGAGCACGAACCTTCCCCGTCATAAAGTCCCGCGGCCCATGCAAGCTCGCGCAGATCGACGCGTGGGGTGTCCATCTAGAGAGATATCGGCATCGCCTTGCACGCGAAAAAAATGCGGGGAGGGAGGGATTCGAACCCTCGAGGCCCCTTACGAGACCTGGAGCGTTAGCACCGCTCTGCACTCGACCACTATGCGACCTCCCCGGAGGTCACCAACGCTGCGTCGTCAGTCTACGCGTCGCCGAATTGCTAGGCGAGAGGCGATCCGTTTCGTCCTCTGCGCACCGCGACGACGTGCGCGATCGCTGCAAGCGCGATCTCTTCGGGCGTCTGCGCTCCAATGTCCAGACCGACCGGCGTGTGCACGCGCGCGAGCGCGTGATCGGAGATCCCGGCAACCCGCAGCTCGTCGAGCAGACCGCCGGTGTGGCGGCGGCTTCCCATCATCCCGAGGTACGGCGCATCCGAGAGCAGAAGGATGCGCAATGCGGCCTGCGAGAACTCGCGATCGTGCCCGGCGATCACGACGTAGCTCTCCGTCCCGAGACGCAGGCGGGTGAGCTCGGCCGCGCTTCGCACCACGACGTTCTCATCAGGATCCGGCGCGTCCGACGGACCGACCGAGACGACACGGATGCTGAAACCAAGCACCTTGCCGATCCGAGCCAACGCGCGCGCGACCGGACCCGTCCCGATCACGACCAGCTCCGGCCGCGCGGTCGAACCCGGGACCGTTTCGCCCGGCGCGAACGGCCGGACCTCCACCCGGATCCGCGCGGTCTCGTCCCAGTCGTAGCTGCGCTCGAGACGGACGCCCTCCCGCAGCGCGCGCATCGCATCGTGCTCGCCTGACTCGTCGAACCCGTCGCAGCCCAGGCTGCCGAAACGCGCGCCGCTCGCGACGACACCAAGTGCCATGCCTTCGCTCGAGGGCGGGCTTCCCTCGAGGCCGGTCACCGTCACCAAGGCCGCACGCTCGCCGCGTTCGAGCGCTTCGCGCACGGCGGCTCTGGCATCCACAACATCAGGATAGAAAGAGGCCCCGTCGTCATGTCGACGACGGGGCCTCCGTTGGTGCCGGACCGGACGTTACTGGGACAAGAAGTGCCGCAGCCAGGGATCAGCGAAGTAAATGGCGAACGCTGCCGTCGCCACCCACAGCGGGAGACTGACCTCTTTGGCTTTTCCACTTGCGACTTTTAGAGCCGAATACGCGAGGAAGCCCGCTCCGACCCCGTTCGTGATCGAGTACGTGAGAGGCATCACGAACAACGTGAGGAGCACCGCGAAACCGGTCGCGAAATCGATGTTTCCGATCTTGTTGAGGTCGAGGATGGGCTTGAACATGAACCAGCCGACGAGCATCAGGGCAGGCGCCGTCGCCTGTTGCGGAACGATGCCCGCGATCGGAGCGAGGAAGATCGCGAGTAAGAAGAGAACGGCCGTGACGAGGCTCGCGAGCCCGGTCTTGGCTCCTTCCGCTACACCGGAGCCTGACTCGATATAGGTGGTGTTGCTGGAAGTGCCGAAGATGCCGCCGAAGAGCGCGCCGAGCGAGTCGACCCAGAACACGCGGTCGACGCGGTCGATGCTCCCGTCCTTTTTCAGCCAGCCGCCCTCGGACGCCACTGACACGACCGTGCCCGCAGTGTCGAAGAAGTCGGACAGCATGAGCGAGAACACGGTGAGGATCGCGACGAAGAAACCGAGCTTGAATACCTCGAGGAGACCGAAGTTGCCGTTCACCGACGTGAATACAGCTCCGATCGTCGAGAAGTCCGGCGTCGAGAAGAACGATTTCGGCATTACAGCGACGCCGGGAAGAGCCCCGTATGTCGCGCCGGCGGTCGCCGCGTTCACGGCGATGCCGATGATCGTGGCGCCGATGATCCCGAGGATCAACGCACCCTTGACGTTCCGCGCGTAAAGGAACGCGGTCAGCAAAAGGCCGCCGATCGTGACGATGGCGGTCCCGCTGTTGAGATTCCCGAGTGCTACGGGGTCGGACGGATTACCCGTTCCTACCGCGAGGCCACCGTTGAAAAAGCCGATCGCGAAGATGAAGGCCCCGATGCCCGCGCCAATGCCGAGCTTGATCGGAACGGGCACGGCATCGAGCAGTGCCTTCCGGACGCCGAGCGCCATCGCGACACAGATCGCGAGACCCTCGAGCGCGACGACGCCCATCGCTCCCTGCCAGGAGAGACCGGCGCCTTTGACCAAGCCAAACGCGACCACCGCATTGATGCCGAGCCCCGCCGCTCCCGCGTAGGGGTAGTTCGCCCACAGCGCCATTCCGCCGGTAAAAAGGGCGGCCATGAGCGCCGTCGCCGCGACGACCGCGGGGAACGGGATGCCGGCGCCGGAGAGGATGACTGCGTTGACCACGAGGATGTACGACATGACGAGGAACGTCGTGATGCCGCCTCGGACTTCCGTGCCGATCGTGGAACCCGCCGCGCGTACGTGGAATTGCCGCTCGATCCAATCAGTGGTGCCGCCCACCGCGGCCGTTCGTGCCGCCATGAGTCCCTCCTCCGCCACGCTCACACCGATGAGCGAAGTCCGGGTGCGTGCTCTGGAAGCGCGCGTCCTCCCCGGGCCGCGGGGAGCATACCTTTGCCGCGTTCGCGCGGCTAGACCCGGCACGCAGGTTGCGGCCGGAGAGCGCGATGCGTTTCGTCGTTACGCGGATCGTCGCGCTCGTCCTGACGCTCGGGCCATCCTGCGGGCAAGCGAGCGGCGTTGTGGGCTATGACCAGGGCTATTACCACGAGGCTACGGTCGCGGGACCGTAGCCGACTCGTCAGCTCAGCGGGCGGCTCCGCTCGCCGCGGCAAATGCCAGCACCGAGCCTTCGAGAGGCTGCATGACTCCGATCATGTTGCCCTCGGAGTCCTTGAACCACGCCGCCTTGAGATCGCCAGCGTCGAAGACACCGTCGACCGTCTTCATCGTCGGGTAGTCGTATTCCTCGAACACGACTCCCTTCGACCTGAGATCACGCAGGGCGCTGGTGATGTCATCCACCGCAAACGCCATCTGCGTGTGGCCCCCTGGCTTCGCTCCCATCTTCGAGATCACGAACCGTGTGCCCTCACCGCATTCGTAGTAGTCGCCGTCAGGCTGGGTGGGCCTGAGCCCGAGCTTCTCTGCGTAGAACCTTCGCGCCCGTGCCGGATCTGACACGGGCAGAGTCGTGAACACTCGGCAATCCTTGAACATCACTGCCTCCACGCCGCCTGGCTGCCGTCGATCTAGCGAGGAGCCTACGCCGCGCGTGCAGGCAGCTCTGGATCACGTTGAGTCACGGTGTTCCACCTTGACCGTGACGTTCGGCTTGATCCCAGCCACTGCCGGGAGGACATGGTTTAGGACCTGCTCGGCGGTTGCGCGGAACTTTCGTCCACGCGCCGACACCTTCAACCAGCCGGCCTTGTCGCGGTAATAGCGCTCCGTGAAGTTCTTGGTGCCGATCACGATCACGTAGCTGTCATTGGTGAGATCCATGTCACATCCTCTCGGGGCCAGCGACCGCCACGTAGCTAGGTCTGATCGCCACCGCGTGGTTCGAACTGCCATCGCGTGGCTCCCCATGGTTCGGCTGTGGCGACGCCGAACGCCGTGGTCGGCCTGACTACGTAGAGATTCCACGGCGGCGGTCCGGCGCTCGGCGCGCTGTACTCGGCGGTGAGGGCCTCGCCACGGACGCTCGCGGGCCAGCCCTGCGCCGCGTACCGCTGGGCGAGACGCAGGAGCGTCGGCCGATCGGTGATGCGGACGGCGCTGCCCTCGACGACGAGGTCAAGTCCCTTGAGGGTGACCGAGAGGACGCAGTTGGGGTTCGCGGCAAGGTTCCGACCCTTACGCGCCTTCGGACTGCTCGTGAAGTAGATCTTGCCGTCGATCCAGAGCGCGCCGACGGCGGCAACGTGCGGTCGGCCTTCGGGCTTCGTGGTTGCCAGCCAGTACGACGCTGCAGTACCCGCCTCGAGCTGCTTGAGAGGACGCGACCACGGGATCGGCGCCGAACCGTAGATGTCGAGATTTTTCTCCGTCGGTCCCTTTCCGTGCGGCGTCGGTGCCCGCTTTGGAGCGGCCTTCTGCGCGGTGATCTTTGTCGCTGTGACCTTCTTTGCGGTGGCCTTCTTTGCGGTGGTCTTCCTCGAAGTGGTCCTCTTGCTCATCTCAGCTCCCGAGCTCGCGCTCGACCGTTCTACTCGTTTCCGCGCTCGGCGCAAGGGAGCGGGAGGTTCATTTGACATATGCCGATATGGACATATATTCTTGCGACTCATGGCACGAGCCGCCACGACCTCAGATGCGTTCAACGCCGTTGCCGAGCCGCAGCGGCGGCGGATTCTCGCCCTTCTCAAAGGGCGCGAGCGTCCGGTCAATGAGCTTGCGCGCGCACTGCGAATCACGCAGCCCCGCACGTCGAAGCACCTGCGCGTCCTTCGCGAGGTGGGACTCGTGCGCGTCCGCGAAGCCGGGCAGCAGCGGCTCTACGGCCTCGACGCGCGCGGCCTCCAGCCGGTGCACGAGTGGGTCATTGGCTTCGAGCAGTACTGGAACGAGAACTTCGACCGGCTCAACGAGTACGTGAAGAAACTTCAGCAGAAGGAGCATGCAGATGACAAGCGAAGCTAGCAACGAGGCGGACCGCGAGATCGTCGTCTCGCGAATCATCGAGGGCCCGCGGCGACTCGTCTTCGACGCATTCACCAGCGCCGCCCACCTCGCTGAGTGGTGTGCCCCGTGGGAGGGCAGCAAGATCACCACGCACGCGTTCGACTTCAGGCCGGGCGGAGTGTGGGATGCAACGATCCAGGGCCCCGACGGCAGGGCCTATCCGAACCACTGGAAGTGGCAGGAGATCGTGCCGCCGGAGCGCATCGTCTGGATGTACTCGCTGAAGAAGGACGACCCGAACCCGGTGAAGACGACCCTTACGCTCGCCGAGCGTGGCAACAAGACCGAGGCGACATTGCAGTTGCTCTTCGGCAGCAAGGAAGAGCGCGATGAGAAGGTGGCGAAGTTCTACGCCGCGCAGGGCGCGCAGCAGACACTCGAATCGCTCGCTGCGTACGTTGCGAGCGCGCAAGCCGCTCACAACTAGCTCCGGCTAAGGCTTTAATAGGTATTGGGGAGACGCGAAATGAATGCGCACGTCAGCGCGATCCTTCTGGGCGTCAATGACATGGAGAAATCGAAGCGCTTCTACACGGAGGGCCTCGGCTGGAAGATCCAGAACGACTACAAGATCTCGGTGTTCTTCGTGCCGCACGGGGGGTCGCTTGTGGGCTTCTACGGGCGCGAAGGCCTCGCGGCCGATGTCGGCGTGAACCCGCAAGGCAGCGGCTTCCCCGGCGTGGTGATGAACTACGTCGTTCGCAGCGAGAAGCGCGTTGACGAGGTGATGGACGAGGCGAAGAAGGCCGGCGCCAAGATCCTCAAGCCCGCGGCGAAGCTGCAGTGGGGCGGGTACGGTGGTTCGTTCGCAGACCCCGACGGCTACGTGTGGAGGATCGGTTACAGCGCGCAAGGCAGCGATCAGCCATACGCGGAGTAGCCGGAGCGCGAAACGAGGGAGGTTTTTCTATGAGCCCGACGAAGGCCACGCAGAAGTCAAAGAGCGCCACTGCGACCAACAAGAAGGGCGCCGTACTCACCGACGAGGAACGAGCCGCGATGAAGGAGCTCGTCAAAGAGCGGAAGACGGCCGCGACCAAGGAGGAGGACGCAAGCGCCCTGCTCGCGAAGATCGCCGAGATGGAAAGCTCGGATCGCGCGATGGCGAAGCGGGTCCACGCGATCGTCAAAGCCAGCGCGCCCGACCTCTCGCCGAAGCTCTGGTACGGGATGCCCGCGTATTACAAGGACGGCAAGGTCGTCTGCTTCTTCCAGGACGCGCAGAAGTTCAAGTCGAGGTACGCGACGTTCGGCTTCAGCGACGCGGCGAACCTCGACGAAGGCGGTCTGTGGCCGGTCGCCTTCGCGCTGAAGGAGCTGACTGCGGCCGTGGAGGCACGCATCGGCGCGCTGGTGAAGAAAGCGGTGAGCTGATCGGTTCGGACTACCGCGGCGGCGGTCGGCTAGCTCGACGTCGAGCAGCATCGAACTGTGCGCTGGGCATGTACACCGTGGCGCCGCCGTCCACCATCAGTGTCGCTCCGTTGACGTATGCGGCTTCGTCCGACGCCAGGAACAGCACCGCATTGGCAACATCCTGCGGCTCGCAGAGCCTCGGCATCGGATAGATCTCGAGCGACGCCGCGATCTGCTCGGGCGACGTGTAGTGGTTCCGGAGCGCTGGCGTGAGCACGAGACCCGGTGCAACGGCGTTGCATCGTATTCCCAGCGACCCGTACTGCGCCGCCACCGATTTGGTCAATAGCACGACCCCGGCTTTTGCGGCGCCGTAGGCGGTTCGTACGCCACGACCGACGATGCCCTCGATCGACGCGGTGCAGACGATCGAGCCGCCCCCGCGCGCGAGCATGTGCGGGATCGCGTGCTTGCAGCCCATGACATGAGCCTTGAGGTTGACGGCGATGAGTCGGTCGAAGAGCTCCATGTCGAGATCGACGATATCCACGTCGAGTGCGTTGGCCGACGCGTCGGAAGCGTTGTTGTGGAGCACGTCAAGGCCGCCGAAGGACTTGACGGCGGTCTCGACCATGCGGACGACGCTCGCCTCGTCGGAGACGTCGACCTCGACGGCAACCGCGCTCCCAAGCTCTCTAGCAACTCGTTCGGCGGCGGAGCGGTTGATGTCGGCTACGACAACCGAGGCGCCCTCGCGCGCCATGACCCGGGCGGTTGCCTCGCCGATGCCGCTGCCAGCGCCGGTAACGATCGCGACTTTGCCCTCGAGGCGTCCCACGGGGCGAGAAGTATGGCGGGGCCGCTCATACGGCCCGAGCCGCGCGCCTAGCGGCGGGTGGTTAGAAACGGCCAGGTCGTCCTCGTGAGTGCGCTCGTCGGAGTCGATTTGGGGGTCAACGCATTAAACGACGATTGGCGTCCGCGACGATCGAGCGCAAGAAACGTGTAAGAGCTGCGAAGGCGTGGGATTCGAAACCCATGTGAGGCTTGCATCCACACGTTTTCAAGATGGACCCCCGCGCTGCGAGCACGTGCATGATGCTGCATTTGCTCCGAAATCGTGGCACCGGGATGCAGGGGATGGCCGCGCCTGCACTCGCGTAAGGGTCAAGCGCCGCTGCCTTTGCCGGGGCGGCGTGACTTGGGCTACCGTCCGCTCGGACCGAGCCGAAGTGCGACGCGGTCTTGTGTGCTGCGCAGTTCGGGCGCGGGAGTCGAACTGCCGCGCACCTTTGCGCCACAGGCGATTACATCCGCGACGAGGGTCGCATCGATCTGTACGAAAAGATGGCGACATGCGTAGGAGCCCGATCCCTCCGCGCCCGACCACCCTGCGTAGGCCGTGAGCTCGATCGCCGGTCGGGTTCTACTCCCTTCGGTGAGCGTGACTTCATGGCTCTCGGTTTGGTACCCAGTCTTCGCAACGGCGGTCGCCGTTGTGTCGGGCCAGGTCATGAGCGAGACCGCCTCCGCGCCCGACGGATCCCGGAACACGACCCAGGTGGGGCCACCCGGTGACCCGCCAAGCACCTCTGGACCGAGCCACGCCGTCGGCACCGTGATTCGCAACCCTGCGGCGTCGTGGACCGACCAGTCGGGCGGTAAGTCTCCTGACGGGATTCCTGTCGGAGTGCAAGCGAGCGCCGCTAGACAGACAACTAGAACGCGCCTCATATGTATTGCTACATCCGCTGCGAGGGTGCGGTTCCCGATCCCGTAGGGGTCAGATTGAGGATCAACGGCTCCGCTGAACACCGCGCGCGTAGCCGACGACCGCGATTTTTTACTCTCGCCTGCGGAGGGGGTGAGATTCGAACTCACGGTGAGCTTGCGCCCACAGCGGTTTTCAAGACCGCCGCATTCGACCGCTCTGCCACCCCTCCGAGTCAGTAATCATGCGGGTTTCAGCACGATCGCGATAGCCAGCGACCGGCCGCTGACAGCCAAATAACAGCCACGCCCGCTAACCCTGAGCCGCTTGGACATTCGCGAGCGCCTCGCCGAACTTTTTTGCAGCTGCGGCGCCGCGACCCGCGACCTCAGCCCGCTGGACGAACGCGCCGTCTCCGGCACGCAAGCGCATCGGAGGTGCCGCAGCGATTTCCTATCTGCGAGTTATGACAACAAGGATCTTGCGCGAGATCACCAGCACTGACAGGTAGACAAGGAACCCTACGCCGACGGCGAACGCGAGCGTACCCCCGATGGCGTGGAACACGATGGTGTGGGCAGCCGGGGGTTCCGCGATGAATATCTCCCACGCGCCGAAGGCCAAAACCGTTATTGCGATCGGCGCGAAGATTGATGCCTTACCCAATCGCAACGAGATGAGCGACAGCGGAACGAAAGCTGTCGCGCAGAGGAGGCCAAGAAGAAGTGATCCGACCGGTACCACGATGAAATTCAGCCAGCCGCCCGGATCACCCTGAAAGACGATCCCCACGACTACGAGCGCGGCATATGCGACGATCGGTACCGCGGCAACGACGACGATCGTTGCGCCGAACGCGAACATGTGCGCCGCGAGTTCTCCCAGCATCCGCGTCACGAGGCCATCATCGTCTGGGTCGTTCGACGGAGAGATGCGCGCCGGTTTCTACGACAGCGAGCGACCGCCGATCGCCGTGAACGCGCGCACTTTGACAGCCATTTGACAGCCACGCCCAGGCGCCGCCGTGCATCTCAATGCCGTCCGCGGACCTCAATCGCTCGGAATTCCGAATGAAATGCGCCGTGTGCATCGCTGTGCCGGCGGGCGGTCGCATATCAAGGCCGCCGCGTTCGACCGCTCTGCCACCCCTCCCGATGCTGCAGTGACGGGCCCTTCCGTGCAAGGCGATCGGAGCGAGGTCGAGCGTTGATCGCGAAATGACAGCCACGATGTCCAGGCGGGAGCGATGGTGCGAGCGACATGGAATTTCGCGCCAAGGTCGTTTATGAACGCGACGTCATCAGCGAGGCCGCTCGGAGGTTCGTCTTCCGCTCGATTCGATGGGACGGATTCGCCGTCTTCTTCGCGCTCGTCGCGGCTTTGGGCTACCTCCTCGCGACCGGAGATCGATCGTGGATCGTCGGCTTTGTCGCGGCGGTGGTGCTTCTCATGGCGATCTTCGGCGTGGCGCTCTACGTCGTCCCCTATCGCCGGTCGCTAGCGCGCTTCGAGCGTATGTCCGCCAAGACCGCGGAGCTGTCATTTACCGAGACTGGGGTACGGATGACTTCTGACCTAGGGCAGCAAGAGTTCCGCTGGCAGCTGATCGATCGCGTCTGGACCTACCCTCGTGTCTGGCTCTTGTTCGTCGCCGATACGTACATGACGCTGCCGCCGGCGAACCTGGACCAGGAGACGAAGACCTTCGTACTGGACCGCATCAAGCTACACGGCGGCCGGATCAACTAAACCCGCGTACCTTCCAACAGTGCCTTCATGCCGTTCAACACCATCCGCCAGCTTCCCTCCGAGTGCTCGAACTCCCGCTTGTTCTTGTTGCCCTGCTCGGTGACCGCAACGTGTGTTTGCGCATCAAGGTCTTCGAGTTCGATGGTTACGCGCCGATCCTCGCGCGCCTGCGCGACTCCCGATGGGCGGAAGATCGGGAGAGAATGGTCGTACTCGAGCAGGCGCCCGGGCTGGAACCGCAGGATGGTGCCCCTGACCTCGAAGCGCTTGCCCTGGAATTCGCTTGTCCAGACGATCGGGCTTCCCTCTTTCCACTCGGAAACCACGCTCGTCACCGGCATGTATTGCATGATCGTCTCGGGAGTCACGAACGCATCCCAAACTTTCGCCCGCGGAGCGTTGATCGTCACCGACGCGTGTCCCGCGAAGGTGTCCGCCATTTGAATCTGCACGCTATCGCAGAGGCCGCCGCGTGCGGTCGTCGGTCGAGGCTGGCACGATGCCCATATCGACAAGACCCGGGTAGACGTATGGCTGTGGGCCGTCCGGATCTATAAGACCCGTTCGGAGGCAACGGCCGCCTGCCGTGGCGGCCACGTTCGCGTGAACCGCGCGGCGGCCAAGGCGTCGACGCAGGTGAAGATCGGCGACCGGATCGACGCATTCGTCGGGCGTCCGCGCACCCTCGAGGTGGCGGCCGTCATCGAGAAGCGGGTCGGCGCGCCGGTGGCGGCGAAGTGCATGGTGGATCACAGCCCACCCGCGCCGGTGGTCAAGCGACAGCCACGCATAGCCGTACGCGAGCCCGGCAGCGGCCGCCCAACGAAGCGGGAGCGCCGCGAGCTCGATCGCCTTCGCGGGCTATGACGTCGAGGCATCATGCGATTCGATTTCAGTCGGGAGGTCGGGGATGCCGGCACGGAAGGTGACCGCGAAACCCGCAAGGACCGTCGACGACTACATCGCGTCCGCTCCGAAGGACAGGCGCGTTGCGCTGACGACGCTTCGCCAGACGATCAAGGCGGCTGCGCCGAAGGCGACCGAGATCGTCAGCTACGGCATGGCCGGGTTCAAGCAAGGCGGCGAACGAGTCGCGTACTTCGCGTACTGGAAGACTCATACCGCCCTCTATGGGACCAGCCGCGAGTTCATTGACGCCCACGCCGCCGAACTGAAGCCTTACGTGCAGAGCAAAGGCACGCTGCAGTTTCCCGCAGGCAAGCCGCTCCCGTACGGGCTTGTGACGAAGATCGTCAAGGCCCGCGTCGCCGAGATCGAAAAGGCCCGCTGAGCCCGAGCGGCTCTAGGGCTGACGGGCCCCGGTCCCGGTCAAGGACCGGTCAGCCTCCGTCGGCATTTCCATCGGGCTCATCAGCTGGAAGTAGTTGTTGTCGGGATCGGCGAAGGTGGCGATGGCCACGTCTTGGCCTGGAGCCTCGCCCATCTGATAAGGCTCTTTCACGATCGTCGCTCCGGCCGTCTTGAACTTCTCGAACTGGCCCTTCACGTCAGCCGTTTCGATGTTCCAGATCAATCGACCCGGTGTCGCGTTCTTTCCCTTGACCTGATCGTGCGGTCCGATGGTCACCGAGCCGCTTCCGATCTGCCAACCGACATAACCGCCCTCGTCCCAGTTCGGTTTGCCGAAAAGCTTCGTGTAGTACTCGACGAGTCGCTGCGGGTTCTCGCTCCCGATCAAGAGTCCGTTCAGGTTCATCTGTGTCTCCCCCTTCTGACTTCGGTCGTACAACGCTATCCGAACGTGACCACGAGCCTGCGAATGCGCCCGTTGCGGGGATAAAGCCGCATCTCGCCCCGCTTGCCTGCCTCCGTCGCGGCGCAGGATGTCCATGGCGCAAAGTTAGCACCGCTGCCAGTCTTGAGGCTGATGACGAAAAGTCCTCGACGCGCCGACGATCTTTTTGTCCGCGCGCTCGTCCTGAAGCAGGACGAGGTCGAGAGCTTCGATGCGTATCCGTTTTCGATCCCCGCGATCCGCCACTTGGACGAGCTGAGGCTCAACTCAGCGGTAACGCTGTTCGCGGGCGAGAACGGGAGCGGGAAGTCGACGCTCGTCGAAGCGATCGCGGTGGCCGCGGGTTTCAACCCGGAGGGCGGTAGCCGGAGCGTCACGGTCTCAACGCGCGCCTCTCACTCGGTGCTGCACAAGTACGTGCGTCTCGTACGTAGCACCCGGCGACCGCGCACCGGCTTCTTCCTCCGTGCCGAAAGCTTCTTCAACGTGGCGACCTACATCGAGGAGCTTAAGGACCCCGGGATCACTCACGCGTACGGTGGCGCATTGCACGAAAAGTCGCACGGCGAATCGTTCATCTCGTTGGTGACACATCGGTTCGGGCCGAACGGCCTCTACGTGCTCGATGAACCCGAGGCGGCGCTATCTCTGCGCGGGAACCTCGCCCTGATGCGCCGTATGCACGATCTGGCCGCTCAAGGCTCGCAGTTCATCATCTCGACGCATTCGCCGATCCTCCTCGGCTACCCCGATGCGAAGATCTTCGTCCTCTCTGAGGATGGGCTCGTCGAGACGGCGTACGAGAGGACCGAGGTCGTCGAGCTGACCCGTGCCTTCCTAGCCGATCGCCACGAGTTCTTGCATCACCTGTTCGACGACTAGGTCAGCTGTTCGCCGCGACGGCCGCCTTCAGCCAACGGGTGATGCTCGGCGCGTCGATGTCCGCGGCGGTGCGCACCTTGAGCATGCGGCTCGTCTTCCCTTCGCCTTCGAGCTTCTTCTTCGGGTCGACCAGCGCACTCGGCGCCGCGAAGAAGTTGAGGCCGACGTGGTCCTTGAATGTCGCAAGGGCGCAAATGTTCCTGCCGTTCTGCGCGTAGATCGGAACGCCCCACTTGATCGTCGGCACCGCATCCGGCGCGCCCTTCTCCACCAAGCCGCGGATCTTGATCAGCAGAGCGCGCTTGTCCGGCGGCTGTTGCGCGAAGTAGTTCTCGACGGACGCGCCACTGCCATCGGGCTTGGCGCCTTTCTGTGCCGTGGTCTTCTTCGCCGCGGTCTTCTTCGCAGTCGTCTTGGTGGTGGCCATGTGCAGCTCCCCTACTTTGCTACGCGGAATGTAAGGTGTGTGACCCCTCGGGAGCCTCGATCACGCGAGTCGTCGTGAGGCCGATCGCGAACGATCACACGGTCGCGGGTGGAATGTTTTGATTGAGCCGGAAGAAGTTTGTTGGATCGTAGCGCCGCTTGATCGAGCGCAACCGGTCCCACGTTTTGCCCGGATACGCATCGCGAATCCGAGCCTCGCCCTCGTCGACGAGGAAGTTGATGTATGCCCCCGTGTCGCTCTGCTTTAGCGCACCTACGAACCGGTGAACCCAGGGTTCATAGACCGGCGCTTGGTCTGGACTGCCGTAGAGCGCCGCCACATTGACCATGATCTTTGATCGGCGGTGCGCGAACGCGGTGGCATCCACGGGCACCCGGGCCATGGCGCCTCCAAGGACACGGAGCTGCGCCACGCGCATCTGCGCGTCCGTGGAATTCAGGTGGTCGACGATCGTATCCGCGACCCTTCGATCGACGGAATCGATGAAGAACGTACGCCCCGTTGCGATCGGGTGGTAGTCCGGATCCTCCGGCGGATACATCTCCGGGTAACGCGACGGCTTGACCATGTCGACGATCGGGGCGGCCAACGCACGGAACGGTGCGACCGCGCGCTCCCCCGCCTCGACCGCGCCGGCGTAGCAGAGCATCCCGAAGATGACGAGCTTGCCGTGGTGCTCTGCGGGTACGAACGGCATGGGCGGCGCGGGCATCACGTTGGCGATCGTCGAGAGCTCCTCCGGTGCAGCCTCGGCGAGCTCGATGAAGCCTTGGATGACCTCGGCCGTGGCCGGCAGCATCAGCATGCCGCCGACGATCGTGCCGACGTCGTGCAAGCGGTACTGAAAGCGCGTCGCGACGCCGAAGTTGCCGCCGCCGCCGCGTATCGCCCAGAAGAGATCAGGGTACGTTTCGGGATCAACGCGTAACAGCTGTCCATCGGCGGTCACGATCTGCGCGGCGAGCAAGTCGTCGATCGTGAGCCCGTGCTTGCGCGTGAGATAGCCCACGCCACCGCCGAGCGTGATTCCGCCGATGCCGACAGAGCCGGTATCGCCGAAGCCGGTCGCGAGGCCGTGCTTATCCGCCGCGGTCGTGTACTCAGCGGCAGTCAGGCCGGTCTCGGCCCACGCCGTGCGAGTTGTGGGATCGATCTCGAGCGCGTGCATCTCTTTTAGATCGAGCACGATGCCGCCGTTCGGCACCGCGTAGCCGGCCACACCGTGGCCGCCACTTCGAACGATGAGTTCGGTCCCGCTCTCACGAGCGAATGAAATCAACCGCGATACGTCGTCCGCATTCGCAACGCGGACGATGACACCGGGCCGAGGGTCGAAGCCGCCGTAGAACGAAGTCCGCGCTTTGTCGTAGTCGGCGTCGTCCGGACGGATCACGCGGCCGGCAAGCTTGGGGAGCGCCGACATCGTTGCGGAGATCCGTGCCGTCATGGCCGCACTCCGGTCAGGGTCGCGACGTGACTGGCGAGGTTCTCGAGGATCTGGGTCCAGCCCGTGCGCTCCTGCTTCTCGGACTCGGCCATCTCGAGCGAAAGCGTGAGCTTCGTCTTGCCCTTCTGGTCCTCGAACGTCGTGGTCATCAAGCGTCCATCGTCAGTCGCCAGGACGATCCGTTCGGGCTTGACGACCTCGCGGTACGTGCCAGAGAACGTGAAGCCTTCCTCGCTGTGGTCGGCCGGACGCATGCCGATACGGACTTTCCCACCCGGACGGACGTCGGTCTCGGCGAATGGTGCCTCCCAGTCTTTCGCGTACATCCACTTCACGATGTGCTTCGGATCGGTGTAGGCCTTCCACACGAGATCGCGCGGCGCGTCGAACACACGCGTGAGCGTGAGCGTCCGACCCGCCACGCTCGTTGTGGTGCGGCCCGCAGGAGTCCGAACGAGAAGCTCGGCGAGCTTGTCGAAGCTCTGGTTCACCCCTTCGGTGACGCCCAGCTTCAGCAGATCCTCGTAATCGGCGACCGTCTCCGCGGTCTGCTGCATGGTGAGCTTCGTCTTCTTCCCCTGGTCCTCGAAGAGGACGGTGACGAGGAGCGGTGGCGGCACGGACTCCTCGCCCGCGAACGTGAAGACAAGGCGCTCGTTGGGCACGACCTCGCGGAACAGTCCTTTGCCTACGAACACCGCGCCATCCGGTCCCTTCATGTCGCAGCGGAAGATGCCGCCCGGACGAGGATCGACCTCGCACCGCGGCGAGGTGAAGTCCTTGGGTGGGAACCACTGCCCGAGCTGCTTCGGATCGGTCCACGCCTTGTAGACGACCTCGCGCGGTGCATCGAACACTCGGGTCGAGACGACTGTCCGCTCCGGCGCGGCGACGCTATTTCCTACGGCCATGTCTTTTGTCCTCCCCTTGTAGTTCGCGGAGATGCGCGTCGAGACGGTCGAGACTGTGTTCCCAAAAAATGCGGTAGCGGTCCATCCATTTCGTGGCTTCGCGCAGCCGGTCCGCCTCGAGCCGGGCCGGTCGCCACTGGGCGTCGCGCCCCCGCGAGATCAGCCCGGCATTCTCGAGCACCTTGAGGTGCTTCGAGACTGCTGGAAGCGTCATGTCGAACGGCTTCGCGAGCTCCGTGACCGACGCTTCCCCCGACGCGAGACGGGCGAGGATCGCCCGCCGCGTCGGATCGGCGATCGCCGCGAACGTCGCGCTGAGACGGTCGGTGGCCATTTCTGTGGGGGCTGTACCTCTCGGTTAAATAACTAGTTGGTTTATTACACCCGATTGCCCACGCGTGTCAAACGCGGGGTCCCGCCCCTCGGCACGCGCATCATCGAGTCAAAAGAACAGGTAGTACTGGAAGAATTCGTCGTCCCGCTGCCAGCCGCAAGATTCGTACAGGGTCTGCGCCGCTTTGTTCGTCACCCCGGTACTGAGGACGAGCCCCTTCGCACCCGTGTCGATCGCGTGCTGCCTCGCTCGTTCGAGCAGCGCTCGACCGACGCCCCCGCGACGAATGCCGGACCGAACAAAGAGATCGTTCAGGATCCAGAGCGGCTTCAGCGATACCGATGAGAACGACGGGTACAGCTGCGTGAAGCCCGCAGCCTCGCGTGGCCCCGTGTGCGCGATATAGATCACCGATTCCTCGCGCGCTATGCGGTCGCCAAGGAACGCGCGAGCGCCGGCCGGGTCCGAGCGCCGCCCGTAGAACTGGCGGTAGCCGTCGAAGAGGGGGACGAGCTCGTCGAGATCGCCGATCGTCGCGCGAACTATGTCTAGATCGGGCGGCGTCGCCACGGGTCACACAGTAGCCGGGCGCAGTCGTGAGGCGATCACGATGCCGGCGACCGCGAGGGCGCCGGCGATGCTGTCGGTGAGGGCGACGCCGAGGATGGCGCTGCCCGATGCCGCGACCGCGGAGGCGACGGCCACCGCGCCGAGCCCTGTGCCGAGCGCGTTTCCGAGAATGTCGGCGAGCTGCATCGACGACGCTGCCGCGCCCTCGCTGCCCGCGGGCGCGTGACGAAGCACCGTAAGTGAGATGGAGCTGTACGCCATGCCGATGCCGAGACCCGCGATACCCCAGGCGGGGACCGAGAGCCACGCCGGAACGCCGTAGTTCAAGACCAAGCCCATCGCAGCGATGCCGATCGCGACCAGTAGAAAACCGTTGCGGACGAGCGGAGCGGCACCCACGCGGAACACCGTCCGTTCCTGGATCCAGGCGCCTGTCGTCCACGCGATCGTGCCCGCGGTCAGGGCGATGCCGGACAGGGCGACGCTTTCGCCACGAATCGTGGTCACGGTCAGCGGCACAAAGACGTCCGGCGCGAAGAAAGCGAAGGTGAGCAACCCCCGCGACAGCACCGCAGCGGGAAGCGCGCCGCTCGCCCTGAATGTCCCCGGCGGCAGGAGCTTGCGGAGTGCCGGAATGCCAAGCGCGAGCCCGATCGCGACGAGCGCCGGCGAGAGGACAAGATCGTGCGCCTGCAGTCCGGCGAGGGCGAGGCCAGTCCCCGAGGCGACGCGGACTGCGTCCAGCAAGACGCGCCGGGCGACACGCTCGGGATTTGCGGGAACGCTGCGCAGCGCACGCAGGGCGAGTGACCCCGCGACGAGGACGAGTGGCAGCAGACCAAGGAACACCGGGCGCCATCCCACGTGGTCCGCCACGAAGGCCGCGAGCGCCGGACCCGCGATGCCCGGCACGACCCAGGCGGTCGAGAGGATCGCGAACATGCGCGGCCGGAGCGAGTCGGGATAGGTTCGGCCGATGACGACGTACGCGACCGCCGGTATGGCACCGGCGCCAAAGCCTTGAATCGCGCGAGCGGCGACGAGCACCGGCATCGACGGCGCGAGTCCTCCGATGAGCAGGCCGATTGCGAAGAGCGCGAGACCGGCAGCGAATGGCAGCGCGGGGCCGAAGCGGTCGGCGAGCTCGCCCGCGAGGACGATTCCGACAAGGTCCGCCAGTAGAAAAGCGCTGAAGACCCATCCGTAGAGGGCGACGCCACCGAGGTCCGCGACGACGAGCGGCATGATCGTCGCGATCGCGAGCGCTTCGAACGCGACGAACGTGACGTTCAGAACGAGACCTGTGGTGAGGCCGCGCCAGCGCTCGTCCAGCGGTCCGAAGGTCACCTTAACGGGGGACGTGCTAACACACCCCGCAGACACCCGAACGACAGGTCCAGGGACGTAACCTCGCCGCACTGATGCGGGGAGCGACACTCACCTGTCCGAAGTGCGCGACCGAGATGCCTGTCGCGTTCAGCTTCTGCGGAAAATGCGGCGCCCGTCTCCTCGCGCTTCAGCCCGTCGAAGGTGAGACAAAACAGGTCACGGTGCTTTTCGCCGACATCTCGGGATTCACCGCGCTGGCGGAGCGGCTCGACCCGGAAGAGCTCCACGAAAACATGCGGGCCGCCTGGGACGCGATCGCGATCGAGATCCGGGCGTTCAACGGACTCATCGAGAAGTACATCGGCGACGCCGTCGTCGCGGTATTCGGCGCAGTCGACAACGAGATCGATCATCCCGCGCGCGCCCAGCGGGCCGCGCTCGCGATCCTCGGAGCGCTCGACCGCGAGAACGAACGCATCGCCGAGCGCACCGGTCGCAACCTCGCGCTGCGGATCGGGATCAACACCGGGCTCGCGGTCGCGGGCGCCGTCGGCGACAAGGAGAGCGAGTTCGGCGTGCTCGGCGACGCCGTGAACGTCGCGGCGCGGCTCGAGCAGGCCGCCGAGCCGGGCGAGGTCCTCGTCGGCGATGCGACGTATCGCCTCGCGCCCGGCCTCTTCGCATATGAGCCTCATCCACCCGTCGCCGCAAAAGGAAAGACCGCGCCGCTAGTCGCGTGGCGGCTCCTCCACGTCGAGACGGCCGCGACCGACCGCGGCCGCGCGCCGCTCGTCGGCCGAGAGGACGAGATCGCGTTGCTCGTGGGCGCTCTCGAGGACGCTCTCGCGGGCAAGGGGCACATCGTGTCGATCGTCGGCGAAGCCGGCCTCGGCAAGACGCGCCTGGTCGATGAGCTGCTCGCCGACCCGCGTGCGCTCGGCGCGCGTGTCGCGCGGGCGCGTTGCTCTCCCTACGACGCCCACCGTGCGTACGGCGCGATCTCCGATCTCCTGCGCCGAGCGCTCGCGATCGGAACGAATGCGCCGACCGAGATCGCGCATCGCACACTCACGGAAACGGTTCCCGGCATGGAGCCCGAGGCCGCGAAGCTCGTGCTCGCCGCGCTCGGGTACAGCCTCACCCTCCCGGCGCTCTCGGGCGAGACCCGCCGCAAGCTGCTCGATCGCGCGATCCGCGACCTCATCCTCCGCGTCGCACGGACGCAGCCCGTCATCCTCGCGCTGACCGACGTGCAGTGGGCCGATGCGGCATCGCAGGAGCTGCTCGCCGCGCTGGCCCCGGCACTCGCGAGCACGGCGGCACTGTTCGTCACCACGTACCGCCCCGATCTGAATCCACCGTGGTCGACGAGTCGCGGGCATCTCCAGATCAGGCTCACACCGCTCGCCTCCGGCCCGAGCGCCGCACTCCTTCAGGCGCTCCTCCCGGCGAGCGCCCTTCCGCAGGAAGCCGTCGACGACATCGTCGCCCGCAGCGCCGGAAGCCCCACGTACATAGAGGAGACGGCGCGGTGGCTCGTGGCGATGGGAGTTGTCGTCGAGCGCGAGGGCGCATCGCCGCTCGCCGACGTCAGCCGCATGCGCGAGCTCCCGGACGCACTGCCGATGCTTCTGCTGCGTCGCGCAGAGCTCGCCGCGGGTCCGGAAAAGCGCGTCCTCCACGCCACAGCCGTCGCGGCGCGAGCGTGCGAGCCCGGACTTCTTCGCGCGCTCTTCGGCCAGGATGTGGATGTCGATGCGGCGCTCGCGAGCCTCAGCGCGCGCGGTCTGATCGAGCTCACGAGCCACGGCGACTACCGCTTCCGGCAATCGCTACTGCGCGAACTGGTCTATGACTCCATCTCGCCTCGGAATCGCGAGGATCTCCACGGCCGTATCGGTCAGGTCATCGAGAGCGTGATGCCGGAGGTCGCGGTGCAGCAGCCGGAGCTCCTCGCCAACCACTTCGCCGAGTCCACGCACGTCGGTCGCGCGATCGACTACGCGATGCGCTCGGGGGACCGCGCCATCGCGTTGTACGCGCTCGCGGACGCGCTGCATCACTACCGCGCCGCCGCGCGCCTCGCCGAGCGCATGGCCGGCGGCGGCGAATCGGAGCGCGCCCGCGCTCTGGTGCAAGCGTGCGACGCCGCGCGCGCGCTCGGCCATGAGGACGCCCTCGCCATCGCCGAGGAGGCGCTCGCCGGGCCCATGTCCGACGACCTCCTTCGCGCCGCGCTCCGTCGGCGCGCCGGCGAGCTCGCAGCGCGCGCCCATGAGACACAGCGCTCGGCCGAGCATCTTGCTGAGGCGGATCGTCTGACCCCCGCTGAGGGGCGCGAGCGCGCCGAACTCACTCTCGCCAAGGCATACCTCGCTCGTTCCGATGACCGACCGGCCGAGGCGCTCGCGGTCGGGCGGACAGCCGTTAAGGAAGCCCTGGCCGCGAACGATCGCGGTCTCGCCCTCGCGGCCGAGGAGGCCGTCGCGGTCTTCGCCGCGGACGCCGGCTCGCAGGACGAGTCACTTCGCGCGACCGAGCGCTGCGTCGAGCACGCGACCGCGATTGGCGATCTGTCCGGGCTCGCTCGCGCGCTCGCGCTGCTCACCTACGCCGCGCTCGACCGTGGCGAGCTCGCAAAGGCCGAGGATCTTGCCCATGAGCTTCTCGGCGCGGAATCGCGACTCGGAAATGTCTCCGGCGAAGCCGGCGCATTGCGAGCTCTGGGGCGGGCGTTCTTCGGGCTCGGGCGCTTCGCCGAGGCCGAGGCGACGCTGGAACGGGC
>Ga0209058_1000525_pt1 | contig 32668 bp, 35 predicted proteins | sample GraSoiAngelo_147_FD_185904 | JGI IMG/M metagenome (GOLD analysis project Ga0209058, IMG submission 185904) | Grasslands soil microbial communities from the Angelo Coastal Reserve, California, USA - 14_1009_05_40cm (SPAdes) (version 2) | ecosystem: Environmental > Terrestrial > Soil > Grasslands ... | reverse complement strand
CGCTCGGTGCGGCCCGCGAAGGGCCGCTGGAGGATGCGCGCGTACGTGCGATCGGCGGCCTCGGACGCGGCACGCAGCGCCTCGCGCTCGTGCGCGTCTTTGCGCTCCCGCAGCGGCCGCATGACAGCGGACGCGGGGGAGAAGGCGCGTCCGGCGAGCGCCGTCTGGAGCTTCAGGACGAACGCCGCCCACATCTGGTCCGCGACCGCGATGTCGCCGTCCGAGCGGACGAGCGACGCGGCGATCGCGTGCGGCTCGTCGGTCTCGCGCCAGGTCACGCGGCCAAGGTCGGGCGCGGCGGCGGACGCGCGTGCCGCCTCGAGCTCGGGACAGACGAGGGTCGCGCCACCGTCGCGATCGAGCACGAGGCAGGTGAGCCGTTCGCTCGTGAAGACCCGATACCCCGTGAGGTACGCGAGGTCCGCACCGGGGGACACGAGAAGGGCCGCGAGCCCGCGCTCCGCGAGGGCTGCGGCGGCGCGGCCGCGGCGCTCCGCGTGGCTCGGTCTCTCGGTCGGCATCCGGTCTGCACGCGAGGATAGCCAGATGCTCCGTCGACCTCTCGCCGCGCTCGGCGCGTGCGTGTTCGTCATCGGCGCGGCGCTCGTCACGTGCACGGGCGGCTCGCGCGACGGCGCCCCGGCATCCGTGTTCGCGACCGCGCCGAGCGCCAGCCCGATCGCCGCCAGCGCCACGCCGGCCAGCGGCTCGATCCCCGACGGCTACCGCATCCAGATCCCGCGGCTCGCGATCGACCTGCCGATCGCGGAAGGCGACGTTCAGCGCGACACGGTCGACCAGCAGACGCCCGAGAACTTCGCCTTCCACCTTCCCGGCACGGGGATCCCCGGGAAGGGGAGCAACTCCTATATCTACTCGCACGCGCGCCGGGGGATGTTCCTGTCGCTCTGGAACGCAGTGGAGGGCGACGACGTCTGGATCAGCACGCCCGATCGCAGCGCCCTGCATTACGTCGTGAGCGAGGTCCATCCCCGCGTGCCGCCGGCCGACGTGGTTTGGGTGCAGCCAACGCCGGCCGAGCGGCTCACGCTGCAGACGTCGACCGGGCCGAATCGCGAAGATCCGCGCTTCGTGGTGATAGCGCTGCCGCGTTGAGCGCGGTGTTACCCCGCCGATGACGCCGCGTAACGCCTTCGTCATGCGAGAAACATTCGCGAGCAAGCAAGCGCTCGTCCTGCGTGGCCTGTCAGCGACGGCGCTTCGTGTCGTCATGCGCGACAGCGGTTGGAACCACGGTTGCTCGACGGTCGTGCGTGGTCCGGGGAGCGCTCGCGCACGCGGGCGTGCTCGTCTTTGGCGTGGCGCTGATCGTACCGAGCATCGCGTGGAGCCATGCCCCGAGCACAACTGACGTGGTCGTCGCGGCGGCGTTCGCGCGCCTCACCGCGAACGACGTTCTCGTCGCGCCGCAGCTGAACCCGCTCGCCGAGGATGCGCCGTTGCAACCGAAAGCGGTCGCGGTGGCGGCTCACGCGGTGATGGGTCAGGAGGCCGCGCCGTTGGCGCCGGCGCAGGCGGCGGCTCGTCCGGCCCCGCCCCCGCCGCTCGACCCGCCGGCGACGTCTGGGATCGTGCTCGCCTCTTGGTACGGACCGGGGTTCTACGGGAACCGCACCGCCTGCGGGCTGACGTACACGCCCGAGATACTCGGCGTCGCGCACCGCACGCTGCCCTGTGGCACGCTCGTCACCCTCGCGTTCCGTGGGAAGAGCGTCACGGTGCCCGTGATCGACCGCGGCCCGTTCATCGCGGGCCGATCGCTCGACCTCTCGAACGCGACACGGCTCGTCCTCGCGTGCACGGACCTCTGCACGCTTTCAATGCGTCTCGGGCCGTGATCGTGCGCCGACCGTCCGCCTGGACGGTCGGGCGTAGAGCGGCCTGCCGAGCATGGCACCGAACTTGCAGCCACCACTCGATACCTAGCCCGGGAGGCGCTCTGCCGTCGGGTGGATGCGAAAAGGAGTGGCCGCATGTCGCGCAACAAAGGTGCGATGACCGTCGCCGAAGCCGGACGCCGCGGTGGCGCCACCACAGCTCAGCGTCATGGTCCTGAGTTCTATGAGCAGATCGGGAAGAAGGGCGGACGTACGACCGCGCAGCGCCACGGCTCGGATTTCTACGAGCAGATCGGCAAGCAGGGCGGCCAGAAGGTCAAGGAGCTCTATGGTCCGCGTTTCTACGGACGCATCGGCAAGATCGGCGGCGACACCGTCTCCGAGAAGTACGGGCACGAGCACTTCGAAGAGATCGGCAAGAAGGGCGGACAGAAGGTCGCGGAGCTCATCGCTCGCGGCCGGCAGGCGACATAACTAGCTTCATCGACTGCACGGAGGACGGACGGGCAAGCGACGTCCGTACGGTATCGACAGCGAATGAGCCGATATCGATCGCTGTGCATCCCCGTTTCCCATTGACACGACAATCGCGACTCGTATCGTCGCTCGCTGTACGGAGTCGTTCCGCTCCGAAAACTCGCTGTACCGACAAGCGAACGACCGGAGCGGGCGTGAAGGGAAAAGGGTTGGACGGGATCGGGGCGAGCCTCGTCGCTGTCGAGTGGGAGGACATCACCGCGTATTCGCGTACGGCGCTCCCCGACGACTTCGAGCCGTACCGGCTTCGCAAGCTCACGTGCGGTCTCCTCTGGAAGGAGACGCCGGAGTACATCGTGGTCGTCGGCGACTACGACATCACGAACGAGGGCCGCGACTACCGCCACAACGACTTCCACATCATCCCCCGCGGGGTGATCCGCCAGCTCACCTACCTGCAGGGCTCAGGTTCCCTGGTCGCCCTCAAGGGTGAGGCCGCCCTCAAGGGCGAGGCCGCGTTGAAGGCCGAGGCCAGCTAGGAGCGCGTCCACCCGCCCAGGCGTTCCGTATCTAAGGGAAGGAAACCTAACGGCCCTTTCGACGGTATGGAACAAAGAATCGACCCGTCCGTTCTTGTGGGTGGAGGAATTCGCGGTTATGGCCCTTCGCGCTGAGCTCTACTGCTACTTCTGCGGCCACGGCCTCGGTGAGGTCGTGATCCCGACGGCCGCTCGGCGTCCGACGGTCGAGCAGCTTCGGGTCGCCTACGGGGCCGTCCGAGGCGGTGAGGCCCCGGTCTGGTCGGAGGGCGACCAGCCGCTCTGCCCTCGCTGCGGCGGACAGCTCTTCCTGGAGCGCTTCGAGCACGAGATCGTGCGTGCGCACGAGCGCCGCACGCTCAAGCGCGCTAGCTAAGGCGTAACCGCAAGCCGCGGCCGTTCACGAAAGCGTGGACGGCCGCGCTGCGCTCGCCTTCGCTGTCGGCGCTCTCCTCGGTTTCGGGCTGTCGCGCCGAATCCTCGTGCGCCGCCCCGGGCCGCACGACGTGCTCTCCGGTCGCCAGCTCGAGATCCTGCGCGCGGTCGCCGCCGGCAAGACGACGAAAGTGATCGCCGCCGAGGCCGGCATCTCGGAGACATCCGTGAACACGCACATCCGCCGGGCGCGTCGCGTCCTCGGAGTACCGACGCGCGCGGCCGCCGCCGCCGCCGTAACGGGTCAGACCGTCGCGACCCCGGCGAGCCCGAGGCGGTCTGCGACACGATCGAGCGCGCGCACGACCTCGCCGACGAGCTCGTCGAACGGGATGTCCATGTCCTGGGCACCCCTCAGCATCATCTCGCGGCTCACCGCGCGCGCGAACGCCTTGTCCTTCATCTTCTTGCGGACCGAGGGCGCGTCCACGTCACGAACGGCCCTCGACGGCTTTACGAGGGCGACCGCCGTCACGAACCCGCAGAGCTCGTCGACGGCGTAGAGCGTCTTCTCGAGCGGCGTCACCCTGGGGACGCCGGTGTGGTCGCCATGCGATTGGATCGCGTGGACGATCTCGCCGGGGACCCCGGCCTGCTCGAGGATGGGCTTCCCGTTCTGCGGGTGCCCGTCGGGGTCGCGCTCGTAGTCGAAGTCGTGAAGCAGGCCGGTGACGGCCCAGATCTCCTCGTCGCCTTCGAACCGCGCGGCGAAGTACCGCATCGCGGCCTCGACCGCGAGCCCGTGCTTGCGCAGGCTCTCGCTCTTCGTGTACTCGCAGAGGATCTCCCAGGCCTCATCGCGCGTCATGCGGCGCACCTCCCCCGAACGAATCGTACCCATCGGTGCAGACTTCGGCGTCGTGACCGGCTGCGGCTGCCTGGCGCTCGTCGCGGTGCTCGTCGCGCTACTCGTGATCTTCATCCGCGGCTCGTTCGACTCCGGCGAGCCCCTCGAGCAGGCGGCAGCGCTCGCCGGCGCCGCGCTCCTTCTATACGGGTGGCGGCGGGAAACCGCCGCGCGCGAGCTCGTAGGCGCGCCCCGCACGTAGGACGCCCGCCTCGTCCCAGAGGCGACCCGCGAGCTGCAACCCGATCGGCAGGCCCGCCGAGTCGAGCCCGCAGGGGACCGAGATCGCCGGCTGGCCGGTCACGTCGAAGATCCGCGTGATGCGCGTCCACGCGGCCGTCGGGCTCTCCTTCGCCTCCACGATGGTCCATGTCCGCTCCGGCACCGTCGGCATCGCAAGGACGTCGACGCCGTCGAGGTCGGCATCGGCGAGGCCGGACCGCGCGTCGACGAGCAGCTTCATCGCGTCGGCGTAGCTCGCCGCGTCGACGGGCCGCGCCGCGGCGATGCGGCTGCGCACCGGCTCGCCGTACTCGCTCGCCCGCGAGGGGAAGGTGGGCGCGTGAACCGCGAGGATCTCGGCGTTGAGGATCACGCGGCCGGCCTCCGCGTACGCGGCCGCGCGCGGCCACGCGATCTCACGCACCTCCGCGCCCGCGCCCGCGAGCCGATCGATCGCGGCGCGCACGGCGCTCCCGATCTCAGGAGCGACCTGCTCCCACACGTGGTCGCGCGGCACGCCGACCCGCAGTCCCTTCGCGCCGCGCTCGACCTCAGCGAGGTACGCCGGCACCGGGCGATCGGCGGAGGCCGGATCCCGTGGGTCGTGACCGCTCGTCGCTCCGAGCGCGATCGCGACGTCGCGGACCGTCCGCGCCAGCGGCCCCGGATGGTCGAGCGACCAGGCGAGCGGGACGACGCCGTGAAGGCTCGAGCGGCCGTACGTCGGCTTGATCCCGACGCAGCCGCAGAGGGCCGCCGGGATGCGGATGCTGCCGCCGGTGTCGCTGCCCATCGCGGCGAACGCCATCCCGGTGACCACGGCGACCGCGGACCCGCCGGACGAGCCGCCCGGGATGCGCGTCTCGTCGTAGGGATTGCGCACGTCGCCGTAGTGCGGGTTCACGGAGCTGATCCCGTAGGCGAACTCGTGCATGTTCAGCTTGCCGACGAGGACCGCGCCTGCGTCGCGCAGCTGTCGCACGACGGTCGCATCCGCCTCCGGGATCCAGTCGCGGAGGATCCGCGAGCCCGCGGTCGTGCGTATCCCCGCGGTGGCAAAGAGGTCCTTCACCGCGACCGGGATGCCGTGGAGCGCGCCGCGGTAGCGCCCGGCGGCGATCTCGCGCTCGGCCTCGCGCGCCTGCTAGCGCGAGCTCGGCCGTGACCGTGATGAACGCGTTCAGCCGCGCGAGCGAGGCGATGCGCGCGAGGGCCGCCTCCGTGACCTCGACCGGTGAGAGCCGACGTTCCCGCAGCAGACCCGCCGCGTCCTCGATCGCGAGCCGCGCGACCTCCGCGCTCACCACCGGCTAGGGCGTGACCGCTTCCACGGTGAGCGTGCCGCTGCCGACGGTGACCGACGTGACGCGTGCGTTCGCGGGGATCGCGCCGGCAAGCGCCTGCGTGAAGGTGTCGGCGATGTCGGCCTTCGCCGAGTCCGGTAGCGCGATGCCCGCGAGGGTCGCCGAGTCGACGCGCGCGATCACGCGACCGCCGCTGAGCACGGGCGCGGCCACGACGACGATCGGGCCGCTTACGAAGAACGCGCGGCCGGTCGCGGTGAGCGTGAAGCGGCCCGGCGTGAGCCGCACGACCGGATCCGAGACGGTGATCCCCGAGACGGTCATCGGCATATAGCTCGCCGCCGCCTTCGTGAGCTCGTCCTCCGTGAAGGTGAGCGTGACCGGCGCGCTGCCCGTCGGGCGGGGGGTGGGCGTGACCACGCGTGAGGCCGCGGGCACATCGCTGCGCGAAGGCTCGGCGGGCGGCGCGGGACGCCACAGGGCATAAAAGGCGAGCACGCCGAGAGCGAGCAGCGCGACGAGCGCGCCGACGGAGCGGACCACGCTGAGATTGTCGCGGAGCCCGCTAGTGGCTCAGCGGGTCGATCACCATGCGGTCGTTGGTCACTTCCCAGTGGACGTGCGGGCCCGTCGTGAGGCCGGTCATGCCGATCGTGGCGATCGGCTGGCCGCGCGCGACACGGTCGCCGACGTGCACGAGGTGCACCGACGTGTGGTAGTAGCAGCTCTCGATCGCGCTGCCGTGGTCCACGCAGACCGCGCGGCCGCCCACCGGCGCCCAGCCCGCGAACGTGACCGTTCCGGCGTCCGCCGCGGTGATGAGCGAGCCGACCGGCGCCGCGATGTCGATGCCGGTGTGGGCCCCCTGGCGGAACTGCGAGATGAAGCCGGCGACGGGCCGCACGAAGCGGCGCGGGTCGGCGTCGATCCGCTGCTGCCGCACGCGCGCGACGGGATCGGCGCGGTCGCTCGCCGCCTGCGCGCGCGTTCCGCAGCGGTAGACCTCGAGCTGGTTGCCGTAGAGGCTGGTGCGCGCGACGCCGGCAAACCAGCGGCCGTCGCCGCTGAACGTGCGCGAGCCGAGGAGGTTCGGCAGCGAGGCGATCCCGCGCATACCGCCGAAGTCCCAGGCCTCGAACCGATCGAACGCGGTGCCACCCGGGACCGTGGGCGTCACGTTCCCCATGAGGAGCGCCTTCCCGTCGGGCGTCCAGCCATGGACCGGACCGGGGAAGTCCGTCACCGACGCCGACGCGAACGCGCCGTCCGGCCCGCGGAGCTCGAGGCGCTCGTTCGAGCGCACGAGGAGCGTCTCGCCGGCCGGTGCCCACTCGGTGTACGTGGCCCCCGGCGAGTCGAGCGGCGCGAGCTGCCCGCTGCCGGTCTCGCCGACGTAGCGTTCGGCGCTTCCATCCGGGTGGTAGCGCGTGAGCGTGAACGCGGCGCCGTCGGCGCTGAAGTACGCGTCGTCGCTCGGGTAGCGTGGGAGGTAGTCGTCGTCGACGATCGAGAGGACGCGACCGCCCGTCGGCGCCCAGGTCCGGATGCGCGCGTCGTCCCAGTACAGGAGCTCGTCGCCGAGCCAGCGGACCTCGGGCAGCGACGGCTCGAGGACCGCGACGTCGATACCAGCGCGCGTGACGTGGAGCTTCCCCGCTCGCAGGTAGGAGAGGTACTTGCCGGTACCCGACCACTCGGGCCGTCCGCCTACACCAAGCTCGCGCGTCGTGCCGCCGTAGACGTCGAGCACGCCGAGATGGACCTCTTCGTCGTATCCGGTGATCGTCGTCGCGGACGGGACCGTGAGGATGCGGCCGAAGGCGAGCCGCGTCCCGTCGGGCGACCATTTCGCGACCGTGACGTGCTCGATCGCGGGGATCGCCGCGCGCTCGGTGCAGCGGAGTGGATCTCCTGAGGGCGCGTGATCGTGGAGCTCGTCGAGGGCGGGAAGATCGCGCCCGGCTGGCGTAGGCCCGCTCGCTCGGGGCGCGAGGGCACATGCGGAAAGCAGCAACGCGACGAGAACGAGACGGAGGCGCCCCACCTGCACCTCGCGTCGTAGCGGATGCGTAGCCCGAGCGGAACCCCTCTGGCGCCGATCGACAGCCAGATGATCCAAGTGCAGTCCGTGCGTCGAGCGATCGAGCGTGCGATGCGCGGTGGTCGCGGCTCAGCGCTCCAGCGGATCCACGACGCGGCCGAGGAACTTCACTTCCCAGTGCACGTGCGGTCCGGTCGTGATGCCGGTGAGCCCCACGCCCGCGATCGGCTGGCCGCGGACGACGCGCTGGCCGGTCGAGACGAGCGGGTACGACAGGTGATAGAAGCAGCTCTCGAGCCCGCGCAGGTGCTGCACGCAGACGCGCTCCCCTCCCGCGGGGTGCCAGCCGATCAGCGTGACGACGCCGTCGTCGTCGGCCGTGACGAGCGTGCCCTGCGGCGCGGCGACGTCGATGCCCGTGTGGCTCCCCTGCACGAGGTCCGAGATGAAACCTGCGACCGGGCGCACGAAGCGCCGGGGATCGGCGGCCACGCGGTCGTTCCACTCCTTCGCGGCGGCGTCGTCCGGACGCGCGCCCGAGCTCCCGGTCGCGTCGAGCGTCCCCTGCGTGCACCGGAAGATCTCGAGCTCCATGCCGTACAGGCCGGTGCGCGCGGTCCCCGCGAAGTAGCGGCCGTCCGGGCTGAACGCGCGCGAGCCGAAGAGGTTCGGCAGCGTCGCCGCGCCGCTCGCGGTCTCGCCGTCCCAGCCGACGAATCGGTCGATCACCGTTCCGCCGGGAGCGATCGGCGAGACCGGGCCGACGAGAAGCCGCTTCCCGTCGGGCGTCCAGCCGTGCATGCGTCCGGCGAACGCGCGCAACGGCGACGCCTTGAGCGTTCCGGCCTCATCGCGGAGCGCGATCCGGTCGGCGTATCGGACGAGCAGCGTCTTTCCCACCGGCGACCACTCCGTGTAGAGGATGTCGCCCTGGGCCCCGTCGTCGAGCGGCTCGATGCGGCCCGTCGCGGTCGTCCCGACCCAGTGGCTGATGTCCCCCGCGAGGTCGTACCGCGTGAGCGTGAAGCGCTCGCCGTCCGCGCTCCAGGCGACGTCGTCCTTGGGGTACTTCGGCACGAAGTCGGAATCGATCTTCGTGATGACGTTGTCGCCCCTGTACGACCAGAGGCGGATCTCGTCCTTGCTGATGTAGATCACCTGGTCGCCGATCCAGCGGACCTCGGGGATCGTCGGGTCGATGACGCCCATGAGCCGCGCGTCGGACAGGCGCTCGATGAGGAAGAGGCCGCGGTACCAGAACGAGAGGTAGGTCCCCGGAGGAGACCAGTCGGGACGCTGCCCGCTCTCCCACTCGCGGATCGCGCCGGAGGGCACGTCCATGACGTCGACGACGAGCCGCTCGTCCCACCCCGTGATGTTCGTCGGGTCCGGAACGGTCGTGATGCGCGTGGCCGCGAGGCGCGTTCCGTCCGGCGACCACTTCGCGACCGTCACGTGCTCGATCCTGGGGAGGTCGGCGCGCTCCTCGCAGCGCACGACGTCCGGGTCGGCCGCGTAGGCGCGCGCGCCCGGGAGCGCGGAGGACGCGGACCCGAGGACGACGGCCAGCGCCGCCGCGAGCGCGCGCATCAGGCCCGGCGGAGCGCGAGGAAGAAGATCACGGCGAGCACCACGTGAATGATCTCGCCGCCGGCGGCCTGCGAGGGCAGCGCCCCGGTGGCGAGCTCGTATCCGTTCACGAGGAACTCGAGGACCTGGATGACGAGATTGCCGATGAGGATCCCGCGGAGCGCGGCGCCGGTCGCGTCCCGCGCGAGCCAGTTGATCACACCGACGCCGACGAGCGTGACGCCGACGTCGCGCGAGACGACGAGCGCCTCGTTCGGGGTGGACAGGCCGAAGCCGGCGAGCATCTGCGCGGGAAGGAGCGCGAGTCCGAGCCCGAAGACGATCGCCAGGACGGCGCCGATCTGCAGGGCGAGCTTCGGGCCTCACGCGCTCAAGGATATCGACGGCGTCGTGCGGTCCCGACCGGATTCGAACCGGCGATCTCGTCCTTGACAGGGACGTATGCTAGGCCGCTGCACCACGGGACCATCGCGAAAGTCGCGCGTTTTTCGCGCTCCCCTCGCACCGTCCATTCTGCCAGAGAGCGCGCCCGCGTAGGAAAAAAGAGGCGGCGAGTGCGCTTCCTTTCACTCGCCGCCCCGCCGGTGTGGCCAACGTCAGCTAGCTCGCCGCGACGAGCTCTCCCAGCGGCCGTTGCCGCATCTCGCGCATCACCTCGGTCACGATGCGGCTCGTTCGCGCGAGTCCGACGAGCGTGAGATCCAGTCCCGCCTCGCGGAGCTCCTGGTAGCCGAGGCCGCGGTACAGCCGGTTCGAGGCCACGTAGCACATCTCGTCGTACAGATAGGGCCATTCCCGTGCGCGCCGCGAGAAGCAGAACGAAATGAAGTCGATCGCCACCGGGGCGACCCGATCCTCGGACACCCTTTCTGCCCCTCCCCTCCGTTGGACCGGCGAATCATCGGCAGGTGAGTGCCAGCGGGCAAGACGTTTTGTCCACGTTCTCATCAACAGAGTTCTCCACAGTCCCGACGCGCGCCGTCCACAGGCTCTCCACATCAACGGGGTCGCGTCCAGCCGAAACGTCGTCGGTCTCGCACCTCGCGCGCGCTCGCGCGATCGAGCGCTTCGTCGCCGAAGCGCTCGCGCACCGCATCGAGCGCCGCGTTGAGACGGTTCTGGCGCGCGCTGTCGAAGAGCCCGAGCTGCTCGCCCGCGACCAGACCCGACACCGACACACCGACCAGGCGCACCGGGCTCGTACGCCCCTGCGCACGGTCCTCGGCGAGCGCGTCGCGGAGCAACGTGCGTGCGACGCGGAAGATCGTCGCGTCGTCGTTCGTCGCTTCGCCGAGCGTGCGCTGGCGCGAGCGCGTCTCGAAGGGCGCGACGCGAAGGGCGAGCGTGATCGTCCGGCCGCGCAGCGTCTGTTCGCGCAGGCGGCGGCCGACGCCTTCGGAGAGCCGCAAGAGCATGCCCTCGATGCGTCCCGGATCCAGCGTGTTCGTGTCGAACGTATGCATGTGACCGACGGACTTGGGGGCCATCTCCGGGACGACCGGCGAGTCGTCGACGCCGTGCGAGCGCTCGTGGATCGCGGTCCCGTGCTCGCCGAGCCGTGCGTCGAGCGTGGACCGATCGAACGCCGCGAGGTCGCCGATCGTCCGGAGGCCCCAGCCCTCGAGCAGCGCGCGCGTCTTCGGCCCGACGCCCCAGAGGCGCTCGAGGGGCAGCGGCGCGAGGAACGTGCGTTCCTCGCCCGCGGGGACGACGACGAGGCCGTCGGGCTTACGCAGGTCGGAAGCGACCTTCGCGCAGAGCTTGTTCGTGGCAACGCCCACCGAGAGCACGAGCCCGCAGCGCTCGCGGACCGCCCGCTTGAGCTCGTTGGCGATCGCGAGCGCGTTGCCCCAGAGGTGCTCGGTGGCCGTGACGTCGAGGAAGGCCTCGTCGAGCGAGATCGGCTCGACGAGCGGCGTCCTCTCGGCGAAGAGCGCCATGACCTGGTCGGACGCCTCGCCGTAGCGCTCGTGGTCACCGGGCACGAAGATGCCGTCGGGGCAGAGCCGCCCGGCGGTGCGCAGCGGCATCGCCGAACGGATGCCGAACCGGCGCGCCTCGTATGACGCCGCGCTCACGACGCCGCGGTCGTTCGGCCCGCCGCCCACGATCACGGGCCTCCCGCGGTACTCAGGGTGCTCGCGCTGCTCGACCGAGGCGTAGAACGCGTCGAGGTCGCAGTGGAGGATCGCGCGACGCTCGCTCATCCGACACGGACCCCGTGCGCACGCGCGTCGGGCGCGAGGAAACGCGCGAGCTGCTCGCCCTCGTCGAGCGCCGCGCGGCGGTCCGGCGGGGCGAGCTTTTTGAACGGACGGATCCGCAGGAGCGCCTGCTCTCGGGAAGCAGCGAGGTCCCAGGTCCCCGTGACGAAGCCGTCGACCAGGAGCGTCGCTTCGATGATCCCGTTCTTCGCGTAGATCGCCGGCCGGTGACGTGGCGCGATCACGCGATCGCGGTGCTGATACGCGATGAGCACCTCGTCGTATCGCGGCAGGAAGCGCACCGGCACGTGCACCTCGGCCTTGGGGCGCGGCGCCCGGGGGAGATCGAACAGCGCGCGGCCCTGCTCGTCGGCGAAACGCCGCAGATCCGGGGCGAGCCGGTCCAGGACCGGTCGGATTCGCGCGGGCACCTGCCCGGTGAACTTGCAGATGTCCGCAAGCGTCGCCGGGCCGAAGGCGCCGAGGCACCGGCGGATGAGACGCTCGACCGCGGCGTCCTCGGCCGGACGGCGTCCGGAGCCGATCCAGTGACGCGCCGCGACGTACGGCGCGTCGGTGCCGCCGTACCCCCAGTGCCCGCCTGGCGGTGCCGACACGAGGTCGGCGTGCGCGCTCACGTACCGCCAGAGGAGCCAGTTGAAGCGCTCGTTGAAGACATCGCCGAGGTTCTCGCGCAGATGAGCGATGACGTCCTTTTTCGGCCGCGGCGTGCGAGCGAACGCGGCCGCGAGCGTGGCGACCCGCTCCGACTCCACGCCGCGGGCGATCTGGATCCGATTCCACGCGGCACGCTGCGTGTCCTGCGTGGCGACCGCGAACGCGTAGAAGTCGCGCGCGCTCACCAGATGCAGCGTCCCGCGCATGAGCCGCGCGCGGATCACCGTATGGCGCTCGATCGCCGACCAGAGCCGCTCGCGCGTGAATCCGGCGAGGCGCGACCAGAGCGCGACATATGGCGAGGGCGCCCATTGCGCCTGGAGCGCGGCGACTCGCTCGATCGCGTCGACGACGTCGAGCCTGGCGCGCCGCAGCAGCAGCTGGCGCGCGAGGGTCGCGCGATTCAGCCGGCGAAGCGTGAGGACCGGCAGGCCGCCGTCCCTCGTCATGCGCGCACGCCGTGCGTCCGCGCATCGGGCGCGTAGAAGCGGACGAGACGCTCACCCTCATCGACGAGCGCGGACCGGTCCGCGCGCGACACGCGTGTGAACGGCTTGAGCTCCACGATCGCCTGCCTCGGTCCCACCGCGATGGTCCATCGGCCGGCGACCATTCCGTCCACGAGGTAGGTCTGCCACACCTCGGCGGAGAAGATCACCTGCTTGCGGAACTGCTGGGGCAGGATGCGGGTCCGCTCGGACGAGACGTGGCCGAGGATCGCCGCGTCGAATCGCGCGAGGTACCGCACCGGCGCGGGAGTGTCGGCCCTTGGCCGCGGCGCGCGCGCGAGGTCGTAGAGTTCGCGTCCGGCCTCGTCCGTGAAGCGGCGAAGGCCCCTGATGCGCGCCAGAGCGGCGCGGACGTTCGGGACGCGGACGCTGCTCCACGTGGCGATGTCGGCGACCGTGGCCGGACCGAATGCGCCGAGATGGCGGCGCACGACGAGCTCGTAGGCGCGGTCAGCCGGTGGCGCGCGTCGCAGCTTCGCCGCCGGCGCGACGTGCCGCGCGCGCTGCCGGTGCTCGAAATGGGCGCCGGCCGCGTCCCAGACGAGGCCGCTCGTCGCGACGGCCGCGAAGAGGAACCAGCTCTGGAGCCGCTCGTCCTTCGCGGCGGCGGCAGGCAGGTGCCCGGCGATGTGCTCGCGGATCTCGTCGCGCGTACGCGGCGTCTTGCCGGCGAAGCGCAGCACGCGTGCGTGCAGCGTGCGCAGGTCAGCGAGCGCGGGGCCGCCGGGCGGGCGCCACGCCCCGAAGCGTCCCTCGCTCGTCGCGAGCGCGTAGGCCGGGTACTCGCGCGCCGAGACGAGATGGAGCGTCGCGCGCATGAGCGTCGCCTTCACGACAGCGCCGCGGTCGATCGGCCTGGTGAGCCGATCGCGGTCGAACGTTGCCAGCCGCGACCAGAGCGCGACGTACGGCGACGGCGCCCACTGCGCCTGGAGCCCGCCGAGCCGCTCGATCGCCTCGACCACACCGACCTTCTCGCGTCGCAGGAGCATCTGCCGCGCGAGGAGCGCGCGGTTGAGCTCGCGAAGGGTGAGTACGGGAGCGCGCGCGGGCATCGTCGAAGCCTATGGCGCGCGCCGACGCGTCTGCTGTTAGGCGAGCCGGCGGATCACGCCGATCACCTTTCCCTGGATCTGGACGTCGCGCGCGTAGATCGGGGCCATCTGTCCGTTCGCCGGCTGCAGTCGGACGCGGTCCTTTTCCTTGTAGAAGCGCTTCAGCGTGGCGGCGTTGTCCTCGAGAAGGGCCACGACGATGTCCCCGTCGCGCGCGGTGTTCTGCTCCTGGACGACCACGTAGTCGCCGTCGTCGATGTGATCGTCGATCATCGACTTCCCGCGCACGCGGAGGACGTACGTCTCGCGGCCGCGCGCCGCCAGGTCGCTCGGCAGCGCGAGGCTCTCGGAGCGGTCCTCGTACGCGTGGATCGGCTGCCCCGCGGCGATCTCGCCGATCACCGGGGCGTGGACGACGCGACCGCCGAACTGGCCGGGGAGGGTGAGCGCGCGGGACCGGGTCGCCTCCTTCTGGAGACGCCCTTCCTTCTCGAGCTTGGTGAGGTGGTGGTGGACGGCGGACGTCGAAGCGAGCCCGACCGCCTCCGCGATCTCGCGAACGCTCGGCGGGTAGCCCCGCTCGGCGATCGTCTCGCGGATGTAGGCGAGGATGCGCTCCGCCCGGTGCTGGTCCTGTTTGGTCACGCTGCCCCGAAAGGCTAACCGAACGGATGTTCAATTGTCAAGCGGGCCCCATAGTCCGGGCCCGTGCCAGTGGATCCGGGCCTCGTCCGGGAGACGGTCCTGGACTACACGCTCCGCACGGTGTGGGCGCTGCTCGTCAGCGCGGTCGCGCTGCTCATCGCCCGAGGGGTACGGGGCACGACGATGCGCGCGCTCGCCCGCAATCGGGCCCAGGCGAACGTCACGATCCTGCTCGGGAACATCGCCCAGCTGCTGGTCTTCACGATCGGCGTCCTCGTCATCCTGGCGATCTACACGCAGGGCGCGTTCGGCTGGATCCTCACCTCGTTCAGCGTGGTGGGGATCGTCATCGGCCTCTCGCTCCAGGACATCCTCAAGAACTTTTTCGCCGGCATCTGGGTGCTCGTCGAGCGGCCGTTCCGCATCGGCGACACGATCGAGGTCTCGGGCCACACCGGCGTCGTCGAAGAGATCGCCTTCCGGACCACGCAGCTCCGGACGATGGACGGCCGCGAGGTCATCGTCCCGAACGGCAGCTTCATGACCGAGTCCGTCGTAAACCTCACGCGTTTCCCGACGAGGCGCGCGGCAGCGTGGCTCGTCGTCCCGGCGGAGGTCTCCTTGAGCGTCGACGACGTCCGCGGAGCCCTCGCCGGGGCCGAGGGCGTCTCGATGGAGCCCCCGCCGACGGTCGAGCTTCGCGGCGTGGCCGACGCGAAGGCGCGCTACCTCGTCACCTTCTGGGCGTCGGACCGCGACGCCGCTCTCGCGCAGACGCTCGCGGCACTCCGGGCACGTTTCCCGCAGAGTGAGGTACACGGTGGCTGACCGCATCCGCGCACCGAAGGACCTCGGCGAGGCGCTCGCGCTCGCGCGGCGCGCGCCCACCTACGCGCGGCTCGTGTGGGCGCTGCTGCGCGACCGGCGCGTACCCCTCCAGCAGAAGCTCATCCTCGTCGCCGTCGCCGGGTACCTCGTGTTCCCCATCGACCTCATCCCGGACTTCATCCCGGTCCTCGGCCAGCTCGACGATCTCGCCGTCGTGCTGCTCGGGCTCGACTTCTTCATCCGGAGCGCACCGCCGGACATCGTCGACGAGCACCTCGCGAAGATCGCCCAGGATCAGGACGAGCTCCGACGCGACATCGTGCGGGCGGAGCGGATCCTCGGCGATCGGTTCGCGGACCTTCGCGCTACTCTGGAACGCATCGTCCCGCGTGACCGCGGAAAGGGGAGCGCATGAGCGACCGCGACTCGGGCCCAGGCCTCTTCGGCGTCATCGAGGCGCTCCTCGCGATCATCGGCGCGCTCACCGTCATGGGGATCCTCGCCGTCGCCGCGTCGGTCTTCGCGTGGGAGCTGGAGCTGCGGCGGAGCGAGCAGGAAAGCTCGCTGGACGAGTCGACCTCCGCGTCCTAGCGCGGCAGCGTTGGACCCGTGCGCGTGATCCTGAAGAGCGAGGTCCGCGGTCTCGGACACGCCGGGGACATCAAGGACGTCGCCGACGGCTACGCGGAGCACTTCCTCCTCCCGCGCGGTCTGGCCACCCTGGCGACGGTCGGCGAGCTCAAGCAGCTCGCGCAGGCGCGCAACGCCGCGAAGGCGAAGAAGGACCGCGAGCACGAGGATGCCCAGTCCCTGGCGAAGCGGCTCGGCGAGATCACCCTGGTGTTCAAGCTGAAGGCCGGCGAGCAGGGGAAGACCTTCGGCAGCGTGACGAGCAAGGACGTCGCCGACGCGCTCGCCCGGGAGGCGAAGACCGAGATCGATCGGACGAAGATCGTGCTCCACGAGCCGCTGAAGACGCTTGGGATACACACGGTCGAGGTCCGGCTCCTCGCCGACGTACGCGCGAACCTTACCGTCGCGATCGAGCCCGCGTAGCCGGCGAGGCGGCGGCGAGCGCGAGCGCTACGCCCCCTTGTGCAGCCAGGGCGTGAAGACGACGCCCACGAGGAGGCCTTCGGGTGAGAGCAGCCGCGTGACGGTCTGGCCCCACGGTTCTTCGCGCGCTTTGACGAGGAGCCGGTAGCCCTTCTCGGCCAGCTCCTCGGCCGCCGTGGTCACCGCGGCCGCATCCTCGACGTCGAACTCGAGCCACGCCTGAGGCGCCGGGATGTGCTCGGGCCAGAGGTTGGTCCCGAAGCACGACTGCGCGGCCTCGGCGAGCGGCCAGAGCGAGAAGTACTTCGCGCCCTCGAGCGAGTTCGTCGCGGTGCCTTCCTGCTCGTTGAACGCGATCCCGAGCGTGTCCCGGTAGAGGCGCAGCGATACCTCCTTGTCGCGCGCGATGGGACCGAACCCGGCGATGAACTCGATCTTCACGGGCCACCTCTCCTCTTCGCTATGCCGCGCGCACTATCGCGCGATGCGCTCGGCCTGAGTAGAGCGACGCCGCGACGGCGACGGCGACGAGCCAGGCGACGAGCGCCCCGACGAACGCCAGGACGATGACGCACGCGACGAGGCCGACCGCAGCGAGGACCGCGTCCGCGCCGCGCAGGAGCCGGACCGCCGCCGCCATCGAGAGCACGTAGGTCGCGATGAACGACGAGGTCGAGATCGGAAGCAGATCGGCGCCGTGCAGGTCGGCGGCGTACGTCGCCCCGAGGGCGATGAGGCAGGCGACGCCGAGCGCGCCCAGCGCGCGGTGGGGTACTCCCGTCCACGGATGGAGCGCTCCGACCCACGCCGGAAGATCGCCGGAGCGCGCGAGCGCGTACGCCAGCCGGCTCAGCCCGGCGACGTAGGCGTTGAGCGGCGTGAAGCAGAGGAGGCCGCCCGCGATACCGACGGCGACGAGCGCGCTCGAGCCGAGCGCGCGCTCGGCCATCCGCGCGAACGGCGGCAGGCCGGAGGCCTCCGGTCCGTATGCGTGCGTCCCGACCGTGACCGTCGCGAGCGCGAGGTAGACGACCGCGACGATGCCGACGCTGAGGACGCTCGCCCGCCTGAGATCGCGTTCGGGCGAGTGGAACTCCTCCGCCAGGGGCGTGATCGCCTCCCAGCCGACGAACGCCCAGAAGAGCTGGACCGCGGCGAAGCCGACGGCCGGCCAGCCGAACGGCGCGAGCGGAGCGAACGCGTCGGCTCGGACGTCCCGCACCGACGCGAGCACGACGACGACGACGAGCCCGAGCACCCCGACCGTCGCGACCGCCTGCGCCGCCCCGACGAGGCGCAGGCCCAGGAGGTTCAGACCGTACGCGAGCACGATGAACGCGCCGGCGATGACGAATTGCGCGTCGCGGCCCAGGGCGAACGGCGCCGCGAGATACGACGCCGCGAGGAGCCCGACGAAGGCGGTGCCCGTGGGGACCTGCGCGAGGAAGAGCCACCCGGCGATCGCGCCCCAGCGCGTGCCGAACGCCCGAACGATGTACGCGGTGAAGCCACCCGCGACGGGCTGCCGCCGGGCGAGCGCGGCGAACGTGAGCGCGAGCGGGAGCGACAGCAGCGACAGCCCGGCCCAGGCGACGAGCGACGCCGGTCCGGCGGTCTCGGCCGCGACCGCGGGCAGCACCAGGATGCCGGTCCCCAGGACCGCGCCCACGTAGAGGGCGACCGCGGAGCGGAGCCCGACCGTCCGTCGGAGCCGCGCCGTGGGCGTGCTCACGCGCCTTCGCGCGTCTCGCCGAGGTCGCGGAAGCGCGTGAGCTCGGATTGGAAGTGCAGGTCGAAGTCGCCGGTCGGACCGTTGCGGTGTTTGGCCAGCTTGAGGCGCACGACCGACTCCTCGCGGTCCTTGCGGTCCTTCTGCCAGAGGAACATCACGAGGTCCGCGTCAGCCTCCAATGCGCCGCTCTCTCTGAGATCTGAAAGCATCGGCTCCGTTCCGCGCTGCTCGATCTGTCGCGAGAGCTGGGAGACCGCGATGACCGGGACCTCGAGCTCGCGCGCGATCGCCTTCAGTGCGCGGCTGATGCGGGCGACCTCGAGCACGCGGTTCTCGTCCTCCTCCGCGCCCTCGATGAGCTGCAGGTAGTCGATGACGACCAGATCCAGGCCGCGCTCGGCCTGGAGCCGCCGCGACTTCGCGAGGATGTCGGTGACGGTGAGCCGGCTCGACTCCTCGACGAAGATCGGCGCCTGCTGCAGCCGGCCCGAGGCCGCGGAGATCGCGACGAACTCCTGCTGCGACAGGCGTCCGCGGCGCATGCGGTTCCCGTCGATCTCGGCGAGCATCGAGATGAGCCGCTGCACGACCTGCATCTCGCTCATCTCCATCGAGAAGACCGCGCAGGTCTTGCGCTGATCGACCGCCGCGTTCGCGACCACGTTCAGGGCGAGGCTCGTCTTGCCGAGGCCGGGACGGCCGGCGATGAGGATGAGGTCCGAAGGCTGGAGCCCGCCGGTCTTCTTGTCGAGCGATTCGAAGCCCGTGGGGATCCCGACGCGAAGGTCGCCGCGCGCGTCGACCTGCTCGGCGTAGCGGTGAAGAGCGACCTCGAGCGACACGATGTCGCGGTGCAGCGTGGACTCGCTGACCGAGAAGAGCAGCTCCTGCGCGTCCGCGACCGCCGAGCTCGCGTCCTCCCGCGTGAGGGCAAGCCGCGCGATCTCGTTCGCGGAGCCGATGAGCCGCCGCAGCAGGGCGGTCCGCTCGACGATCGCCCCGTAGCTCTCGGCGTGCGCGACCGTGGGCACGTTCTGCATGAGGCCGACGAGGAACTGCGCGCCGCCCACGGCGTCCAGCTCGTCGCGCGCGGCGAGCTCGGCCTGCACGCTCGCGAAGCCGACCGGCTCGCTTCGTTCCGCGACGCGCGCGATCGCGGCAAGGACGAGACGGTGCTGCTCCCGCGACAGGTCCGCCGGCGCGATCCGCTCGCGGCCGACCTGGTTGTAGAGGGTGCCGTCGATAAGCATGGCGCCGAGGAGCGACGCCTCCGCCTCGGGCTTCTCCGGCGGTGGTTTCGGCGCGCGGCGGTCGAGCTCGGGGGCGCTCGTCATGCCGGCATCCCGCCGTCGTCGCGCGCCTTCGAGAAGAACCGCGCCTGCTCGCTCTCGAAGAGGAGCTGGAACGAGCCGGTCGGTCCGTTGCGGTTCTTCGCGACGGCGCCGTTGATGAGACGCGGCGCGCCCACGGGCGTCTCCTCGCGGTCCTTCCACAGCATCACGACCACGTCGGAGTCCTGCTCGAGCGACCCACCTTCGCGGAGCGTCGAGAGCTTGGGCTCGCCGGCCGCGTCACCCGCGGCACGCGAGAGCTGCGACAGGCCGATGACGACCACGCCGAGCTCGCGCGCGAGCGACTTGAGATTGCGCGTGATCGTCGCGATCTCCTGCACCCGGTTCTCGTCGTCCTCGCCGGTCCGGATGAGCTGGATGTAGTCGACGACGATCACCTCGATCTTCTCGTGCGTCGTCGCACGGCGCGCCTTGGTGCGCAGCTCCATGATCGAGATGCCCGGCGTGTCGTCGATGAGGATCGGCAGGCCGCGCAGCGCTTCGGCGGCCTCGGTGTCGATGATGTTCCCGGTCCGCAGCGCGAGGAGGTCCATGCGGCTGTTCAGCGCGAGGAAGCGCGAGACGATCTGCTTGGCGTCCATCTCGAGCGAGAAGAGGAGCGCGGGGTGACCGCGCTTGGCCATCTCGAAGGCCATCGCGAGCGCCAGGCTCGTCTTCCCCACCGACGGGCGCGACGCGACGACGATGAGGTCGCCCGTCGTGAAGCCCTCGGTGTAGTAGTCGATCTCGCGGAAGCCGGAGGGGATGCCGCTCACCTCGAACGGCCGCTCCATCCGGTCGGTGAGGTGCTCGTAGTTCGTCTGCAGCGCCGCGGTGATGTGGCGGAGCTGCGCGTTCAGCGACTCGTCGCGGAGCGCGAAGAGTCGCTGCTCCGCGCGATCGAGCGCGAGCGGGATGTCGGTGGGCTCGTCGTACGCGTCGGCGGCGATCGCGGTCGCCGCGCCGAGCAGCCGCCGCAGGATCGCCCGGTCGCGCACGACGTGCGCGTGGCGCTCGATCTCGACCGCGGTCGGCACCGTCTCCGTGATCGCCCGCAGGTACGCGACCCCGCCCGCACGGTCGAGCTCTTCGCGGCGCGCGAGCTCGACCTGGATCGTCAGCGGGTCGATGCGCTCGCGGCGCTCCAGGAGCGCACGCGCCGCGTCGTAGATCAGCCGGTTGCGCGGGATGTAGAAGTCGTCCGCGCGAAGGAGGTCGGCGACCTTGAAGATCGCGTCCCGGTCGATGAGCAGGCTCCCGAGGACCTGCTGCTCGGAGCGATCGTCGAACGGCACCTGCCGCTCGGCGCCGCGTACCTCAAGCGTCATCTACGCAGTATCGAACGGACGTTCTAGATGAGCAAGCAGGCGCAAGCGGGACCTCCCGGCGCAGTCTCTGGGGGGAGCTCGCCGGACAACGTCCGGTGCGCCGAGGGATTCGGCCTCATCGCGGGCCCGCTGTCCACAGGCTTCTCCACCAAATCCGTCCACCGCGCGTCCACCAATTTCGCCGACGGTGGACAGCCGGACGGCTCGCATCCGTACAGTCGGCCCTGCCTTGCGTGTACTGGTCACCGGCGGCGCCGGATTCTTCGGGAGCCACGTGGTCGACGCGCTCCTCGCGCGCGGCGATCAGGTCCTTGTGGTCGACGATCTCTCCACGGGCGACCGCGCCAACCTCGACGGGCGGGCCGAGCTCCGCGTCGCCGACGTCTCCGACCGCGGCGCGCTCGAGCGCGCGCTCGCGGGCGAGCGCATCGGCGGGGTCGTGCACTGCGCGGCCAAGACGAAGGTCGTGGAGTCGATGGAGAAGGAGGAGCTCTACCGCGACGTCATCGTGCGCGGGACCGAGAACGTCGTCGGGCTGGCGCGCCAGACGGGCGCGTCGATCTTCGTGAACATCTCGACCGGCGGCGCGATCTACGGCGAGACGCCGGTCTGCGCGGAGGAGAACACGCCGGTCGACCCGCGGTCCAACTACGGCCGCTTCAAGGCGCAGGCGGAGCAGATCGTCGCCGGCTCGCGAATGCCGGCGGTCTCGCTGCGCCTGGCGAACATCTACGGGCCGCGCCAGCGCCGCGACCTCGAGGGCGGGGTCATCGCGATCTTCATCGAGTGCTGGAAGCGCCGGCGGTCGATCACGATGTTCGGCGACGGCCGCTACGAGCGCGACTACGTCTACGTCGGCGACGTCGTCGAGGCGGTCGTCGCCGCGCTCGGCGGGAAGTGGACCGGCGTCTACAACATCGGCACGGGGGTCGCCACGAGCGTGAACGACCTCGTGCGCGAGCTGACCGCGCTGCTGGGCGTTCCTCCGGGCGTCACGCACGCGCCGCCGCGGCCGGCCGAGGTGCTGAGGGGCTGCGTCGATCCGAGCAAAGCGGCGCGCGAGGACCTCTGGCGCCCGCGCACGGGGCTGCGGGACGGCCTTCGCCGTACGGCCCGGGCCGAGGGCGCCCTTCCCGGCTGAGCCCGCCCGCTTGCCGCCGCCGCGCGAAGGCGGAGCGCGCCGCGGCGAGAGCCCAGTGCATGCACGACATCGTCTGCAGCAGGTGCGGCCGTCCCGTGCAGGCACCGCGTCTGACCGTACCCGCATCATCATCGCGTGAGGCGGTTCCTCCTCGGGTTCGTCCTCGGCGTGGCCACGGTGCTCGGCGGCCTCGTCGCGATCGGGCATCTCCTGGCGGTCGCCGACCCGCTCGCGCCGGCTGACGCGATCGTCGCGATCTCGGGCGACGCCTCGGGCGCCCGCGTCGAGACCGCGATCGCGCTGTGGAAGGCGCACTACGCGCCAGTCCTCCTCTTCTCGGGCGCGTCGAGCGATCCAGAGTCCGCGCCCTCGGCCGAGCTCATGAAGCGGGAGGCGGTCCGCGAGGGCGTCCCGGCCGACGCGGTCATCGTCGAAGGCGCGTCCACGACGACCGGGGAGAACGCGACGCGTGTCGCGGAGGTCATGCGCGCGCAAGGCCTGCGCACAGCGATCCTCGTGACGAGCCCCTATCACCAGCGGCGCGCGGCGCTGCTCTTCTCGCGCGCGTTCGCGCCCGCGGGCCTCGCGTTCCGCAACCAGCCCGCCGACGACCCGCAGTGGGACGCGAACACCTGGTGGGCGCGCGAGCCGTCGCGCACGCTGACCATGGTCGAGCTCGCGAAGCTCGGCGCGCTCATCGTCGGCGCGACGTAGTCGATCAAGCGGGGATCCGAAGGGGGCGGAGCCCCCTTCGACAGCGGGGCGGAGCCCCCCTCAACCGTTAGCATCTCCTCACGTGCCGGTGACCGCCATCGTCGGAGCCCAGTGGGGCGACGAGGGCAAGGGCAAGATCACTGACCTCCTGGCGCAGGAGGCGGACGTGGTCATCCGGTACCAGGGCGGGAACAACGCCGGCCACACCGTCGTGAACCAGCACGGCACGTTCAAGCTGCACCTCGTCCCGTCGGGAATCTTCAATCCGAAGGCGCTCTGCATCCTCGGCCCGGGCACCGTCGTCGACCTCACCGCGCTCACGCACGAGATGGCGACGCTCGAGGACGCAGGGATCACGACGGCGAGCCTGCGCGTCTCCGATCGCGCGCACCTGCTCATGCCGTGGCACGTCGCCCTCGACCGCCTGGACGAGCGCGAGCGCGGCCGCCAGAAGCTCGGCACGACCGGCATGGGCGTGGGCCCCGCGTACGCGGACAAGGTCGCGCGGCACGGCATCCAGGCCTACGAGATCCGCGACGAGCGGCGGTTCCGCGCGCGCGTGGCGCACGAGCTCGAGACGAAGAACGCGATCCTCGAGCGCTTCGGCGACGAGCCGCTCGACGCCAAGGCCGTCGCGGACGAGGTGCTGAGCGCCGCGGCGACCCTCGGCGAACGGATCGTCGACACGCTGGCGCTCGTCGAGCACGCTCTCGCGCGCGACGCCGCGATCCTCCTCGAGGGTCAGCTCGGCGCGATGCGCGACCTCGACTGGGGCATCTATCCGTACGTGACGAGCTCGAATCCGCTGGCGGGCGGCGCGTCGGTCGGCGCGGGCATCCCGCCGCGGCTCATCACGCGGGTGATCGGCGTCGTGAAGGCGTACTCGACCGCCGTGGGCGAGGGGCCGTTCCCGACGGAGCTGCACGGGCGTGAGGCCGACGAGCTCCGCGAGCGCGCCGGGGAGTACGGCGCGACGACCGGCCGTCCGCGACGCGTCGGCTGGTTCGATGCGGTCGCGCCGCGGCACGCGCACCGCCTGAACGCCTTCACCGAGATCGCGGTCACCAAGCTCGACGTGCTCGACGTCTACGAACGGATCCCGTTCTGCGCCCAGTACGAGCTCGACGGCAGGCGCACGTGCGACATGCCGCCCACGGCGGCGCTCGAGAGGGTGCGTCCCTGCTACGAGACGCTCGCGGGCTGGCTCGAGCCGATCACGGGCATGCACGACCGCGCCGGCCTGCCGAAGGAAGCGCGCGCGTATCTGACCCGTATCGAGCAGACGGTCGGCGCGCCGATCGGAATGGTCGGCGTTGGACCCGAAAGGACCGCGACGCTCCTCTAACATCCGGCCGGTCATGAGCCTGCTCGACATCGCGTTCCCGTATCGGCGGAAGAAGACGTTCGGCGCGGCGTCGTTCGCGCTCATCTTCCTCGTCGTCCTGCTCGAGGTCGAGGCGCTCATCTTCGTGGCGCTCGCGGTCGTCGCGCACCGGTTGGACCTGTTCGTCGATCTCCAGGAGGTCGTCCTTCCGGGGGCGTGTCTCATCGGCCTCTCGACCGCCACGGTGTTCTGGTGGCGTGCCCGCTCGTGGACCAGGGAGCGCGTCGAGATGCTGAACGCGTGGGCAGGGGGCGGGACGTCATACGGAGAGCGCCTGCGGAGCAAGCGCACCGCCCACTAGCGGCGGCTCCCCCGAGCAGGTGATGGCGAGCGCGCGCGCCCGACCGATAGTGCCTTCGGACCGTGCCGCCGGACGACGGATAGGCGGACGGCCGGAGGAAACCGAGATGCGCGTTCGCCCACTTCTCGTCGTTCTCGTGGCCCTCAACATCCTCGTGTGGGGTGGCCTCGTCGCGTTCGAAGCGTGGGTGCCCACCACGGTCTCGGCGACGAGCACGATCTCGGTGGGGCGGCTCGCCGGCAGCCACTGAGCGCCGGGCCGCGCGCGGCGCCGGCCCTCCAAATACACTTGCCCGGGTGAGGGCGGCGCGGCCGTGAGCCCGGAGGAGAAGTTCTCGAAGGAAGGCTTGACCTTCGACGACGTCCTCCTCATCCCCGCCCGCAGCGACATCCTCCCGACCCAGGTCTCCACGGCGACGCGGCTCACCAGCGAGCTCCGTCTCGCGATCCCGATCGTCTCGGCGGCGATGGATACGGTGACCGACTCGCGCACGGCGATCGCGCTCGGAAAGCTCGGCGGACTGGGCGTCATCCATCGCAACCTCTCGGTCGCCGATCAGGTGCGGGAGGTCCAATTCGTCAAGGAGGCCGGCGTGCCGGTCGGCGCCGCCGTCGGCGTGTCCGGCGACGCCGACGAGCGCACCGCGGCCCTGGTGGCCGCGGGTGCCGACCTCATCGTCGTCGACATCGCCCACGGTCATTCGGCCGGCGTGATCCGCATGGTCGAGAAGGTGAAGGCGCGCCACCGCGTGCAGGTCCTCGCGGGGAACGTCGTGACCGCCGAGGGCACCGAGGAGCTCATCGCGGCGGGCGCCGACGGCGTGAAGGTCGGCGTCGGTCCGGGTGCGATCTGCACGACGCGGGTCGTCGCGGGCGCGGGGATGCCTCAGATCACGGCCATCTTCGACTGCGCCGAGGCCGCCGACCGGCACGGCATCCCGGTCTGTGCCGACGGCGGGATCCAGCAGTCGGGCGATATCGCCAAAGCGATCGGCGCCGGCGCGTCGACGGTGATGCTTGGCGGTCTGCTCGCGGGGGTCGACGAAGCGCCCGGGGAGACGACGGACGGCCCGGAAGGGCGGCTCAAGGCATATCGGGGCATGGGCTCGCTGGGTGCGATGCAAGCCCGCCGTTCACGCGACCGCTACGGCCAGGGGGAGATCGGCGACTTCTCCAAGCTCGTGCCCGAAGGAGTCGAGGGTCACGTGAATGCGCAGGGGCCGCTTGGTCCGCTCGTCCACCAGCTGGTGGGCGGCCTGCGCGCCGGAATGAAGTACGTCGGCGCGGCGTCGATCGATGAGCTCCGCACGAAGGCACGGTTCGTTCGCATCTCCGGCGCGGGCCTCCGCGAGTCTCATCCGCACGACGTCAGGATCACGACGGAGCCTCCGAACTATCGCGTCCGTGCATAGCGCGGCGCCCGCGACGGGGGCGTTCGGCAGCGAGCGGGATCTCGGACGGCGCGCGCTCGACACGGCGCGCACGCGCGGCGCGAGCTACGCCGACGTGCGCTTCGTCCGGCGCGAGGTCGAGGACGCGCAGGTGAAGAATGGCGCGCTCGAGAACGTCGATCGCGTGGACTCGCTCGGCTTCGGCGTGCGCGCGATCGCCGACGGCGCGTGGGGCTTCGCGGCGTCACCGGTCGTGACCGGCGCCGAGGCCGATCGCGTGGCGGCCCTCGCGGTCGAGGTCGCGCGCGCATCCGCGCTCACCAAGCGGGACGCGGCGCGGCTGGCGCCGGTGCAGCCCGTGACCGCCACGTGGCGCTCGCCCGTCGCGAAGGACCCCTTCGCGATGTCGTTCGACGACCGCCTCGCGCTGCTCCTGCGCGCCGATGCCGCCATGCGCGCGCAGCAGCCGAAGCTACGCACCACGCGCGCCGCGTACGAGATATGGCGCGAGTCGAAGCTCTTTCTCTCGAGCGAGGGCGCCGACATCGCGCAGACGATCACCGAGACCGGCTGCTCGATCTCGGCGGAGTCCGTCGGCGACGGCGAGCAGCAGGTCCGCAGCTACCCTGCGTCGGGCGGCCGCAGCCAGGGGCAGTTCGGTTGGGAGTTCGCGGAGCGCTGGGACCTCGTGGGGAACGCGCCGCGGATCGCTGACGAGGCGATGGCGCTCCTCACCGCGACACCGTGCCCGCAGGACCTCCGAACGACGGTGATCCTCTCGGGGAACCAGACGATGCTGCAGGTCCACGAAAGCTGCGGCCATCCCATCGAGCTCGACCGCGCGCTCGGGACGGAGGCCGCGTTCGCCGGGACGAGCTTCCTCACTCCGGACACGCTCGGCTCGCTCCGCTACGGCAGCGAGGCCGTGAGCATGCGCATCGATTCCACCACGCCGGGCGGCCTCGGGACCTTCGCGTACGACGACGAAGGCGTCCCGGCGAGCGAAGGCTGGGCGGTGAAGGACGGTCTCTTCGTCGGCTACCTCATGAGCCGCGAGACCGCCGCGGCGCTCGGGAAGGCCTCGAACGGCACGATGCGCGCCGACGGCTGGGCCCGCCTGCCGCTCATCCGCATGACGAACGTCTCGCTCATGCCGGGCGCCGCGGGGACGCTCGCCGACCTCGTCGCGGACACCGACGAGGGCATCTACATGGACACGAACCGCTCGTGGTCGATCGACGACCGCCGCTTCAACTTCCAGTTCGGCACGCAGATCGGCTGGCTCATCAAGGGTGGCAAGCTGACCGAGATGGTGCGCAACCCAACCTACACCGGCATCACCCCGGAGTTCTGGGGCTCATGCGACGCGGTCTGCTCCGACTCCGAATGGTTCATCTGGGGCACGCCGAACTGCGGCAAGGGCCAGCCCTCGCAAGTGGGTCATACCGGACACGGCGCGGCGCCGGCACGGTTCCGCAACGTCCGCGTCGGCGTGATCCGCGCGTGAGCAACCTCCTGGCCGAGGGCGAGCGCGCGAGCGTGGTCCTCGCGGGCGAGGGCGCGCTGCGTGCGCTCGCGGACGCGGCGCTGGCCGCCTCGGACGCCGAGGAGACCGAGGTCTTCTTGCGCACGCGGACCTACGCGCTCACGCGTTTTGCGAACGCGCAGATCCACCAGAACGTCGTGAGCCGCGAGGCGAGAGCGCGCGTGCGCGCGGTGCGCGGCAAGCGCGTCGCTCTCAGCTCGACCGATCGCGTGGACCGCGACGGTCTCGAGCGCGCCGCCCGTTCGGCCGGCGAGCTCGCCGAACGCGTCCCGGAGAACCCACGGTTCGCGGGTCTGCCCGAGCCGCGAGCGATCCCGAGCGCGCCGGCCGCGTACGTGGAGCGCACCGCCGTGGCGACGCCGCTCGACCGCGCGAAGGCGGCGCAGCGGATCTGCGACCCGGCGCGCGCCAAGAAGCTGTCGGCCGCCGGGTTCGTCGCGACCCTGGTCGAAGAGGTCGCGGTCGCGAGCTCCAAGGGGACGTGGGCGTACTGGCCTCGCACCGGAAGCGAGGTGCAGGTCGTCGCGATCGGCGACGACGGCACCGCGTACGCCGATCGCGCGCACGCCGACTTCGCCGCGCTCGACGTCGCCGGTGCGGCCGACGAGGCCATCGCGAAGTGCCTGATCGCGCAGAAGCCTCGCGACCTCGCGCCGGGCGACTACGAGGTCGTCCTCGCGCCCTACGCCGTCTCTGACCGGGCTCGCGGTCGAAGAGGGACGGTCCTGGGTCGGCGGGAAGATCGGCGAGCGCGTGACCGGACCGGTGACGCTCGTCGACGACGCGTTCGATCCCGAGGGCTACCCGCAGCCCTTCGACTACGAGGGCCAGCCCACCGAGCGCGTCACGCTCATCGAGGACGGCGTCGCGCGCGGGCTCGTGTACGACTCGCAGACCGCCCATCGGATGAACGCGCGCAACACCGGGCACGCGCTGCCGGCGAACCCGTTCCTGCCGGTCGCGCCGATGCACGTCCGCCTCGAGCCCGGCGACAAGTCGCGGCAGGAGCTCGTCGGCGCCGTGAAGCGCGGCGTCCTCGTGACGCGCTTCCATTACACGCGCTGGGTGCACCAGCTGCGAACGATCGTCACCGGCATGACCCGCGACGGGACGTTCATCATCGAGAACGGCGAGCTCGCCCACCCGGTGAAGAACTTCCGCTTCACGCAGTCGTATGCCGACGCGCTCGGCGGGACGCTCGGGATCGGTCGCGACCTCTCGCTGGTCGACGAGCTGCTGGCGATCGCCGGGATGTCGCGCCGCGTTCCTGCGCTCCGTCTCGCGCGCTTCGCCTTCACCGGAGCGACCCGGTACTGATGACAGCGGACGACACGACGGGTCGCGCCGAAACCCTCTCTACGCGCCGTGTCCCCGTCGCTCGTCGGGACGGAGACCCCTCGTCGCGCGGGGGCCCTCGGCGTGACCCGTCGGCCCGTCGCCGTGCCGCGATCGCGATCCTCGACTTTGGATCGCAATACACGCAGCTCATCGCGCGGCGAGTGCGCGAGTCGAGGGTGTACTGCGAGATCGTCCCGCACGACATCGGCGTGGACGAGCTCCGCGCCCGCGGGTTCGTCGGCGCGATCCTTTCGGGCGGACCGGCGAGCGTGTACGAGCCCGGCGCGCCCGGGGTCGACGAAAAGATCCTCGACGGATCCATCCCGGTGCTCGGTATCTGCTACGGCATGCAGCTGATGGCCCGGGTCTTGGGCGGCGACGTCGTCGCCGAGGGTAAGCGCGAGTACGGCCCGGCCACGATCGCGATCGCCGACCATGGCGGCGTCTTCGAAGGCCTGGGCACGGCGGAGCGCGTCTGGATGAGCCATGGCGACACCGTGCGCCGGCCTCCGCTTGGCTTCACCACGATCGCGCGCAGCGAGACCGTCCCGGTCTCGGCCATGACGGACGGACGCACGCGCTACGCCGTGCAGTTCCACCCCGAGGTCGTGCATACGCCACGTGGCGCTGAGATCCTGCGCAACTTCCTCTACCGAGTCTGCGGCTGCACCGGAGATTGGACGCCCGCCGCGTTCGTCGAGGAGGCGGTGCGTGAGATCCGCGAGACCGTCGGCGACCGTCGCGCGATCTGCGCGCTCAGTGGCGGCGTCGACAGCGCCGTCGCGGCGACGCTCGTCGCGCGCGCGATCGGCGACCGGCTCACCTGCGTGTTCGTCGACACGGGGCTCCTGCGGGCTAACGAGGCGCAGGAGGTCGTCGCGACGTTCGGCCCGCGCCTCCGGCTCATCCACCTGGACGCGGCAGACCGGTTCCTCGCACGCCTGGCCGGGGTCGACGAACCGGAGCGAAAGCGAGCGATCATCGGCGAGGAGTTCGTTCGCTGCTTCGAGGAGCAGGCGGCACGCGTCGGCGACGTCCAGCTGCTGGTGCAGGGCACGATCTATCCCGACGTCATCGAATCGCGCTCGCGGGACTCGAAGACGGCCGCACGGATCAAGACGCACCACAACGTCGGTGGCCTGCCCGAGGTCATGTCGCTCGAGGTGGTCGAGCCGCTGCGCCGCCTCTTCAAGGACGAGGTCCGGCGGGTCGGCGCGGAGCTCGGTATTCCCGAGGACATCCTCTGGCGGCATCCGTTCCCCGGTCCCGGGCTCGCGGTCCGCGTCGTCGGCCCGATCGACCGCGAGAAGCTCGACGCCCTGCGCCGCGCGGACGCCATCTTCCTCGAGGAGCTGCGGGCGGCGGACCTCTATCGCACCGTCGCGCAGGCCTTCGCGGTCCTCACGCCGGTGCGCAGCGTCGGTGTGCAGGGCGACTACCGCACGTACGGCGCGCTCGTCGCGCTCCGCGCCGTGTCGACCGAGGACTTCATGACGGCGGACTGGGCGCGCCTCCCGTACGACCTCCTCGAGCGCGTGAGCGCGCGGATCGTGAACGAGGTGCCCGGCGTGAACCGCGTCGTCTACGACGTGTCGTCGAAGCCGCCGGCGACGATCGAGTGGGAATAGTCCGCGACATCCTCGGCGGTGACCGGGTCCACCGGATCATCAGAGAGCAGCGCGCGCAGCGAAGCCCCGGCCGCTCGCCGGGCGCGCCCGGCCTCAACTGCCTCGTCCTCGGCGGGGGCGGGCGCGAGTACGCGATCGCCTGGCGGCTCGCGCGCGACCAGAGCGTCGCGACGATCGACGTGACGCCGGGGAACGCCGGGATGCCGCTCTTCACGCGGATCCTCGACTTCCCCCCGGACGACCTCGGGCGCCTCGAGCAGCACATCGTCGCGTCGCATATCGACCTCGCGATCGTCGGGCCGGACGACCTCGTCGCGAAGGGCATCGGCCAGGCGCTCGGGCGTGGCGGCATCTCGTCGGTCGGCCCTTCACGAGAGGCCGCGAAGGTCGAGTGGTCCAAGTCCTACGCGAAGGAGCTCATGGCGGAGGCCGGCGTGCCGACCGCGCGTGCGGAGACCTTCGCGGACGCTCCTGCCCAGCGCGAGGGTCTCGAGCGCTGGGGCGTGCCGGTAGTCCTGAAGGCGGACGGCCTCGCCGCGGGCAAGGGCGTCCTCGTCGCGCGCACGCTCGACGACGCACGCGTCGCGCTCGCCTCCCCGCCGTTCAACGGCGGCCCCGTCGTCTTCGAGGAGCCACTCGAGGGCGAGGAGGCGTCGCTCCAGGCGCTCGTCGACGGCGAGACCGTGGTCGCGCTCCCGCCGGCGCGGGACCACAAGCGCGTTGGCGACGGCGACACCGGCCCGAACACGGGCGGGATGGGGGCGGCTTCGCCGACCTCGGCGCTGCCGGACGCCGACGCGCAGCGAATCGCAGACGAGCTCATCGCGCCGGTCGCCAAGGCCCTCGTCGCGCGCGGCACGCCCTACCGGGGCGTCCTCTACGCCGGCCTCATGCGCACGGCTGACGGGTGGCGCGTCCTCGAGTACAACGCGCGCTTCGGCGATCCCGAGGCGCAGGTCACGCTCCCGCGGGTCGAGGGCGATTTCGCGCGGCTCATGTACGCGCTCGGCGAGGGTCGCCTCGCCGAGCACGTCGCGGAGCAGCCGCTGCGCTTCAGCGAGCGGGCGTACGTCGACGTCGTGCTCTGTGCGGAGGGTTACCCCGGCACGCCGAAGACCGGTATGCGCATCACCGGTCTCGATCAGCTCCCCGCCGGGGTGTACGCGTTCCACGGGAGCACGCGCCGCGACCCCCGCGGGAATCTCGTCGTGGCCGGCGGTCGCGTGATCCACGTCGTCGCGGAGGCGGGGACGATGGCAGAGGCGCGCGCGAGAGCGTACGAAGGCGCGGAACGCATCGAGTTCGAAGGCAAGTTCTATCGTTCCGACATAGCGCGGCAGGAGGTGGCGGTGGCATGAGCGCGCGCGTCGCCATCGTCATGGGGTCGTCGTCCGACGAGACGACGATGCACGCCGCGGTCGAAACGCTCGCCGGGCTCGGCGTCGAGACCGAGACGCGGGTGCTCTCCGCGCACCGCACCCCCGACGCGCTACGCGAGTGGGTCGCCTCGCTCGAGCCCCGCGGCGTGCGCGTGGTCATCTGCGGCGCCGGCGGCGCCGCGCATCTCGCGGGCGCGGTCGCGGCGCAGACGACGCTCCCGGTGATCGGCGTTCCGCTCCAGGCCCCGAACGCGATCGCGGGCGGGCTCGACGCGCTCCTCTCGACGGTGCAGATGCCGCGCGGCGTGCCGGTCGCGACCGTCGCGGTCGGCGAGGCCGGCGCGGCGAACGCGGGCATCCTCGCGGCCCAGATCCTCGCGACGTCGGACGCCGAGCTCGGTCAGCGCGTGCGGAAGCTGCGCGAGGGCATGGCCGCCAAGGTGCTCGCGGGATGACGATCTCGAACCGCTTCGACACCCTCTCGCCGCTCGACTACCGCTTCTATGGGGGCGATCCCGGGATCTACCGTTCGCTCCATCCGTACCTCTCGGCCGCCGCCGTGGTGCGCTACCAGGCGCGCGTCGAGGGCGCGCTCGCCATGGCCCTCGCCGACGAGGGCATCTGCGATCGCGCGGTCGCGAACGCCATCGCGAGTGCCGCCGACCAGATCCTGCCGCAGGAGGTCGCGGACGAGGAGGCGAAGACGCGCCATGACCTCCGCGCGCTCGTGAACGTGATCCGCGCGAAGGTCCCCGAGGAGGCGCGCCGGTACGTCCACCTCGGAGCCACGAGCTACGACATCGTCGACACCGCGAACGCGCTCCGCTACCGCGAGTGCGTCGAGCGCGTGCTCGTGCCGACGATCGCCGCGCTCGTGGCGCGCTGCATCGCCATCGCCGAGGGCGAGGCCGACACGCCGCAGATCGGGCGCACGCACGGCCGCCATGCCGAGCCGGTGACGTTCGGCTTCGCGATCGCCGAGTACGTCGCACGCATCGGCGAGCGCCTCGAGGCGCTCCGCGCGGTCGGCCGCAAGCTGCCGGGCAAGCTCTCGGGCGCGGTCGGCGCGTACAACGCGCAGTCGCTGCTCGCCGCGGACCCGAAGGCCCTCGAAGCGCGATTCCTGCGCGCGCTCGGCCTGCCGGCCGCGCCGATCTCAACGCAGAT
>Ga0209058_1000523_pt1 | contig 32700 bp, 31 predicted proteins | sample GraSoiAngelo_147_FD_185904 | JGI IMG/M metagenome (GOLD analysis project Ga0209058, IMG submission 185904) | Grasslands soil microbial communities from the Angelo Coastal Reserve, California, USA - 14_1009_05_40cm (SPAdes) (version 2) | ecosystem: Environmental > Terrestrial > Soil > Grasslands ... | reverse complement strand
CCGCCGACCAGGACCCGGGCGCCCTCCTTCTTGCCGACCTCAACATATTCGTGCACCCGCTGCAGCTGCGTATCGCTGACGACGGGCCCAACCTCCGTCTTTGGATCCAACCCATCCCCCAACCTTAACCGACGGGCTCTTTCGACCAGGCGCGCGGTCAGATCTGCTCGCACCGGCTGGTGCGTGATGATCCGGCTGCAGGCCGTGCAACGCTGTCCGGTGGTCCCGAACGCGCTCCAGGTCAGCGCGTCGGTTGCCAGATCGAGATCGGCGTCGTCCATCACAATCGCGGCGTTCTTCCCGCCCATCTCCAGCGACACACGCTTGCCCCGGCGGGCGCACTTGGCGGAGATAGCCAGGCCAGTCTCGGTCGATCCAGTGAAGGAGATGATGGCCACATCGGGATGCTCGACAAGCGCGTCGCCGACTGCGCTGCCGCTGCCGGTGACGATGTTCAGCACGCCGGGTGGAAGTCCCGCGTCTTGCAGGACCTGCGCGAAGCGAATCCCGACCAGCGGCGTGTATGTCGCCGGCTTGAAGACGACGGTGTTCCCGCACAGCAGCGCGGGGATGATCTTCCACGACGGGATGGCCATGGGGAAGTTCCACGGGGTGATCACCCCCACGACCCCGACCGGGACGCGGATGCAGTACGCGGCCTTGTTGGGCATCTCGCTGGGGGCTGTGTAGCCGTGCAGGCGGCGTCCCTCGCCGGCGATGAAGTACGTCATGTCGATTGCTTCCTGAACGTCCCCGCGGGTCTCGGCGAGCACCTTGCCCATCTCCTGCGTCATCAGGCGGGCCAGGTTCTCCTTCTCTTTGACCAGCATCTCGGCGGCGCGGAACAGGATCTCCGCGCGCCGGGGCGCGGGGTACTTCCGCCACGGCTCAAACGCGCTCTTGGCCGCCTCGACCGCAGCGGTGATGTCCTCGGGGCCCGACTTTGGCACGACCCCCAGAACTTCGCCGGTGGCCGGGTTGGTGGAGGGCATCGTCTGACGGCTCCGAGCCTCAACCCACTTCCCATTGATGAGATTCTTAGATAGATCGGGAGTTACGGTGGCCACGACCAGACCTCCTCAGACTCACACTCAGACTCACATGGCTGTCATTGCGAGCCCCGAAGGGGCGAAACCGGCACACACTCACTTGTCATTGCGAGCATAGCGAAGCAATCTAGCGCCGGGTCCGGAGATTGCTTCGGCACTTCGTGCCTCGCAATGACAGAAGAGAGTTGCCTGCGCGGCCACGGCGCCTGCGGCGCCTCGCAATGACAAGCATCCGAGATCGGTTCGTCGCTTCCCTCCTCGCGAGTCGAGCCTACTCGCGTTCCCGCGTTCCCGCGTTCCCGCGTTCCCGTTCGCTTCTGTGCTCGTCGCACTCGCATAACTCGAATCGGAGCATGTTGAAGGGGTAGATGCCGGTGTCGTGTCCGTCGGACCAGACGAAGCGGAGGGCGTAGGCGCCGACCCGGCTCATGCTCATGGCGCGGATGGTCGGCGGAATGTCCTTCGCTGCCGGCGGTTGAGGATGATATCCAAACTCTCCCCTGCACCGGGCGCAGGGGCAGTGCAGGCGAAGCGACATCCAGGTGTAGGTGGACTGGTGGCCGTCGGACCACTTGATCGAGAGGGTCTTATCAGTGACGCTGCCGAGCTCTACAGGAGTCGGCATCTTGGGGCTCAAGGTCAACCTCCACTACGGGATTAGGGATTGGGGATTAGGGATTAGTAACCGACCCCTCACCCTCACCCTCTCCCCTGGGGAGAGGGAGGAATCGTAGGCGGGCCCCCGCCTCCACCTTTGCGTCCGCGTCTTCTCCGGCGGCGACGCTTGCGGCGCCGGCCTGGGCCTCCGCCGTCGGCCGAAGGGGCGCCTGCCTGCTGTTGCTGCGGTGGCGAGGGTAAAGCCGGTCGGGGGGCTTCGCGAGGTGGTTCACTTACGGGCGGCTCGGCCCCGGTGGGTTCGACCGGTGGGGTCTCGGCTGTCGCGGCCGCCTCTTGTGGGCGGCGCTGCACCCGGGGAAGATCGCGCTCTGCCGTCAGTTTGAACTTTTCCAAGCTCCGTTCGACGAACGCGTGCAGGATCAATCGGGCCGACGCCTCTGAGATGAGCGGGATTCCGACCTCCGCCTCCACCGTCAGCGCCAGCTCGGTCTCTCCATCGATGGGCTTGAGCACGTACTCGCCACGAAACGCCTTGAGGGCGCCCCGGGTCTGGTGAAACTCCACGCGCTGAGGTGGGTACAGCGTCGCGCGCTGGGTCGATTCGACGGGCATGCCGCCGAAATAGCCCCGGTATTGGATGGTCACGGTATTGGACTTGCGCTCCAGCACATCCGCCGCCAGCCACAACCCGGTCACCCGAGGCTGCGAGTCCAGGCGGCTGATGAGTTGGAATACCTTGTGAACGGGGGCGCGGACGAGGCGGTGGCCTTCAACACGAACCACGTTTAGACACGGACCGTCTTCGTAAGCTCGCTCCTGACGAGTTTCGTCGCTTCCACCATATTCCGGAGTTTGCCCACCGTCTCTTCGGTCATCCGCGTCTTCAGGCCGCAGTCCGGGGAGATGAAGATCTGTTTGGCCGGAATCACCTGGAGGGTGCGGCGGATGCCGTCCGCGATCTCCTCCACAGACTCCACGCGATGCGAGTGCGCGTCCACCACGCCCAGGCCGATGTCCTTGGTGAACGGGGCCTTCTTAAACGTCTCCAGGAGCGCGAACTCCTCATTCTTCAGGGCCAGGTCGAGTTGGTTGACGGCCAGTTTGAGCATGGCGGGATAGATCTTGGGCACGTCTCCGTAGCAGATGTGACTCACCGTATAGGCGCTGATGCCGTCGGTGACGATGTCCATCGCCTCCACAGCGAGTTCGAAGTCTTCCTCCGGCCGGGTGTGGATCGCCGGCTCATCGATCTGGATGTACTTCGCGCCGGCGCGCTGCAGATCCACGACCTCGTGATGAATCGCGCGGGCGAGCTCCAGGACGAGTTCCCGACGGGTCGGATAGTGCTCGTTGAATGACCACTCCGCAATCGTGTAGGGGCCGGTCAGCATCCCTTTCACGGGCTTGCTGGTCAGCGACTGCGCGTACTTGAACCACTCCACGGTGACCGGGTGCCGGCGCCCGACCGGCCCGACCACAACCGGTTTGGGATAGTACCGGTTTCCATAGGACCGGACGAGCCCGGCGATCGCGAACCCTTCCATCTCATCGGCGAAGTAGGCGACCATGTCCCCGCGGTACTGCTCGCCGTCCACCAGCAGGTCCATGCCGGCGTCTTCCTGGATCTGAATCCACTCCCGCGTCGCGTGGCGTTCCAGTTCTGTGAGCTCATCTTTGGAGAGGTGTTTCCGGGCAAACTTGCGCCGCGCCTCGATGAGTGAGGCGGGCTTCGGGTAGCTGCCGACCGCGGTCGTGGGAAGCAGAGGAAGGCTCACGCGCGTACCCCTTTCAGCGTCTGACTGGCCGCACGGGTGCCTTCCACCAGCCGCTGGAGCTTCTTTTTCGCGACCCCGTGCGGCAAGAACTCGAGCCCCGCGCTGGGAGCGATCATCAACCGGTCGGGCGGCACGATACTGGTGATTCGGCGGATGGCCCCCTTGATTTCATCGACCGTCTCCAACCGGGTGTTGCGGGCATCGAGGAAACCGGCCATCAATGTCTTGGTAAACGGCGCCCGCGCGATGACGTCCCAGTTGCGATACCCGGCTACGAAGTCGAGCCCTATTACGTCGAACGGCAGCTGCAGCAGTTGTGGATACACTCCGCCCACATCGCCGAAGTAGGTGCACAGAACTTTCTTGGCCCTCACGCCATCAACAAGCACGGCCATCGCCTCGGCAAACACCGGATATTCCTGCTTATGCTGGCACAAGGCAGGCTCGTCGACCTGGATGACCTCCGCACCAGCAGTCTGCAGCGCGCGCAGCTCCGCGTTGAGGGCGCGGGCGAGCGCCACCACAAACTCTCGTCCTGAGGGATAGTGCGTATTGCGCCCCAATTTGGCCAGAGTGAATGGGCCCGTGACAACGGGCTTCACTGGCCTGGGGCTGTGCTGCCGGGCGAACTCGAAGTCCCGCACCGAGATCGGCTCGACCCAGGCAATCTCGCCCTCCGCCACGGGTTCCCGGAAGTAGATGTTGGTGTCGAAGTAGCGCTGCAGCCCGTTAATCGACAGCCCGCGCAGGCGCCTGGCGAAATAGGTCTGGCCGTCCTCCCAGCGGATGTGGCCGTCGGTGATCAAATCCACTCCGGCGTCCACCTGATCCTTGATCGCTTCGAGTGTAACCTCGTCTTCCACCTGATGGAGTTCGGCCTCGGTCAGCTGGCCCTTCTGGAATTTCTCGACCGCGCTCCGCCACTTGCCCGGCGCGGGCATGTCAGGGATTTTGGGATAATTACCGATGACAGTGGTGATCAATCCAATCTCCTTTAAGCGCCCTTCTCTCTGTCATCGCGAGGCCCGCAGGGCCGTGGCGATCTCCGTTCACGGAGATTGCTTCGGGGCTACGCCCCTCGCAATGACGACATTGAGCGCCGTCTACGTCAGTTTAGGTTTTTGCGGGTTGACGCGCAAGGCGCACGAGTTCCAGCACGCCGTCATAGCGTCCAAACGACGGAACCAGGTACACACCGCCGACGCGGGGGCGCACGGCCTCCATCAACTGGACCGCGACCCTGATCCCTTCCGCCCGGCCATCGGCTGCCTGGTGCATGCGTTCGCGCACCCACGCCGGGATGGCAAACCCGGGCAATTCGTTGTGCAGAAATTCCGCATGCCGGTGACTGACCAGCGGAAGCACCCCGAGCAGCGTCGGGACGGGCAGGCCGCCCATGATCCGCTCAAAGCGATCGAGGGCTTCCGGCTCATAAATCGGCATCGTGCAGATGAAATCCGCGCCGGCGGCAACTTTGCGCTCCAGGATCCTGGCCTCCTTGTCGAGATCGGGAGCGGCCAGGTTGAGCGCCACGCCGACGGTGAACCCGGTCGGCGTCCCGATAGCGTTGCCGGCGACGTCATGGCCCTGGTTGAACTTCTTGATCAGCCGGACCAGGCCGGACGGTTTGACATCTGAGACCGCGGTGGCGTTGGGATAGTCTCCCATTTGCGGGGGATCGCCCCGCAGCACCAGCACGTTGCGCACACCCAGCGCGTGCACCGCCAGCAGGTCGGACTGCAACCGCACCAGGTTCCGGTCGCGTGTGGTAAAGTGCAACACCGTCTCCGCACCGACCTCGGCCTGGATTCGCGCGCACATTGCCCACGGGCTCATGCGCAGGCGGGCCATCGGATTGTCGGCGACGTCGATCACGTCCACGCCCGCATCGTTCAGACGGCGGCAGCCATCCAGTTCGCGGCGGTCATGCACGCCGCGCGGCGGATCGATCTCCACGGTAATGACGAACGATCTGCCGAGTTTCTGGGCGAAGGGCGTCGGGGCTTGCGGTCGTGCGACGGGTTCAGGCTCGGCCGGGCGGGAGGACCGCAGATCAGCGGGAATTGTCAGACCTACCGCGCGCTCCACCGGTTCAGCCAGGGCGCGCCGCATCGCCGTGATGTGTTCCGGAGTGGTACCGCAGCAGCCCCCGATGACGCGCACCCCCACCGCGGCGAGCTGGGCCGCATACCCTGCCATGTACGTGGGGTTGGAAAAGTAGATGTACCGGCCGCCGACATAGGCGGGGAACCCCGCGTTGGGCATGGCCGACAAGCGGGCGCGGGTGACGCTGGCGGCCATCTGCTGCAGCACCTCAAGAATGCCCTGCGATCCCACGCTGCAGTTGGCGCCGATGACCTCCACGTCCATCTGTTCCAGCGCACGGACGATCTCACGCGGCTCGTGCCCCAGCATCGTCTTGCCTTCCTGGGTGAACGTCATCTGCGCGATCAGCGGAACCGCCGTTGCGCTCTGCACCCCGCGCACGGCCTCCAGCAGCTCGTTCAGGTCCGTAAATGTCTCCAGGATCAGGACATCTGCCCCGCCGTCAACCAGGGCGGTCGCTTGCTCGGCGTAGGCGCTGCGGACGTCCTCGGGGGTAATCGCGCCCAGCGGCGCCATGGGCCGGCCAATCGGGCCCATCGACCCCGCGACGAAGACGTGCCCGTTCACCGTGCCCGCCGCCTCGCGGGCCAGGGCCGCGCCGGCGTGGCTGATCTCCGCCACACGGTGGGCGAGATTGTGCTGGCCGAGCTTGAAGCGGTTGGCGCCAAAGGTGTTCGTCTCGATGAGTTCGGCGCCGCTGGCGATGTAGTCCAGATGAATCTGGCGGACAACTTCCGGGCGGCTGAGATTTAGCTCATCGAAACACTGGTCAAATGCCACACCCCGGGCATACAGGAGTGTACCCATGGCGCCGTCCGCCAGCAGGACACCCTGCTCAAGGCGGGCCAGGAATGGATGTGATTTCATCAAACAGTCTCCCCAGTCTACCCAGTCTGCCCAGTCCTAATCTCGATTCTTGTCCTAATCTCGATTCTTCCCTTCTAACAGCGATTTAGCAATGATGATTCGTTGGATTTCAGACGTTCCCTCGCCGATCTCCGTGAGCTTCACGTCGCGGTAATGGCGTTCGACGGGATAGTCTTTAATAAAGCCGTAGCCGCCGTGGATCTGCACCGCTTTGCTGGTCGCCCGGGCCGCGGCCTCGGACGCGTACAGTTTTGCCATGGACGCCTCGCGGCGAAAGGGGTGCCCCAGATCGACCAGCTGCGCCGCCCGCAGCACCAACAGCCAGGCCGCATCCAGCTCCATCGTCATGTCGGCGAGCATGAACTGGATGGCCTGGTGCTCGCCCAGCCTCTTGGCAAACGCCCTGCGCTGCGTGGCGTAGGCGATGCTGTCGTCGAGCGCCGCGTGGCCGATGCCAACCGCCATGGCCCCGATGCCGATACGCCCGCGTTCCAACACGCGCATCGCCTGACGGAACCCCTCCCCTTCCGCGCCGATGAGGGTCTCCGCCGGCACCTGGCAATCGTCGAAGACGACTTCAGCGGTATCGCTCGCGCGCAGGCCGAGCTTATCCTCTTTCTTGCCGATCCGCAGGCCGGGCGCGGTCCGCTCGACGATGAACGCCGAAATCCCGTGACGGTCGGCCGCTAGATCGGTGACGGCGAGCACGACATAGACGCCTGCCACGCTGCCCTGCGTCACGAATGTCTTGGCGCCGTTGAGCACCCACCCGCTCCCGCGGCGGACCGCGCGGGTCTCGATCGCGGCGGCGTCGCTGCCGGCGACCGGCTCGGTCAGGCACCACCCTCCCAACGCCTGCCCCTGCGCCAGCGGGGGAAGGTAGCGGCCCTTTTGCTCGGGATTCCCGAAGAGGAGAATGTGGCCGGTGCACAGGGAGTTGTGCGACGCGACCGTGAGGCCAATGGACGCATCGCCCCACGCCACGGCCTCGATCGCCAGCATGGCGCTGACCATATCCAGCTCCGCTCCGCCGTACTCCTGCGGAACGGTGAGTCCCAGCAACCCCAGCGACGACAGTTTGGGGACAAGCGCGAGGGGAAACTTACCTTCCCGGTCCCGCGCCGCGGCATGCGGCTTCAATTCGGCCGCCGCAAACGCTCGTACGGTCCGATGGAGGATTCGCTGGTCTTCAGTGAGTTCGATGCGCAATGAGATCCCTTTCAAACGGACTGGCGGTGATTAGTGATTCGTGATTTGTGATTCGCAGCGAAAACGAATGGACGAGAGGTTGGGGCAGTTCCGAATCACTAATCACGAATCACAAATCACTTCACAGTCAGAGGTTCCTGATCTGTGATCACGGTGCGCTCATTCGCTATGAGTGTCCGCAGCGGCAAGGGCAGACTCATGACTCGTATGTGGGTTTCGCCATCGTAGAAACGCAGCCGGATCTTGCGGGCCTGCAGGCGCTGGTTGATCTCAGCTGGAGACAGGCCGCTCCAAACGTCGCGGCTGGATCCGGCGACGAATGCCCACGGGTAATCAAACGACATGACGAAGTCGCAGTAAGAGCGGGTGTGGGGGAACACCTCCCGAACCGTCCGGTGGATCGCCGCGTGCAGACGGTCACCGGCGTCGTAATGGACGCCGATGGCCTGGGTGACGAATATTCCGTCCTGGTTGAGCACCCGCGCTACTGAGGCGTAGAACTCGCGGGTGAAGAGCAGTTTGCTCGGACCGCCCTCGATTGGATCAGTGATGTCATTGATGACGACGTCGAACCGCTCGCCGGCCTGTTCCACATAGGCGCGCGCGTCGCCATGGCGTACCTGCACACGGGGATCGTCGAACGCGCCGCGGTGCCAGGACGGTAGATGCTCGCGGCACAGCGCCACCAGCTCTCGATCGATATCGACCATCACCACCGATTCGACCGTGGGATGCCGCAGGATCTCGCGCAGTGGGGCGCCTTCCCCACCGCCGCAGACCAGCACGCGCCTGGGGTTGGGATGGGCGATCATCGCCGGATGTACCAGCAGTTCGTGATAGATGTACTCGTCGACTTCGGCCGACTGAATCTTCCCGTCCACGACCAGGCAGCGGCCCAGGTGGTCGAACTGCTGAATCATTACGTCCTGATAGGCAGTCTGCGCGCGGGCGATAACCTGTCCACAGCGGTGGGCGTGGACCTCGGCCTCGGTGTAGCGATCGTAGAACCACACACCTTTGAGCGGAAACTCGACGAGGGCAGCGACTTTCTTGTCGGACACGACGGCCTCCCTTTTCGAACGACGGGACTAGGGACTGGGGACTAGGGACTGGCAACTACTGGGTCCCCAAATAGCTCATTTGAGTCATAGCGTAAATCGGAAGTCTGACCAGCCCCCAGCCCCTAGTCCCCAGTCCCGCAGTTAGCCTTTCACAACGCCAAGGGGCCTCGTGCGTGCGACGCGCCGGCTGAGTCCTGCCGCCTGGCAGATCCCGACGACGTCGGCGACATCCTTGTAGGCGACCGGCGCTTCCTCGGCCAGAAGGCCGCGGTCCTGCGCGCGGACCAGAATGCCCTGCTGGCGCAGTTGCTGGGCGACGTCCACGCCCGCCAGCGTGCGCACGGCCTGCTTGCGGCCCATCAACCGGCCGGCGCCGTGACAGGTCGAGCCGAATGAGATGCGCATCGCCTGCTCGGTGCCAACCGCGACAAAGGAATAGCGGCCCATGTCACCCGGCACGAGCACCGGCTGGCCTACCGCCCGGTACTTCTCGGGAACTTCGGGGTGACCAGCCGGGAACGCCCGCGTGGCGCCTTTGCGGTGGACGACGAGACGCTGCGTCTGTCCGTCGACCTGATACTCCTCGATCTTTCCGATGTTGTGGGCGACGTCGTAGATGAGCTCCATGCCGAGGCTTTCAGGGCTTTGCGCGAACACCCGGCTAAACGCCTCGCGCACCCAGTGAGTGATCATCTGGCGGTTGGCCCAGGCGAAGTTCGCCGATGCGCACATAGCGCCAAAGTACCGCTGCCCTTCGGGCGACTGGAATGGCATGCAAGCCAGCTGGCGGTCGACCAGTTCAATTCCGTGTTCCCTCGCGGATCGCTCAGCCACCCGGAGGTAATCCGTGCACACCTGATGGCCCAAGCCGCGCGAGCCACAGTGCACAAAGACCACAACCTGACCGACCTGATCGACACCCAGCGCCGCCGCTGCCCGCGCATCGAAGACCTCGTCGACGACCTGTACTTCAAGGAAGTGATTGCCGGATCCCAGCGTACCAATCTGGCCGCGCCCGCGCTGCTTGGCTGCCTGACTGACAGCGTCAGGATCGGCCTGCGGGAGGCTACCGTGCGCTTCGATCACATCCAGGTCGCCTGGCCAACCATAGCCTTTCTGCACCGCCCACCGCGCGCCGCCCTTGAGCACATCATCGATCTCGCCCATGCTGACCTTGATGCGACCGGTCGACCCGACGCCGGAGGGAACGTTGACGAACAGCGCATCGACGAGCGGTTGAATCTTCGCCCGTACATCGGACTCCATGAGATTTGTGCGAATGAGACGCACGCCGCAGTTGACGTCGTAGCCGATTCCGCCAGGGCTGATGATGCCGTCATCGATGCGGAACGCTGCAACGCCGCCGACCGGGAATCCATACCCCCAATGAATATCCGGCATGGCAAGAGAATAGCCAACAATTCCCGGCAGCGTGGCAACGTTGGCCACTTGCTCCAGCGCCTGCTCCTCGGCAATCTGGCGCAGCATGCGTTCGTCGGCGAAGACGAGCCCGGGCACGCGCATGCCGGGCTTGTAGGACGTCGGAATCTCCCAACGATAGTCGTCGACCTTTTTCAAAATGTGAGTCCAGGGAATGCCCATGGTCTACCCAGTCTACCCAGTCTTCACGGTCTAGATAAATGACGCGGAGCGGTTTCGTACTTCAGTCTACAACACGACGGGCTCCCCGGACCTTGTCCAAGGAGCCCGATCTTTGACGTCGCGGTCCCGCGTTTCCGCGTTCCCGTCTCTTGGGTTTTAGAAGGGCATCGCCTCGACGGCCTTGATCTCGGGGACCGCTTCCTTCAGCATCCGCTCCACGCCGAGCTGCAGGGTCATCATGGAGTGCATGCACCCGACACACGCGCCGGCCAGGCGGATCTGGACGACGCCATCGGTCACATCGAGGAGCTCGATGTCACCGCCGTCGCCTTGGATGTACGGCCGGATGGTATCCAGAACCTGCTCCACCCGTTCCCGGAGACCGCCCTCTTGCGTCTGTACCTGCTCCGCCATCTCCGCGCTCCTAAGCTTGTGTCGTCTGCGTATGCGCCGCGGCGTCATCACACGGCTGAGCCTGGCCCGCGTCATGACGCGTCCGGAATGAATGCCCGCACCCGCAGGTCGAAACGGCGTTGGGGTTGCGGACCGTGAAGCCTTCGCCAAACGTCGATTTCGTATAGTCGATCTGTGCCCCGCTCAGGTACTGGAGGCTGCTGGCGTCCACGAGCACCTGCACGCCGCCGCGCTCGAAGATCTGGTCGTCGGTGCGGCGCTCGGCATCGAATCCCATACCGTACGAGAACCCTTCGCACCCACCGGGTTGAATGAACAACCGCAGGTACAAGCCCGGCTGCTCCTGGGTCTGGAGCAACTCCTTCAGCTTCGTCGCCGCTTGATCGGTGATGGTAATCATTCAGGGAGACCCTCCACCTGCCATTCTAGGGGCTACGCAAGGACAAGTCAAACTGCGGGACTCGCACAACCTCCCGGACAGCGGGAACGCTCAACAGGTCGTGAAGCTCCTCTCCCGTCAGGGGTTGCGGCGGATCGCGGTCGGCGTCGACCGGGCACAGGAAGCCGAACGTTTCGGCGCCGGCGTTCACGAACTGATGCGGGATATTCGGGGGAACGTACACAAAATCAAACGGCGCCACGTCGAACACCTCGCGGCCGACCACCACCCGGCCGGCGCCGCGGAGGACGACGATGGTATGAACGTGACGGTGCTTCTCCAAACTCGAATATCCGCCCGGTTCGATCTCAAAGTACCGGAGCTGAAACGCCATCGGCTCGCCCGCACCCCCAGCCAGGGTATGGCGTGCCACGTCCTGCCATGCGGCACCCGGTGCCGAGGACCCGCCGAGTTTGTAAACCCGCGGGCTCACCCCATCCCACGCCTCGCGGTCGAACTGGCGATGCCGCCGGTCGTCCGCCGGAGGTCCGCCCGGTATCTCGCAGCTGCTGTCTTCAGGATGCTCGCTCACGGACGCACCACGACCTTCAGCGCTTCGGTGGCTTCGCGCACCAGCCGGTATCCTTCAGCGGCCCCGTCCAGGGAGTAGCGGTGGGTGACTAGCGCCTCGACCGGCAAGCCCGCAGCCAGCAACTGCAGCGCCTCTTTGGTCTCCGGCGGGCCGGCGGAATAGCTGGGGACGACGGTGACCTCACGGAAGTAGACATCATGCACAGGAAAGGGCCAGGCAACGCCAGGCGGCGTGGGCGTGAACAGCGACAGCGTGCCTCCGGACGCCACGCAGGCGAAACCCAGCTCGATCGCTTCTACCGTGCCCGGTCCGACCACCACCACATCGGCGCCGGCTCCGTCGGTGCGCGCGCGCACCACATCGGGGAGCGAATCGCGCGTGACGTCCACCCCGACATCGGCTCCCAGTTGAGTGGCGCGGGACACTCTCGAGGACACCCGATCCGCTCCAATCACGAGCTCCGCCCCGAGCCGGCTGGCCAGCAGCACGTGCAGCATGCCCATCACACCGAGCCCGATCACGAGCACTCGATCGCCCGGGCCGATGCCGGCGCGATGCGCAGCCTTGACCACGCACGCCAGCGGCTCAACAAATGTGGCGGCCTCGTCGGAGAGCGCGTCGGGGATACGCAGCACGTCGGCGCGTACGACCTCTGCAGGAACGACGGCGAACTCGGAGAGTCCACCGGGGTTGAGCTTGGTCCGGCGAAACGTCGCGCAATGCACGTAATCGCCGCGCCGGCAGAATCGGCAGACCAGGCAGGGAGCGTGATGGTGCACGAAGATGCGATCCTTCGGCGCGAAACCCGCCACACCCTCACCCGTGCGTACGACCTCGGCCACCGGCTCATGTCCGGGCACCAGCGGCGCCTTGCGCGCCATGTACCAACCCATCGCCTCACCCGGGCACAGGCCGCAGGCGCGGATGCGCACCAAGAGCTCACCCGGCTTCAGCGCGGGCAAGGGCACTTCTTCCAAACGCAGGTCTTCGCTGGTGTGATAGACGATGGCGCGGGTAGTTGCTACTCCCACGCCCGCGCCTCGGGGAGGATGGCGTATTTCACGCCGTTGCCGCGGTCGAGGGAGGCGAAGACATCGACAATGCTGGTTAGTTCTTTCACCCCGGTGACCAGAGGCCGGACGTCAATGGTACCGCTCGCCAGCAACTGATAGGCCTCTTCGACGTCGCGGGGGCGATAATGGAAGGAGTTGATGATGTCGACTTCCTCGTAGTGCAATCGCGTGGCATCGAACGCGACCCGTGTGCCCGCGGCGAGACCTGCAAACAGCACCACTCGTCCACCTGGCGCAGCCCATCCCGGCGCCTCCACCCAGACCGCGGGACTCCCGGTGCACTCGATGACGACATCGCATCCCACGCCGCCCGTGAGGTCGTGGATCCGGCCGGGGACATCATCATGCTCCGTGTCCACCACCGCGTCGGCACCCAGGCGGGCGGCCAGCTCCAGGCGCTCCCGCCGCCGGCCCATCGCGATGACGCGCGCCCCCATCGCTTTCGACATCTTCACGTGCAGCAGACCAATTGCGCCCAACCCGACGACCGCCACCTGTTCCGCCGGATGAGGCCGCAACCGGTCCCAGGCGTGGATGACGCAGGACAGGGGTTCCAGGAACGCGGCTTCGATGTAGGAGATCTCGTCGGGTTTATGCAGGAGATGCCTGGCGGCAACTTTCTCAGACACCAGCAGGTAGTCGGCATATGCGCCCAGCACAATGCCTTCAAACTGACGCTCGCATAGGTTCTCGCGCCCTTGCCGGCAGGGCGCACACCCGCCGCACGGCGCCGTGGGCGTCGGCACGACCGCGTCGCCTTCGCGCACATGCCTGACCCCGCCGCCGACGGCGGCGACGTCGCCCGCACACTCATGTCCGAATGGCCCAAATGGAACCTTGGGGTGTCCCCGGCGGTACGTCTTCAGGTCGGTTCCACAGGTGAGCGCGGCGCGGACGCGCAGCAACACCTCGCCGGGTCCGGGGGCGGGGACGGGACGGGTGATCAGCTCGATGCGTCTGGGTTCGAGGAGGACGGCCTGGCGCATGACGGACGGTGATTCGTGAGTCGTGATTCGTGATTCGACAGACACCGACACCGTTGACGCGGCTTCCCCGTCAGCATTCACGGTCGCGCTCACGAATTATTGCTTCTCCGGCGCTCCGGCGTCGACCGGAAGCTGCTCATTCATCCAGGCCACGATGCCGCCGGCCAGGTTGAACACACGCTCGTAGCCGGCCCGGCGCAGGGCATCGGTCACCGTTGCGCTGCGTTGCCCGGTCGCGCAGTGGATGATCACGGGGTGGTCCTTCGGGATCTCGCTCATGCGTTGCGGAATCTCGCCCATGGGAATCAGGGTCGCCCCGGGAATGCGGGCGGTGACCCATTCCCAGACCTCCCGCACGTCGATCAGCCGGGCCTGGCCGCGATCCAGCATCTCCTTGGCCTCGGCCACCGACACCACCGGCGTGGCTGCGGGGGTAACCACGGCGGGTGGATGCGACGGCTCGCGACCCGGGACGCCGCAGAACGCCTCGTAGTCGATGAGCGCGGTGATGGTCGGATGGTCGCCGCACATCAGGCAGTCGGGGTTGCGCTTCCAGCGCAGCGTGCGCACTTCCCCGATCAGTGCGTCGTAAATGAGCAGCCGGTTGGCGAGCGTCTCGCCCGTGTCCAGCAGGATCTTGATCGCCTCGATGGCCTGCAACGTGCCCATGTGGCCGGCCAGCGCGCCGACGATGCCGCCCTCGGCGCAGCTGGGCACCGTGCCGGGAGGCGGCGGGGTGGGGAACAGGCACCGGTAGCAGCCACGGCCGGGCAGGAACGCCGTGGCCTGTCCTTCCCACTTTAAGATGCTTGCGTCGACGAGGGGTTTGCGGAGCATCACACACGCATCGTTCACCAGGTAGCGGGTGGGAAAGTTGTCGCTGCCGTTGACGACCACGTCATAGTCGGCGAGAATCTCCAGCGCGTTCTCGCTGGTGAGCACGGTCTGATGCGGTACCACGGTGATGTCAGGGTTGATGTCTTCCAGCGTGCGGCGGGCGGATTGAGTCTTCGGGCGGCCGATGTCGTGGGTGAAGTGCATCACCTGCCGGTGCAGGTTGGACAGATCGACACGGTCGCCGTCGACGATGCCGAGCGTGCCGATGCCGGCCGCGGCGAGGTAGATCGCCGCCGGACTGCCCAGGCCGCCTGCGCCGATGATCAGGACTTTGCTGTCGAGTAACTTGCGCTGTCCCTGAATCCCGACCTCCTCCAGGATGGTCTGGCGGGAGTACCGCTCCATCTGCTCTTTGGTGAGGAGGGGACCGGGACGGGTCCGCAGTGTCATGCAAGCCTCCGTGCTCAGGAATTCTTGACCAATTTGATGCAAATTCGATTGTACCACGCCGCTGCAGGTGGGGGTATCTTCGGGCGTCCACGCTGCAGGCCCTGCTGGGCGTCGGACGATTCGGGAATGCTATAATGGCGAAGTTGTTGAGTCTGGAGGGCAGCAATGGCATCAAATGACATCCATGACCTGACGATCATCGGCGCCGGCCCGGCCGGGTTGTTTGCCGCGTACTACGCCGGATTTCGCGGGCTACGGACGAAACTCATCGATAGTCAGCCCGACCTGGGGGGCCAGGTCACCGCATTATATCCGGACAAACTCATCTATGATGTCGCCGGCTTTCCGAAGATCCTGGGCAAGGACCTCGTCACCAACCTGGTCGCGCAGGCAATGCAGTACCAGCCCACCGTCCACCTTAACGAAAGCGTGCACACGCTGGACCGCCTGCCGGACAGCACGATCCGCATGGGCACCGACCTGGGCGAGCACCTGACGAAGGTTGTCGTGATCACGGCCGGCATCGGGGCATTCACCCCCAAGACCTTCAAGCGGCCGGAACTCGATCAGTGGATCGGCAAGGGACTATACTTTGCCGTCCGCCAGAAGGAAGATTTCCGCGGCAAGCACCTGCTGGTCATCGGGGGCGGCGACTCGGCGCTGGACTGGGCGCTGGGCCTGGTGGGTTATGCCACGGAGATTACGCTGATCCACCGGCGCGACGCCTTCCGGGCGCACGAGGACAGCGTGAAGAAACTGTACGCCTCTCCTATCAAGGTCAAGACCTTCTACGAACTGCGCGCCATCCGCGGCGACAATCAGGTGCGGGAGGCCGTCGTCTTCCAGAACAAGACCCAGGCCGAGGAGGTCCTGAAGGCGGACGCCGTGCTGGCCTTCCTGGGCCTGGTGAGCAATCTGGGGCCCATCCGCGAGTGGGGTCTGCAGATCCAGGATGACTCCATCGTCGTCAACACGAAAATGGAAACCACGATGCCTGGGGTGTACGCGGCGGGCGACGTCACGATCTATCCGGGCAAGCTGAAGCTCATCGCCACCGGATTCGGCGAGGCCGCGACCGCGATCAACAACGCGGTGACCTACGTGAACCCGAACGCCTCCGCATTCCCAGGGCACTCCTCCACCATTATGGAGAAGAAAGAAAAGACGGCTGCGAAAGCAGGAGCCAGTTAGTCATTGCGAGCCCCGAAGGGGCGAAGCCGCGCAAGCGACTTCATTTCTGTCATTGCGAGGCACGAAGTGCCGAAGCAATCTCCGGTCCGGCGCTAGATTGCTTCGCTGCGCCCTGCACCTACGGTTGCAGGGCTGCGCTCGCAATGACAAGGTGAGTGTCTGCAGGCTTCGGGCCTGCGGCCCTCGCAATGACAAATGGAGCCCGTCACCAGCCCAGCAGTTTCCGAAGTTCGCCCGCGCGGTGTTTACTGAGGGGCACCTCCTTTCCACCTTCAAGCGTCAGACTGAAGGCGTTTCGCGTCCAGGGGATCACGCTGCAGACGTGGCCCAGATTGACCAGGTAGGCGCGATGGCAGCGAAAGAAACGGAACGGCTCCAAACGCTCGGCGAGTCGAGAGAGGCTGAGGTGGCTCCGCAACTCCCCGCCCCGGGTGACCAGCATCGTCCGGTCGCCGTTCGCATAGCAGTACAGGACCTCCGCTACCGGAAGCAGACGGATCTCCCCGTCCAGGCGCACTGGGAGACGATCCAGGGCAGGCTCCGCCCCCGCGACCGGCTCGGCGACCCCCTCGGCCAGGAGGCCAGAAACATCCCTTGATGCCGCGTGAGGCATCATACTCACCCGCCTCCTAAAGATAGCGATTCACTGGCTCTTGCCTAGACTCAGGTGGGCTGATGAGGGATGGCCGAAATGAGCCATAGAGAAGACGGCGGGACTGGGGACTAGGGACTGGGGACTGGCAAAGAACAATCCGGGTCGTTACAAGTCCCTAGTCCCGAGTCCCTAGTCCCGTAGTTACGCTTTGATCAGGCCTCTTCGCACCGCGTAGGCGGCGGCCTCGACGCGGCCACGCACGCCCAGCTTCCGGTACACGCCCTTGAGGTGGTTGCGGATGGTGTGTGGACTCAGCATGAGTTGCCGGCCGATCGCGGCGATATCGGCACCGCCCACGACGAGCTGCAAAACCTCCAGTTCGCGGCGGGATAGGGCCCCGGGATCCTGCACCCGGCTGCGTGGGGGCACCGCCCGCTGCAGAGCGGCGGTCGCAGTGCGTGGGTACACCAGCCCATCTCCCTCACACACCGCGTGAATCGCATGAAACAACTCTGCGGGGGTGGCTGTTTTCAGCAGGTAGCCCGCCGCGCCCGCGCGCAGGGCGTCGATCGCGAACGCGTCCTGCTCGAACATCGTCAGCATCAGGACCGGGACGTCCGGACACTGCCTCCGGATGGTCCAGGTGGCCTCAACGCCGTCCATGCCGGGAAGTCCGATATCCATCACAACGAGGGACGGACGCAAGAGACGGGCCAGGGAGATGGCCTCCGGACCGGTCGCCGCGATACCTACAACTTGAATCGCGGGGTCATCCTGCAGGAGCCTGGCGAGGGAGTCGGCGATGACACGGTGATCGTCGACAAGCAAAATGCGGAGGGCAGCCATCGCCTAGCCTCCTACCCTCCGCACCTAACACTATACTACGGGACTAGGGACTGGGGACTGGGGACCGGGGACTGGTAACTACCTTGGGAGGATTACGGTCCTGTTCCTAGTCCCTAGTCCCCAATCCCGCTCTCTTTTACAGAGCACTACTCCTCGAGAAGTCGAAATAGCTTTCTCTTCAGCTCCGTCGGGATGGGGCCTTCCCGGCACTTCATTTCCACGAGCGCCAGCAGCCGGCGCTGGAACTGGTACCGTGGTCCGCAGTCTGCACAGGCGGCGACATGCGCCTCGATTTCGAGATACCTCGTCTCGTCTATCTCGCCATCCAGAAACTGCCACACCAATTGCAGGATCTGCTCGCAGTCCAGTTCCGTCATCTGCCGCCACTCTCCGCCGGAGGTTTGGCGGCCCGGACGTAATGCGCCCGCTTCGCATACTCCCACAACTTGACTTGCAGCTGGCGCCGGCCGCGATGGAGCCGTGACATTACCGTGCCGATCGGGATACCGAGCAGCTCCGCGATCTCTTTGTAGGAGAATCCTTCGATGTCGGCCAGGATCACCACTTCGCGGAAGACGTCGGGGAGGCTGTCCAGCGCGCCCTTGACGTCCGCGTCCATGAGGCGGGACAGCAAGACCTCTTCCGGATCACCGGCCCGGCGAAAGTCGTCGCTCTCTTGCACTTTCGTGTACAGGTAAAACTCGTCGACGTCTTCCTGATCGACGATGTCCGGCTCACGGGTCGCTTTCCGGTACCCGTCGATGTATGCGTTCATGAGGATCTTGTACAGCCAGGCGCGCGCGTTGGTACCGGGCTTGAAGGTGTGAAACGATCGCCAGGCGCGCAGGAAGGTCTCCTGCAGGAGATCCTCCGCCCTCGTGCGGTTTCGTGTCAGCCGCAGAGCGGCCCGGAAAAGACTATCCAGGTGCTCCTCGGCCAGCGCCTGAAACCGTTCGCGGTCGTCAGCGGCTATTGGGGCAATTTGTGATGCCACGATCGCTGCTCCCATGGCAGACACCCCGCACAACGCCCGAGAGGGTGCCTCCATTCCCTGTTACCCCGGCGAAAACAAAACCGACCAGGGAGCCCTCCCTGGCCGAACCCCGCACCGCGCCTCGCGTGGGTGCAGGGCAAGCTAGCCTGTACTGTTTCTCACGCCCGTCCGACCGGTTGCCTGACTCTGGAGATGTCGGCAAGCGACATATCACTGAGGACGCGCTCCACCGCCTGGTTGACGGCCTGCCACACCGGGCGCAGGCCGCACCCGGCGGCGTAGATGCAGTCGGGATCATCTGACTCCACACACCACCACGGCGCGGTGGAGCCTTCGAGCACATCGAACGCCTCTCGAAGACTGATGGACTCGGGGGACCGGGAGAGGACGTGCCCTCCCGCCGGCCCGCGCTTGCTCGTCACCAGCCCTGCGCGGCGCAACGATGTCATCAGCTGGTTGAGGTACGGCTCGGGGAGCCCCTGCCGGGCGGCAATCTGGTGCGTCTGCACGGGACCCTCGCCGTAGTGGCTGGCCAGGTCAATCAATGCCCGCAACCCGTACTCCGCGCGGGTCGACACTTTCATCGCACGATCACGCTCTCTTCGTTGATTTGCCCATCCGCCACCCGGAACGCCCGGATGTCCGGTGCGTCCCGTTTCGCCAGCGACACGATCACATACATGGCATCCGGATAGAAGGCCTTAGCCACATCCGTCCGCGACGGGTACGCGGCTGTGTGTGTATGAGAGTGATAGATTCCCACGAGGTCCAGTTCGGCGGCCTCCATGTCTTTGAAGGCGGCGAGCTGCTCTTTAGGATCCATCAAGTACGTATACGGGCTGTGGTCGACGTTCGTGCCCGGATAGACCCGTTCCACCCGGCCGTTACGCCCGGCCAGCAAGCCGCAGCACTCATTCGGGGCTTCCTCCTGGGCGTGCGTGATGAGTGCCTTGGCCTGGTCCCGACTCAATTCCAGCACCGTCATCCTCAACTATATAGCAGAAAACGGCCCAAATCAAAGGCAGTGCGTGAATCCACGGCGATATGTCATCGCGAGGCCCGAAGGGCCGTGGCGATCTCCTTCCTCACATCGTCATCGCGAGCGCAGCGAAGCGATCTCCTCTCAGATGGAGATTGCCACGGGGCTTCGCCCCTCGCAATGACAAGGCCGCCCGCACGTTATCTCCACAAGGCCGTCGACAGATACCGGTCCCCGCCATCAGGGCAGACAACCACGATGACGCCTTCGTTCAGCTCAGCCGCCACTTCCAGTGCGCCGGCCACCGCCGCTCCCGACGATTGTCCCACCAGCAAGCCTTCTTCCCGCGCCAGGCGCCGGGCGACTGCGTAGGCGGTCTCGGTGCGCACCGGGATCTTACGTTGATGCACCGACGGATCGTAAATTCCCGGCACGATGGCACTGGCCATGTGCTTCAATCCCTCGATGCCGTGCAGGGCGCCCGCGGGCTCGACAGCCATAATCTGCACGCTGGGCACCAGTTCGCGCAGGCGCCGGCCGGCGCCAACGATGGTGCCGCTCGTGCCCAGGCCGGCGACAACGTGCGTCACGCGCCCCTCCGTCTGGGCAAAGATTTCCGGGGCGGTCGTCTCATAGTGCGCGCGGGGATTGCTGAGATTATTGTACTGATCCGCGTAGAAGTAGCGGTCACCGCCGTGTTCCGCCAGACGGCGCGCCACCAGGATCGCCCCATCGGATCCTTCCAGCGGATCGGAGTACTCGACCTCGGCGCCGTACGCGCGGAGGATGTGCTTGCGCTCCTCGCTGACGTTGCCGGGCACGACCAGATGCACGCGGTACCCCCTGGCGGCGCCGATCATCGCGTAGGCGATGCCGGCGTTGCCCGATGAGGAATCGAGAATGGTTCGATCCGGCCCCAGGCGCCGGTCCCGTTCGGCGTCGAGGATGATCTGACGGACCGGCCGGTCTTTTACCGATCCGCCGGGGTTGAACCACTCGGCCTTGACATACATTTCCACGTGTCGCGGCAGGTCCCGGGTCACCCCGGTGAGACGGAGCAGCGGAGTGTTGCCGATGGCGTCGATGAGCGACGAACTATTCACTCGTCGAACAGGAACGATGACTCTGGATAGTACCGTATTCGATTTTCGAGGAGGCGTTGGTGGATCTCGTCGGCGAGCCAGCGATTCTTCGGCTCGATCTCGCCTGGCGAGGTGAGCACATCGAGCGGGAGGTTCACGCGCAGGGCACGGCCTGGGATCAGGTGACGCGTGATGCCGGCGGGCAGCTTGACCGGCGCGCGGGAGATCTCAAGGATGTCGCGCTTGGTGAAGGCGGGAAACACGACCACGGCCGCGACGGACCCGTACTCTTCCCTCAGCGCCTCCAGATCCGCGCTCATCACCCGGTAGATCCGGTTCGTGGTTTTGTATGCGTCCACCACGGCCGCCAGGGTCTCGGCCAGGGAATGGCGGGCAGACGCGGACACCTCGACGGCTCCGCCTGATGTGATCACATAGCAGCCGCTGGACCGCTCGGGTGGGCGGCGCGAGGCCTCGGCCGGGCTGATGTCCCGGATGGAAAGCCCCCTGGCGCGCAAGAGCCCAGGCAGGTCGACCGGCTGCGCGAGGAGGTGACACCAGACGTCCAACCTGACGGCAGGATCTTCGTACTCGACCACCTGGAGGAGTACCGCGGGCGCTTCGAGGGCCAGCAGCGCGGTGGTGCGGTTGGCGCCGTCGAGGATCACAAAGCCGCCGTCGGAGCGCGGCGCCGCGATGGGCGGATTCCGCAAGACTCCCTCGGTGCGCAGGCGCGTGACGAGCCGCTGCACCCGCGCAGGATCGGTGTCCTCGTGCAGGTGCACCTCGGCCCGGGGAACAATACGCAGATCGGGAAGCGATCGTCCCTCCGGCAAACGCAGGGCCGCCCCGACTTTCGCCTTGTCGTCAGTCATTGTCTCAGCCAGTCTTCACAGTCTCCCCAGTCCTCCCAGTCTACCCAGTCTGTGTGCTCCTCCGGAAGGGCTTGGAGACTGGGAAGACCGTGGAGACCGGGAAGACTGGGTAGACTCGGCAGTTAGCGTCCCAGCTGTTTCGCGAGATGGTCGATGACGTCAATCTTGGTGACAATTCCGGCAACCGCGCCATGATCCACGACGACGGCCGCGTTGCTGGACAGGAAGATGTCGGCCAGGACATCGAGGGGGCTGTCGGGGTCGACGACCGGCGGAGCAGGATCGATGATGGGCTGGATCGGATCGGATGGCCGGTGCGATCCATCCAGCAGGTGCGTGAGCAGGTCCACTTCACTGATCATGCCCACCAGCCGGCCGTCCTCCAGCACGGGGAGTTGTGACACGTCATACTGCTTCATCTTGGCGACGACCTCGTTGACGGCATCCGTGCGGGTGGCCGTGACCAGCGGGATCGTTCGCGAGCGCACCAGGTCGCCCACGGTCCCCAGTTCCCGCTCCAGCATGCCGTGCTCGCGCATCCAGTCGTCGGAAAAGATCTTCGACAGGTAGCGGGAGCCGGAGTCCGGCAGGATCACCACCATCCGCAGCCCGGCGCCCATCTCGGGGAGTGTGCGCGCGTACTTCAGCGCGCCGGCGACGGCCGCACCGCCGCTGCCGCCGCAGAACAAACCTTCCTCACGCACCAGCCGGCGCGTTGTCAAGAAGGCGTCGCGGTCGCTGACCTGCACGACGTCATCCAGCACCGAGAAATCCATCGTCTTGGGGAGAAAGTCTTCGCCGATGCCTTCGACCTTGTACGTGTGCGGCTCTGGCATGGTGCCGGTCTTGAAGTAGTCATAGAAGACGGACCCCACGGGGTCGACGCCAATCACCCGCAGTCCCGGATGACGCTCCTTCAAAAACTTTCCGGCGCCGGAGATCGTGCCGCCCGTGCCCATGCTGGCCACCACGACGTCGAGACGTCCGCCGGTCTGCCGCCAGATCTCCGGGCCAGTGCTGTCGTAGTGCGCGTGCGGGTTGGCCGGGTTGGCGTACTGGTTGGCGTAGAAGCTGTTGGGTGTTTCTTCGGCGATGCGGCGGCTGACGTTGTAGTAACTGCGCGGATCCTCGGGGGCCACCGCGGTGGGAGTGATGATCACGCGCGCGCCGAAGGCCCGCAGCAGGCGAATCTTCTCTTCGGACATCTTATCCGGCATGACGAAGATAGTGCGATATCCGCGCACCGCCGCGGCAATGGCCACGCCGACGCCGGTATTCCCGGATGTCGCCTCTACAATCGTGCCCCCCGGCCGCAGCAAACCGCGGCGCTCGGCGTCTTCGATCATCGCCGGGCCAATACGGTCTTTCACCGAGCCGCCGGGGTTCAGATACTCCAGCTTGGCGACCAGATCGGCGCGGATGCCCCGGGTGACTTTGTGGAGTCGAACCAGCGGCGTCCGGCCAATGACCTCCAGCACCGTATCGTAGACCTCCTCGGGCGTGGCGGGCATTCCCGCCCGGCTCAGCCGGGGTGCCGGCACAGCCCGCCGCACGCGCCGGGACGCTGGGGATTTCACTTTCCGCGCCACGCTCTTGCCCCGACCTCCTGCCATCGCGGGAATGATCGATACCTCGTCGCCATCCTGGACCGGCGTGGAGAGCCCTTCGAGCTGGCGGATCTCGGTCCCATTGACGAAAATGTTGATGAAGCTGCGCACCTCCCCCGTCTCGTCACACAGCTGCTGGCGGATCCCAGGATATGTGCGCTCCAAGGCATCCAGCAGGGCGCGCATGCTGCGGCCGGCGGCCTCCACCTTGCTCTGGCCGCCCGTTGTACGGCGTAACGGAGTTGGTATGTACACTGTCGTCATGGCCTTGCTACCCCGAACAGCGTCTACTTGGTCTACCTAGTCTTCTTAGTCTACAAGCATCTAAAGAGACCAAGGAGACCAAGAAGACTAAGCAGACCAAGTAGACATCATTTGGCTGTTTCAAGCGCTTGTTTCAAGTCGTCAATGAGGTCATCGACGTGCTCAATGCCAACAGAGAGCCGGAGGAGACCTTCGTCGACCTGGAGTGGGGAACCGGCCAGCGAGGCGTGCGTCATGCTGGCCGGGTGGTCGAGGAGCGACTCCACCCCGCCCAGGCTTTCCGCCAGCGTGAACACCCGCGTCGCCGACGCCACGGCGCGGGCAGCCCGCCCGCCGCCCTTGAGCACCACCGAGACCATCCCACCAAACCCTTTCATCTGACGGGCGGCCAGTTGATACCCGGGATGATCCGGCAGACCCGGGTACAGCACACGCGCCACGGCGGGATGCCCACGGAGGAACTGTGCCACCTGCGACGCGTTGGCGGCGTGACGTTCCATCCGCACAGCCAGTGTCTTGATTCCCCGCAAGACCAGCCAGCAGTCAAACGGACCGGGCACCGCGCCCGCCGCGTTCTGGTGAAACTTCAGGGTCTCATGGATCTCCTTGCTGTTGGTCATCGCGCCGCCACCCACCACGTCGCTATGACCGCCTAGATATTTGGTGGTGGAATGCACGGCGAGATCCGCCCCCAGCGTGAGCGGCTGCTGAAGGTACGGGGACGCAAAGGTGTTGTCAACGACAACGAGCGCATCATGCGCATGCGCAAGTTCCGCGATCCGGGCGATGTCGAGAATCTTCAAATAGGGGTTGGTGGGAGTCTCGATCACCACCATCCGCGGCCGGTCGGCCAGCGCCGCCTCGACACGGGTGAGGTCGGTCATATCGACGAACGCGGGCCGGATCCCATACCGCTGCAGCACCCGCACGAGCAGCCGGTACGTGCCTCCATAGATGTCGTCGGGGCCGAGGACGCGATCGCCGGGGTTGAGAAGGTAGGCGATGGTCGTGATCGCCGCCATGCCCGACGCAAAGGCCAGGCCGTACGCGGCGTCCTCCAAAGACGCCAGGCAGGTCTCCAGCGCGGTTCGCGTCGGATTTGCGGTCCGGCTGTAGTCGTATCCCTTGTGCACTGCCGGTTCGGGCTGCGCGTACGTCGAGGTCTGATAGATCGGGGTCATCACCGCGCCGGTCGCCGGATCCGGGTCCTGGCCATCATGAATCGCGCGGGTCTCGAACCGCCGGCGTGTCATCAGCTATGCTGAGGCGGCGGCATACCCGGATGCCGCGCGCAGGAGATCCTCGCGCGCGACAGCCCCCAGCGTCAGATCGAACACCTCGGCAAACCTGCGTGCATACGCCAGCCGGACCTCGTCGACAGGCAGGGGCCGTCCGAGCAGGCGGGCCATCGACGTGACGGGGCGTCCGATCCCGCAGGGATTGATGTAGTCGAAGGGCGCGAGATCAGGACCGACATTGAGGGCGAACCCGTGCATGGTCACCTTGCGTTTGACGGCGACCCCGACCGCTGCGATCTTCTCATGGCCGGCCCAGACGCCAGGAAAACCCCGCAGCCGCTGCGCGGCGAGGCCGAAATCCTGCAGCGTGCGGAGGATGGTCTCCTCCAGCGACCGCACGTACTTCACGACGTCCTCGTTGTAGGCGCGCAGGTCCAGGATGGGATAGCCCACCAGCTGGCCCGGCCCGTGGTAGGTCACACTGCCTCCGCGCTCAATGTCATAAACTTCGAACCCCTTGCCGGTAAGAAACTCGCGCGGGACCAGCAGATGGTCGGCCCGGGCGGAGCGGCCGATCGTGAATACCGGCTCGTGCTCCAGCAGGATGAGCCCGTCCGCCAGCTCTTCCCGTTGCCGCGCCCCGATCAGAGCCTTTTGCAGCGCCCAGGCATCGGCATAGGGCGTAGGACCCTCGCGGAGATTGAGGAGCCAACCCTTCCTCATGGGAATCATTCTAACATTCAGAAGACGGGAACGCGGGATCGCGGGAACGGGGGAACGCGACACTCCACGTCTTCCCGGCCGTTTCGCGTTCCCGCGTTCCCCAGTTCCCGTGTTCCCGGATCACGGCAAGGGTTCAATCACTCCGCTGAAGGTGGTCACCTCCAGCCCCCTCCCTCGGAGTTCGCGGAGAAAGGGTGTGAAGCCGAGGGAGTCACCGGCCAGGTGACCTGTGACGATCAGGTTGCCGCGGCCTTCGGCGCGCAGGCGCTGCAATTCTCCAAAGTCGATGTGGATGTAGACGACCAGATCCACGCCGTGCGTAAAACAGGTGTGGGCAACGGGATAACCGCCATTTGTGTAGGCGCCGTGGGCGACGACGACCTTGCGCACCGGGTCTCTGGCATTGCCCATGGCCAGCTGCACTGTGGTCGGGGCGGCGCGCATTTCCGGGAGCGCCAGCAGCGCCTCAACGACATCACCGGCCGTGGCGTGCCCGGCAGCCAGCCCCGTACCAACCGGCGCGGAGCCTTTCTGCGTTGCGCCAGTCGATCTCGCCGGTTGGTACGGGGCCAGGGCAGTGTCGACCTGCTCACGCATCCGCCGGCGGCCCAGCTCGTCCAGCGGAGCGTGGATGTTCATAAAGGGCATACCCAGCAGTCGTGCGGCCGAGGGAACGTGGTCATAGTTGGCCGCCTGACCACGCAGCTTCAGCCCCTCGACCTTCTCTGCCACCGCGGCCAGCGCCGCATCCTCCGGCACGCCGGCTGCAGTCATAAACTCCACATGCCTGAGGAAGATCTTCCAGACCTCGACCGCGGTGGCGGGAGGGTGGTGGGCGATGACGAGATCGGCGCCCATCGTCTTCGCCAGTTGCAACTCAGCCGTGCCGACATCCAGTCCGAAGAGCACTTTCCTGATGCCCTTGCCGGGGACGAAAATACTCGAGTCCTCCGGAATGCGGAGATAGCCGGACATCCCCAGCGCCAGCGACATGATCTCTTCCGTAGTCATCAAAAAAGTCTGGGTTCTAGTCTCGGAACAGTGGAACGAGCGTGAGAATCACAGCGATGGCAGCAGTGATCCACAGGCGGACGATTGTCGGCCGGGACCGGAAGCGGCGGCGGTACACGGCATAGAATGAGTAACCCAGTGAGAGGACTGTGAACGCCAGCAGATACGGCCTCGCCGACTCAAAGAAGACCTGCAGTGCAGCGCCTCCTAACCCGAGGAGGCTCGCCACCGGCGCGATCAGTCATCACCCGGACGCCAGCAGACTGAGGGCCAGCGATCTCAAGTCCAGTCCGTGAGCGGTACGCATCCTACCTACACAAACTACACGATCTACACAACCTACACAATCACCTGCAGAACCATCTGTTTGCGCTTTTGATTGTGTGGGTTGTGGAGTTTGTGTAGGTCGCGTAGGTTAGGTCAGGCTTTCGCACGTTGGGGGGCCAGCTCCTTTGCGGTCGGTGGCCGGAAGTAGGCCCACCCCACCACGAACAGGTAGACAGCGTAGGCGAGGACCTCGACTAGCGAGGGGTTGCCGTTGTACCCAAAGACAGCGTTGAGCACGCTGCCCACCGATGATGTATCAGGAATGATGGCGTTGGTGTCCCAGACGTGCTCGATCACGGGCGGGATGAGCCCGGCCTCGTGGAATTCGTGGGTGCCGTGCGCCAGCAGGCCAGAGGCGAACAGCAGCAGCAAGATGCTCGTGACGTTGAAAAACGTGCGCAGGTTCAACCGGTAGGTGCCGCGGTAGAGCAGGTAGCCCAGCACAACCGCGGCGAGCACTCCCAGCAGCCCGCCCGCTGTCACGATCAGCATCGTCGCAGACCTGACGGCGGCGAACAGGAAGAGCGCGGTCTCCACGCCTTCCCGCCCCACCGCCACGAACGCCAGGAACGCCAGCGCTCCCAGCGACCCGGCCTGCAGGGCGGTGTTTACCCTGGCGTGGAGGTGTGCGCGGATGTTGATGGACTGCCTGCGCATCCAGAAGATCATGTAGGTGAGAACCCCGGCCGCAGTGAACATGGCGGTGCCTTCAAACAGCTGCTCGCCTCGCCCCGTGAACTCGCCCGCAGTCACAAAGATGCCGGCGCCGACGATCGCGCTCATCAGGATCGCCAGCCCGGTACCCAGCCACGCGACGGCGAATTTTTCGCGATGTCCGGTCCTGGCCAGATAGGCCAGGATGATGCCGACGATAAGGGCTGCCTCCAGACCCTCCCGTAACGTGATCAGGGCTGATGCCGCCATGCATCCTCCAAAGCGCAGTGAGTGGGAAACTTCGCTCAGGCTACCCTACTTCCTGATTGTCGTCAATCTGGCGGAGAACTGCAACCCGGGACTAGGGTTGTATGCCCGTGAGCTCGCGGACAGCCTGCTCCACCTGTTGCCGTGGATACGCGAAGTCTTCCAGCCGGCCGGCCAGGAAGTCTTCGTAGGCCTTCAAGTCGAAGTGCCCATGGCCGCTCAAGTTAAAGAGGATCACCCGTGGACTGCCGTCGCGCTTGGCCTGAAGCGCTTCGTCGGTGGCTTTGCGGATCGCATGCGCCGACTCCGGCGCCGGGATAATCCCCTCTGCCCGTGCAAACTGCAGGGCGGCTTCAAACACCGCCCGTTGCTGATACGCTACGGCCTCGATGTACTTGTGGTGATAGAGCAGACACACCAGGGGCGCGTCCCCGTGGTAGCGCAGCCCTCCGGCGTGAATGGCCGGCGGGACAAAACTGTGCCCCAGCGTGTACATTTTCAGCAGCGGCGTGGTGGCCGCCGTGTCGCCGAAGTCATACAGATACATGCCGCGGGTCAGCGAAGGGCATGCTTCGGGCTCGACGGCGACGATGCGAACCTTCTTGCCCTTGAACTTGTCCGCCAGGAAGGGGAACGCCAGCCCGGACATGTTGCTCCCCCCGCCGATGCACCCGATCACCACGTCCGGATACTCACCGGCCAGCTCCATCTGCCGGCGGGCCTCCAGGCCGATGACGGTCTGATGCAGGAGGACGTGATTCAGCACGCTGCCCAGCGAGTACTTCGTATCGTCGTGCGTGGCGGCATCTTCCACCGCCTCGCTGATCGCGATGCCCAGGCTCCCCGGGGAGTTCGGATCCTTGGCCAGGATCGCGCGGCCGGCGTTGGTCCGCGAGCTGGGGCTGGGAATGACCTCGGCGCCCCAGGTCTGCATCATGATCTTGCGGTAAGGCTTCTGGTCATGGCTGACCTTGACCATGTACACGGTGCATTGCAGATCGAACAAGCGGCAGGCCAGGGCCAGGGCGCTTCCCCATTGCCCGGCGCCTGTCTCGGTCGCCAGCCGGCGCACGCCGGCCTGCTTGTTGTAGAAGGCCTGCGCCACAGCGGTATTCGGCTTGTGGCTTCCGGCGGGACTCGTACCTTCATATTTGTAGTAGATGTGCGCGGGCGTATCCAGCACCCGTTCCAGCCGCCGGGCCCGGTGCAGCGGCGTCGGCCGCCACAGCCGGTAGATGTCTCGCACCGGCTCCGGAATCGGGATCTCGCGCTCGGTGCTGACTTCCTGCAGGATGAGGTCCATCGGAAATAGCGGCGCGAGATCATTTGGCCCGATCGGCTGTTTCGTGCCGGGGTGGATGACCGGCGGCAGGGGCACGGGCAAATCTGCCAGGATGTTGTACCAGGATTTCGGGATCTGATTCTCGTCGAGCAGATACTTCACGCTTTCCATCGACAGTCCCCCTCCGCCTCGCTGGAATCGTGATTCCGCGCGATTCGCGCCCCTGAGGAGAAATCCTTCCCGTTATTCAGCTTTTGACGCGCAGCGTCCGCAGCCGATTGATCGCGGCGGCGATTTCCTGGCGTCGAGGGAAGGCCAGGTCGCCGGGCGCGCCGTCGGGGGCCAGGCCTTCAAGCCCGCGCTGGGCGATCTCCAGCTCGATCAATCCAAGCAGCTCGCGCATCGTGCGCATACCATCCACCAGCCCGTGGTCGGCGACCCAGATCAATGCGGCGGCGATTGCCCGCGCCTGCCCCGGATCGACCAGTTGCTCCAACGCGGCCAGATCCAGCGTGTCCCGACCCAAGAACACCGTGCGGATCTCGTGCGTTCCGGGGTGTGGATCGCTTCGCAGTCTCCGGCCGCGGAGAAATGCAAAGCCGTCGGGGAGCGGCACGCGGTGGTGGACGCCCCCGAATGACCCCTTCGGCCCGGCTCCGGGACTCGTCACATGTGCGGCCTGTCTGATCGCGGCGGTCACCGTCCGCAAATGGAAACCATCCATCGCGATGATGGTATCAGCGCAGGCAGCATACTCGCTGCTGTGGCTGGTGACGACAATCGTCGACACACCGTGCTCTTCATACAAGGGCCGCACGATCTCGGCCAGGGGGATGACCGTCTGCCTGGCCTCCGGCGCCAGCTGACGCCAGAGCGGGTCGCGAGCCAGCAGGCCCGGCGCCGACGTATCCTCATCGATCAGCAGCACCGAGCAGCCGGCTTCCAGCGCCTCCCCGATCCCGGCGGCCTGCGACACGATGTCCCCGGCATGCTCCGCGCGGTATCGCGCTGGATCTTCTCCGCCCGGCAGGGAACTCAGGAACGCGGAGACGTTGACGCCCTCAATGCGGCGGCCTTCCTCCGCCCGCACCAGCGCCGCGTCGGCGACTGTCGTGCAGTGCTCACGCCCATCGCCTGGAAGATGTGGATACACGCCGGTGGCAATGGCCCGCAACAGCGTGCTGCGGCCGGAAAATGGATTCCCCATAATCACGGTCACACCGCGTGGGATACCAACCCCGCTCACCACCCCCCGGTGCGGCAGATCGAGGGTGACTTTCAACTCCGGCGGCGCCGACAGGGGCACGAGGCGCGAGAGGATCGGGCGATCGGATCCGCTCTCGCGGGGGAGCACCGCCCCCTCGGCCAGAAAGGCCACCAGGCCCCGTGCGGACAGCTGCAGGCGTAAGGCCTCGGCGTCCTCGGCCACCTCGACGTGACGCTGCGCCGCGTTGGGATTCAGGTTGGGGTAGATCAGCGCGCTGTCGACGAGCTGCGGAAGATCCTCGAAGAGTACGGTCTGGGCCGCCTTGGACACAATCTTTCGGCCCTCTGCCGGCAGGAAGATGGTGCAGCGAATCTCAACGTAATTTTCCACCATCCGGCAGGCGGTGCGTTCGAGGATCTGTTGACCGCCGACATCGACAGCAAACTGGGGCCGCCCGCCCCGAGAGCGGGCCACCTTCCGGATGGCCTCCAGCCAGCGCCGGGCGATGAAATCTTCCAGGGCGATCTTGCCGGGGCGGGACGCCCACAACGACGCCGGAAATCTGGCCTCCGCCTGGTCGAGCCGGACCCGCAACGGCGATGGTGCCCCCGGCGGCTCCACGACCACATGGTCCACATGCAACGTGAAGCGCTCGAACCGGTACTCGCCGTCCAGCGCCTGGTATGCCTGGAAGGGCTTGCCCTCAAGGGTCAGGATCTTGTCGCGGAGGCGCTCCCACGGCAGCACGGATGCCCTCCTATCCCGATGCAGGTCTCGTTCGTGCCCGCGTGCTGCCCGGGAACGCGAAATCGCGGGATCGCGGGATCGCGGAACTGCCGGGTCCAAGTACCAGTTTCATGATCGCGTTCCCGCGTTCCCGCGTTCCCCCGTTCCCGTCAGTTCATGGCTTAGAAGCCCCATCAACTCTCCTTCATCTCCATATCGGATGACGCGTAATCCGGGATTACCTTCAATCATCGCCGACAGTGCCACATCGGTCCGGCACAGACAGATGATGGACTTGCCGAGGTGCTGCGCGGTGGCGACTTCCACCCCCACACCCAGCGAGGGGATCGAGACCTCGGCGATCACCAGATCACACTCCAGGAGCCAGCGAATGTCACGCTCATAGATCTGCGCGGCGTCGCCCCCTTCGCGCTGTTCCTCGGCAATGACATCCCGCGCGGCGACGTGGCTGGTCAGCACGTCATAGCCGCGCTGGGCGAGGAAGTCGACAATGCTCGCATACAGCGGCTGTAGGGATCTGCCGCCACGGATGGATCCGCAGAAGTACACCTTGCGCGCCGCGGGCCGCAGGTGTGCCGCCACGAGCGCAGCCACCGGCTCAGGGATCACCGCCTCCGCGGGCACGCCCAACGCGCCGAGTTTGCGGAGGATGGCCCCGGCCGCGGTGGCTGGATTCTGGCCCTCCACTTCCAGCTCGCACATCCAGCCGATCCCGTCCACTTGCTCTGCGACCAGCTCGCCGACATCGGGGATGTCGTAGAAGAGGCCGGCTTTCTTGCGCACGACTAACCAGGGGTCGTAGCCGAGCCCGGCGGCGAGGGTACGGCACTCGTCAGCGGAGCCGGCATAGAGGCGGACTTTCCCTTCGGGAAACCGTGACCGCTTGAACGAGAGTCCGTTGACCTGCACCACATCGGTCCAGGTCAGGAGCACTTCGCTGGGCTGCGCCGGGCGGTGGTGTTCGCGGACGCGCAGGGCCCGCGTGCGCGGGTCCCACGCGCCGCCGGGTGGCCGGTAGTAGTGATCGGTGAACGCGTACTCGAAGCGGACCCGGCCACCGAGTGTGGCGATGCGCCGGCGGAACGCCTCGACGTCGTCGATGAGGAAGCGGACTTCGCACTCGAAGGGAGCCGTCATCGAGATACGCGTGATTGGTGATTCGTGATTAGTGATTCGCAGCTGCAGACCCCGTCGGTCATACGCGGCGCCTCATCGCAACGATCAGCTTCGACTCTGGATGTGTTGGCCGAATCACGAATCACGAGTCATGAATCACGTTGTTCAAAGGGCCACTTGGGCAGCGTCACGCGCGTGGGTTTATCCTCGCGCAATCCCAGAGCGTAATCGGCCTGCAGCAGTGTGTGGATCTCGCGGGTGCCCTCGTAGATGACCGCGCCCTTGGCGTTGCGGTAGAAGCGCTCCACGGGATATTCGTCGGAGTAGCCGTACGCCCCGTGGACCTCCACCGCGTCGCCCGCGGCCTGCTCCGACGCCACCGTGGCGTACCACTTCGCCAGCGACGTCTCGCGCGTGTTCCGCCGCCCCTCGTTCTTCATCCATCCGGCCCGCAGATACAGCATGCGGCTGAGCTCGTAATCCCGCGACATGCGGGCAATCATCTCTTTGACGAGCTGATGCTCCCCGATCGGACGGCCAAACGTCCGGCGCTCCCGCGCATAGCGGGCGCTGCTGTCCAGGCAGGCGCGGATCAGCCCGGTTGCCCCTGACGCCACTGTGTACCGGCCCTGATCCAGCGCGAACATCGCGATGTGAAATCCCTCACCCTCCTGACC
>Ga0209058_1000522_pt1 | contig 32702 bp, 31 predicted proteins | sample GraSoiAngelo_147_FD_185904 | JGI IMG/M metagenome (GOLD analysis project Ga0209058, IMG submission 185904) | Grasslands soil microbial communities from the Angelo Coastal Reserve, California, USA - 14_1009_05_40cm (SPAdes) (version 2) | ecosystem: Environmental > Terrestrial > Soil > Grasslands ... | reverse complement strand
TTGATGTCCGGTGGACTGTGCGTAGCCTGCAAGGCGTGAATCCAGCGAGCTTCGAGCTCCAGACGACATGAAGTTGGTTGTGTCTGTAACCCAGCGGGAAGGAGGGGGAGGGATCGGTGTTTCGGCTGCGTTCAGTCGGACAACCAAAACACCGGCCAGGACAACAAATAAAGCCGCGGCCCGCAAACTGCGACGAAATTTCAAATCTAAAACTTCACCTCGGGAGCCTTCTCCGCGCCGGCCGCCGCCTGGAAGTAGGGCTTGGTTTGGAACCGATCGCCGAAGAAGCTGGCGATGATTACCGTTGGAAAGGAATTCCGCCTGGTGTTGAATGCCTGCGAAGCTTCATTGAATCTCATTCGCTCCACCGAAATTCGGTTCTCTGTTCCTTCCAGCTGCGCCTGCAGGTCGCGAAAGTTCTGCGTGGCCTTCAGTTCGGGATATCGCTCCGCAACAACCATCAGGCGCGACAGGGCGGAGGACAAACCAGCCTGGGCCTGTTCGAAGCGCTGGAAGGCCTGCGGGTCTCGCGTTATGTTTTCGAGCGCGCCGGATGTGACCTGTCCGACTTTCGCCCGTGCCTCAGTAACTGCGGTCAGAGTTTGCTGTTCAAAATTTGCCGCGCCTTTCACCGTTCCAACGAGATTCGGCACCAGATCCGCACGCCGTTGATAGACGTTCTGCACCTGAGCCGCTTGCGATTGCACGGCCTGATCGAGCTGCACGAGCGAGTTGTACGTCCCAGCAACAGCTCCGCCAAGAACGACAACGAATAAAACGATTGCGGCCAGTACGCCCAGCGCGATCTTTAACCCAGTACTCATTCATTCCTCCATATACCCCTCTAAATGACAATTGGCTATTGAACAGTGAACAATGAACATTTCTTCCCAAATTGCCATTGTTCAATGTTCAATTGTCGTTTGGGCAACCCACGCTCTCCCTGAGGGAGAGGCGTGGCCGCTCGCTCAATTCGATGTTCCCTTTCCCTGCGGGGCAATTTTCGCAAGCTCGCGCAGTGGCGCAACCTCTCCATGTCCGCCGACAATCCGGTCAACCTGGATGTTTGCATTATTGATGCCGGTAAAGAGCGCGACCGCGTTTTCAACGCCCAGAGTATTCGTCGGATCAACGGGAGTGCCGGGCGTAAACAGATCGCTCTCGAACAGCATCTTCTCCTTCGGCAGATAGACCATCAACATTCCGGAGGAGTGCGGATTGGGGAGATCTCGCAGTTCAACCGTGCGCTCGCCGTCCGAAAGCGACTTCACGTCCTTCACGCCTTCGACGTTTGGCGTGATACTGCCCGCCTTCGCCAGCGAATCTGGGTTCATTGTCTTTGGACGCGAGAGAAGCGTTTTGAGAAACGGCATGTTCGTTTCCTGCATCAGAATCGTCGCGCCTTTGGCGGCATAAGCGCGGATTCCACCGGAATGGTCAATATGAAAATGCGTCACCACAAGGTATTTGATCGGTTTTCCCGGAATTTTCTGTTCCACAGCCTTGATGACGGCGACAGACCGTTCCTCGAAAAACGGCGCCTCGATCATGATCACGTGGTCCTTCATTTCTACGGCCATGCTGTGATGATCGCTGCCCTTGATGTGATATACACCTTTCGCTACCTCGACGAGTTCCACTTTCTGCTCGCGCCCGAAGTCCAAATAGTTCACGCCCATCACCAGCCTGCGCAGCGGCCATTGCGACACGATGCGCTCCCCCACTTCAGGCTGCGAACGGATTTCGGCGGGGATGGTGAGACTGTCGTCTTCATATTTCGGATTGTTGATGAGAGTCCGGACGCGTTCCTCGCGAATTTTGTTGCCATTCAGGAAGGTGGCCTGGGATTGCGGCAGCCGGACGCCGTTGTAGTCGCGCCAATCGAAGAACGCAAGCTCGTTGAGCGTATCACCGTAGATGGGATCGTCCTCGGTGTAGATGACGCGCAGCGGCAGTTTGTTAAAGCTATCGAGCTGAAGTTCTACAGGCTGACCGCCATCTTTGAACCGGAGAACGTTGATGGTTACTTTGCCATCGATCTTATCGGGGTCTCTGGTCAGATCCGGCGCATTTTTGGCGGTATAGAGGATGCGTATCGGCATGCGTCGCATATCGCGAAGTCGCGTCGCATACCGGCTCGGATGCATGCGTTCGCGCGCGGTCTTGCCATCGGGCTGAGGCGTTTCGAGCATGCCGCCATCGCCGTCGACGGTTTCGACGAACTTCACCGGTTGACGGCTGGGGTATTCCCGGATTGCGTCGAAGGAGAGCCGCATCCGGTTCTTCGCGAAGTCGGCGACGATGTCTTGACCGAATTGATTGATGACGCGCGGCTGACCCGTCGGTTCGACGGCCTGCAACGGTTCCACATCCGCGCCGCCCGTGATGATCTCCTGAGATTTCACGGAATCCAGCGCCGACCAACCACCCATCGCCGCTGCCGCCTCATCGACTAAGGCGCGCCCAGCCGCTGGACCGGTCGGAGCGGCCGATGAGCAGGCAGATAAAAACATCAGTAGGGTCAATGCAATTGCAAACATAGATACCTCCCGCTACAAAAGGGAGCCTACGGCAGGACGGGACTAAATATCAAGCGAAGTGCACAACAACGTCATCGTACAGGAATCGTTGTTTGAAGACGCCTGCGGATAGGAAAATATCCATAGCCGTCTCATACTGCTCCCGAGGTATCCTGGGGTCCAGCCGCCAGGTCCCGAGTTGTTGGTAACGTGCGATTGCAGCTTCCAGCACATCCAGGGGCACACCTGGAAAGAAACCCGACTCAGCCGCCGCGATTTCCTCGGGAGATGACTCGATCACAAACCGCAGTGAGCGCCGATAAGCGCGCATGAAGGCCTGAGCCGTTGGCGTCTCCAGAAATTCGCGGGTCGCCATAAGACTGCTGAATGCCACAGGGGGAATAACATCGCCCATGGCGGCAACGATCTTTCCAATCCCGTCTTTTTCCAGCTGCTGCGGAGCGGGCCCCTGGAGATGAACATAATCCGCTTCTCCTTCCCGGAACGCGTTCTCCATCGCACCGGGCGAACCGGCGTTCATCAGTTCTACCTGCTCTAAATCCACATTCTTGAGGTGGAGACCATACTTGAGCATTGCAAATGGCTGCTGTGCATGATCGGCAAGCAGCCGTGCTCCTTCAAGATGATCCCATTCGAAGGCGCCCCGGCCGGCGCGCCCGACCAAGAAGAATCCATCGCGCTGGTTGATTTGTGCGAAATGAACCGGAATATCGCGCTCCCCTTTCGACAGCGGATTCCAACTCGTGGACACGGCGGCTTGCATGATGTCCAGTTCCCCATTCCGAAACATTTCATACGGATTTCGCTGAGGGAGTTTTGGAAAATATACTGCGGCCAGTCCTTCATCCTCGATAAAACCTGCCGCGATCGCCGCGATCAATGGACTGTAAAAGACGGAGTGGCGGTACACCATGATCCCCAATTGATCTTTCGGCATGATTTTATAAGTCCCGCTCTGGGTCTATCGTGACGGCCCCGTGGAGTCAAGATAAACCCAGAGCGGAACTTGAAAAATAGCACCCTCGGCAGGCGTCGAGTTAGCTGTGAGCAGCCTTGGCCTCGATTTTCCGAATCTCATGCTTCAGTTTGTGCACCTGGCGCCGCACATCATGCAATTTCTTATGGTCATGGACCTGAAGCACGTTTTCACGCTCCGTTTTGAGTTCCTTAATTTTGTGTTTCAAGTCTGACTTTGTATGAATGACCTTCTCCGCAAAGTGGACGTGCGGCTTCTCGATCCCCAGACTCTTCGCGAGCTCGTCCATTAGTTGCTCTTTGTTCTTTCCATGCACGCCCTCGATTTCGGGGAACTTCAGTGCTTCCTCACGCAATTTGAGGACAGTCATCTTGTCGAGATCTTTCCATTCCATAGAACTCCTCCGGAGTTTGGGTTAACGTTCCATTTTGACGCGGATGTTTACCACAAAAGGCGGAAAGAACCAAGAGTATTGGAAATTGCATGTTGGAAATTGCATCATTGGAAATTTTTGTATTTTTCAATTTTGGAATGCAGAAAATTTCGAATGATGCAATTTCCAATTTATTTGAATCTCACACTATCGACGATGTCCTCAAAGGGGCGGCGGTAATTGCTGAAATCGTTCTGCGGTGCAACGCCCACAAAGTAATGCATGGTGCCATCGCCCCGCATGGTCGTAACGATCCAGTCGGTCTCCCGCCCGCCCGCAGGCGATTGATTGGATGCTTCCGCAATCAAGGCTGCCTGGCCACCGACTCGCGTTCGCTCGTGGTTTCGTGTAACGCGCATGTTCGGATTCGATTTCTGCAGGTTATTCAGCAGCTGATCGGTTGCTTCGTCCAGTGATATGCGGCCTTGCCCGTGGTAGTCCGGCTCGAATTCAGCGATCATCATACCGTACGCCAATGAACCATTCGCAATGCCGCCGTCCGGCGCAATCGTCGTCGCGCTTCCCTCCCCATACTGACGCCAGTTGTCGGGATACCGGAACTGCAGGCCGTTTCCACTAAAGGTCGCCAAGCGGCCCGATGGCGACGCCGGCTTTCCATTTCGCGTATCGGCAGGGCGGTTGGCTCCTCGCGCACTTTTAGGAGGAGCGGGCAATCCGGCCAGAAGATTCTTCGTCGTATGAAACTCGGTGGAATCCTTCCGGGCGTTGGCAGGCGCGCCGCCGACTCTTTCGATTTCATGTTGGATGTTGCTGATGCGGTTTTCAGGGTTCGGGTGGTCGCTGAAAAACTGGACTGCGCGCCCCTTGCTCTCAGCCTGAATCTTTTCGAAAAATTCGACCATCCCGTTGGGATCGTATCCGCTATCGTGAAGGATTTGCGTGCCCATGAGGTCCGCCTGGCTCTCGGCATCACGCGAATATTTCAGAAACAACGAATTGAGCCCGAACCCTACACCCAACTGCGCCAATACGGAACCGATGGAATTACTTCCCAACACACCTCCCAAGATAGCGAGCGGCGCCTGCGCCAGATACGCTTTTGAAACTTGGTTGGTGCCATGCCGCAGAACAACGTGGCCAATCTCGTGTGCCATCACTCCAGCAATTTGATTCTCCGAATCGGCAGCCTCAATGGCTCCACGATTGACATAGATGAAACCGCCCGGCAAAGCGAATGCATTGATTGCGGTATCATTCACGATCTTGAATTGATACGGGTACTTTTCACCAGGCGCGTGGGAGGCCAATTGTTTTCCAAGCGTGCCGATATAGCTGGCGGCCTGCCGGTCATTGAGGATAGGCAGCTGCATTTCAGCTTGTTTCGCGGATTCCCGCCCTATCTCGACATCCTGCTGCGGCGAGAAGAGATTCCAGCCCGGCTTCAATCTCGTCCGGCTGTCTGCGGCGTATGCGGTAAGCACTACCGCGAGAATGAGTCCCAATATCATGACGAATCTGGAGTTTTGCGAAACCATACGTTTACAGCTCCTTCCGGGCCAAAAAAAGCCTGAAAAGGAGTAGACGAGTGTTCCAGAAGAATATGAGACATTTTGTTTTTAGTACATTCTCGCCTTTTTCAAGTCTGCCCCATTAAAAAGCGGGACAAAACGGGCAGGAAATGCTAAAGACGCAGGCTGAGGAGGCTCTTGAAAAGGGCACAAGGAAGAGGTAATGGCCGCAACGCCGAGATCAAAGCGCGAGCGCGGAACTTTGAAAAGCAACTGCAGCATGCAGAGCGGCTGGCGGGTGGATCCGCACGGCATCTGGAGCAAGAGGACACGTTTTTCAATGTCCCCGTGGGACGGTTGAAACTCCGGAAATTCGAAGATGGCTCTGCGGAATTGATACAGTACTCTCGACGTGATTCGCCAGGACCCACAGAATCCGAATACACGGTCCTTCCTATTCAAGATCCAGAGCGCCTTCGACAAGTTCTGGCGAAAGCGTTGGGTATTCGGGCCGTCGTTCGAAAGAGGCGAGCAGTATTTTTCGTTGGCCAGACGCGGATTCATCTGGATCGCGTGGAAGGACTTGGGGCGTTTATTGAACTCGAAGTCGTACTTGATTCAGACGAAGACATTCGACATGGAGCTGCCGTGGTAGAAGACTTGATGCTCAAGTTGGAAATTGAAGAAGAGGATCTTGTGCCGGCAGCGTATGTGGATTTAGTTATATAAGTCCGCTGCGGATAACGTCGTGTCCACGAGGCTGTCGCGTGAGTCGGCGTAATCCTATACGGAACTTATAATCCTCAGGAGCCGAACATGAATTACCGACCATATTTTGTCATCGTTTTTGCCGCCGCAGTGGCTCTCGCTGCGGCATCGACTGCATTAGGCCAGGCCGCGACCAATGCAGCATTGAAAAATCCTGCGGCTCTGAAGGAAATGGCGCCGGCACAATTCAAAGTGAATTTCGACACGAGCGCTGGAGTCTTTGAAGTTGAAGTGCATCGCGATTGGGCTCCGAATGGCGCCGACCGTTTCTACAATCTTGTCAAGAACGGTTTTTTCGACAATGCTCGGTTTTTCCGCGTGATCTCCGGATTCATGGTGCAGTTCGGGATCAACGGCGATCCTTCACTCAACTCGGTGTGGCGTGAAGCCCGAATTCCTCGTGATCCCGTCAAAGAAGGTAATAAGCGCGGCAATATCACTTTTGCAATGCAAGGCGGCCCGAACGGACCGGACACACGCACAACGCAGGTGTTCATCAATTTCCGCGACAATTCCAATCTCGATCCGCTCGGCTTCGCCGCGTTTGGCCGCGTGACCAAAGGAATGGACGTGGTCGATAAGATCTATTCCGGATATGGTGAGGGTGCCCCTAGCGGCGCAGGCCCGGAACAAGGCCGGCTCCAGTCAGAGGGCAATGCGTATTTGACGAAGGACTTTCCCAAGCTGGACTACATCAAGAAGGCGAGCATTGAGAAGTAATTCCCTCTCCCTCCGGGAGAGCGCGAGTGGAAATTGTGAAATCGGACAAAAAGTCCAATTACAAATTTCCGATCTCGGTTGTTAAGATGCAGGATTCGTCCGATTTCAAATTCCCTCGCATCAGTGCTCGCTTAGTCGGACCTTTGCCGTCCTGTAGTTTTTAACGCTTTGGGTTAATACATTTGGGTTAATATATTTGGGTTAATATATCATTGGCTACGTTGCTCCGCAGCACGTTCCCCAGAACTGAAAACGCTTCAGGAGGCATCCATGGGCACGTTATTCATGGTGAACGTTCCTCACAACTGCAGCGAAGAAGAGTTGACTTTATGGGTCGAGCTCTCGGGAATCGAAGTGAAACACGTGCGAGTGATTCGCGATACGGTATCGGGAGCGTCGCCCAGTTTCGCGTACGTCGATATTACGGAAAAAATTCCGATCGCGGATGCTGTCGGAAAGTTGAACGGCAACAACATTCGCGAGCGGACGATCATGGTGAGTGAGGCTCGCCGGCGCCAAACGGCAGCATAAGGCCCTACGGGCCGGTCGTACCTGTCCAGGACGGCGCGTCACTTGCCGGAAACGAATCTTCCGAAGCCGTGTCGACGGTCTCGGTTGAGTGCGCCCTTTTGCCTTCCTGAGTTGTCGTGGCGATCTCGCCAGCTTCCATCAATTGTTTGAATTTTCTCAATGCTTCTTCGATCTGGCTGGATGGTTTTTCGCCAAGTATAGCCGAGAGCACCGCGCCGAATTTACCGGCGGGCGGATTGTACTGGAGCGCAACGCGAACCAAGGTACCCCGCCCGCCGGTCGCGCGCTCGAAGCGCACGTATCCCGCATTGTCAAGATCGGCTCCATGGAGCGATCGCCAGCCAATCATTTCGTTTTTCCTGTCGGTAGTGATCTCGGCATCCCATTCGAGCGTCACACCGCCGGGCGCTCTCAAGCTCCAGTGCGACCTCCGGTCGTCTTGCACCTGTACGGACACGATATTCTCGAACAATGACGGAAGATTCTCGACTTTCCTCCAGAATACGTAGAGACGGCCGGCAGGCGCATTGATGGTGACAGCATTTTTTATCTTTATGCCGTATCCGTAAGGCAGCGTCTTGATGCGTTTTCCACCGAGAAGTCGTATCAGGCCATAAATGCCGGCCGCCGCCCCTGCCCCGGCGAGAATCACTTGAGCCGTCCGTTTCATCTTTCACCTGCCCTCAAGCCACGCGTTTCTGTTGTTCCTTAGAAGCTGGAGTCTCGACTCCGACTCCGTGAACGTAGACAAGGCTGCCTCCAAGCCAGCCCGAGACCGCCAGGAGTGCAGTCGCAATAATCGACAAGACGACCCCAAAAGTCTCACTATCGGGTGAAGCGTTATACCGGATACCGAGATTGAAAGGGAATAATGCCACCACAATGAGATTAAGTATCAGATGCGTGGTTGCGATCCGCTTCACTCGCCGGTTTGTCAGCGAAACGTAGTCGATGAATCCGGGAATCGCGGCTAACAAAGCGCCAACCACGCCGCCCACTATCGTGTAAAAGGCAACTCCCTTCCAAAACAGGTTGTGGGAGCCGGCATGGTAAATGACATCGCAAACCAATGAAAAAATCCAGAGGCCGATGGGAAAAACGATCAGCATTGGATGAATCGGATGACTTCGAATGCTTGCAGGACTACTCACCGTGAACCTCCTCAGAATCTGCCGAGCGCGAGCATGATGATCAGAATGATCAGAATCAGGCCGATCGTGCTCGACGGGTAATATCCCCAGTCTCGGCTGTATCCCCACGCGGGAACCGAGCCAATTAAAAGAATCAACAAAAGAATGAGTAGTAAAATCATGACATCGATCCTCCTTATGCAGCACGTTGCAAAATGCGGATCCGGTCGTACGCGTCCTTGATATCCATATATTGCCTCTTGACGACGTATTGGACATCGAGCGGCAGATCGGCCTTCAGGGCCTCCTGATAATCGTTCACGGCCGCTTCCTCCTCGCGCTGGCATTCCGCGATGATGGACGCTTCATCATGGACCCCATGCGATGACGGCCGCTTAAACGGGATGGTACTCGGCGGGGCGCTCGCTTCGGAGCTGCCGGTTTTTCCAGCCTCGGCGCCCAGGCGATGGATCTCCGCTTGTAGCTCCGAGATGAATTGGGCGCGTTGCTGGGCAAAGATGTTAAACGGCCGTCGAAACTCGCTATTCCGAACACTTTCGGCAGCGCTCCGAAAGCCACGTTCGCCGCGCTCACAGGTTTCAACTAAGCCGTTGAGAATCGAAATAACTTCATTATTGCTCATATATGAGTGCCACCTTCTTCTGACGAAGGCGCAATTGGTGTACCACTTGGAGCCCCTTCCCATTCCATTGCGATGTCAACGGATTCCATCAGTTCCTTGATTTTCATTCCGCCGACCGAGGAACAATTACCTGCAGCCCGGGGACAAACTTTAGGTACATGGCTTGCAGAAAAATTGAAAAGGGCGGGGACTGATCCGTGAATCAAAGAACCATTCTCATTGTGGAGGACAACCCCACTGATGAAGAGTTGTTGCGTCGTGCACTGAAAAAAGCCGGTATCCCGCATCGGTTGGTAACGGCCAGAGACGGGCTCGAAGCGATTCAGTATCTGTTTGCGCAGGGCCGATACGAATTCCGTGATCCCGCCGAGGCGCCCGCAGTCGTTCTGATCGATTTGAATCTTCCCAAAATGGATGGGCTGGAAGTCCTGCGGCGAATGCGCTCCGATTACCGCACCAAACTTATTCCGGTCGCGATTTTCACATCGTCATTAGAAGAGCAGGATCTCATCAACGGATATAGCCTCGGAGCAAATAGCTACGTCCGCAAGCCGACCGAGTTTTCCAAATTTTCGAAAGTCATCGCGCAGCTGGTAGCGTACTGGACCACGCTGAACGAACCGCCTCCGCCCGGAGAGAAGATCTGGGCCCATCACTTCGATCGCCCGGCGTAAGCACAATCTCCGACATCGCCGAGACAAAGCTTGGCGCGAGTGCTTGTGTCATTACAGCAAGCTTCGCTTGAGGCGTGATCACCAATTCTCTTTTTCCGCCGATGGATGAGATATTTACGATCCTGCCGCCGCCTTGACGGCGCATGTGTGGAACCACGGCGAGTATGGAATAACGAAGAATAATCCGGACGACGACGCCAGAGCGCGACAGCGGCGGTGGCTCCGGCAGCGCTCGCTCCGGCGACCACTATTCATGTCTTCATCACCACCTTGATGCAGTCATCGGATTTTTCCCGGAACATGCGATAGGCACGAGGCGCTTCCTCCAAAGGGAAATGATGGCTGATGACAAAGGAAGGATCGATGTCGCCTCGGCGGATTCGCTCCAGCAGTAGGCGCATGTATTTGTGTGCATGGGTTTGTCCCATTTTCAGCGTCAGACCTTTCGCGAAGGCGGCGCCGATTGGAAACTTATCGATGATCCCGCCATAGACGCCAGGTATGGAAACGGTGCCTCCTTTCCGGCACGCCTGGATCGCCTCACGTAAGGGTAGTGGGCGGTCGGTCTCCAGCATCAGGGTTTGCTTCACCCGGTCATATAGATGTTGGATGCCGGTGCCATGCGACTCCATTCCGACGGCATCGATGCAGGCATCAGGCCCGCGGCCTCCGGTCATTTCTTTCAGAGCCTCGAGAACGTTCACGCGCTCGTAGTTGATGGTCTCTGCACAGCAGTCATCGGCGGCTTTTCGAAGCCGCGGTATGATCCGATCGATTGCGATGACTCGCTCAGCCCCCAACATGAAGGCGCTCTTCATGGAAAGCAGACCTACAGGCCCGCACCCCCAAACGGCGACCGTATCGCCGGGCTGAATGTTACAGTTCTCGGCGGCCATATACCCGGTGGGCAAAATGTCGGACAGGAAGAGGACTTGCTCGTCATGTAAATCCTCGTAGATCTTTACGGGTCCGATGTCGGCGAACGGTACTCGAACGAACTCGGCTTGCCCCCCCGGATATCCTCCATACATGTGCGAATAACCGAAGAGGCCCGCTCCAGAATAGCCGTACGCGGCATCGGCAATCCATGCATTGGGATTCGTGTTGTCGCACAACGACCATAGCTCGCGCTCACAGAAGAAGCATTGGCCGCACGCGATCGAGAATGGTGCGACGATCCAATCACCTTTCGAGAGTTTTTTGACTTCGCCACCGACCTCGACCACTTCGCCCATGAATTCGTGGCCGAGGATATCGCCGGACTTCATCGTTGGAATGTAGCCGTTGAGCAGGTGCAGGTCAGACCCGCAGATTGCTGTAAGGCATACTTTCACGATTGCGTCGTGCGGATTGAGAATCTCCGGATCGGGAACGTTACGGATTTCTATTTTACCTTTGCCTTCCCACACTACAGCCCGCATAAATCACGCCGCCATCTGCTGACCAAGAGTCTTTTTGCGATCTTCAATCTGCTGTCCCAGCTCCTCGAGCTGACCTTCGGAACAATTTTCCTCCGCAAATCGGAAAATTTCCCCCTCTTCTTCTTGAACGTGGTGGTCCACGTTTTCGATCAGCGTTTCCATTTTGTCGTCGAAATTTTTGCCGCAGGGCTTCAAGCGCGAAATTTGAGTCAACAGTTCATCTACATCCCTGTGTTCCTTCAGCGCTTCGGAAACAAGCCTTCGGCCCTCACCGTTCAACGCTTTCAATGCCGGATAAAAAATTTCTTCTTCCGCTCTGGAATGGAGTTTTAACTCGCGGCGCATCTTCTCAAATAGTTCGGTTTTCTTTTCCTGCGAGGACTTGTCGGTCCGATCGAATTTCTCGAAAAGACTCTTCACGTTGGAGTGGTCTTCTTTGAGCAGTTCCAGGACGTTCATTCCCGATACTCCTAGTACAGATTCAGTTGTTGGTGGACTACTGAGTTCTTTGCACCTCTCCTGCCAAACCTCTCCTCTGGGAGAGGTTTGGCGCGGCAGCGCCGGGTGAGGGTATCGCTTCGCTCCCTCTCCCAAAAGGGAGAGGGTTTTGCACCCCTATGCAGGGAGGTCAACCAGGCATGTCTACCGCCCTTCTACGGCGGTTCCCGATCGGAAGAAGCGCGGCCACCCGCCTTTGATCTGAAACCCGCATCGTTCGTGAATTACCTTGAGAATCACGACCAGATCGCGAACTCGGCCTATGGCTTGCGGCTTCATGAACAGACGAGCGCGGGCCGTTATAAGGCAATCACCGCTCTGTTGCTTCTGATGCCGGGCACTCCTTTGATTTTTCAAGGACAGGAATACGGCGCCGCTTATTGTTTCGACCGAGCCGTGGGAAAAGATTCTCGCTCTGGAACCCGAAGACGCGTATCGCCGGGAACTCACGCGGCGATACAAGCTTGTCGAGATCGCCCGGCCCGAAGTCAAGACCAGTTGGCCGGCAGAGATCATCCTCGCAGCGGATCAATTCATCATTACGCCCAACACACGCGTCGCGGATGCCGCCCGAGCGCATGCAACGGGCGATGACGTTGGGACCGTGATTGCGGTTATCACTGGTTTACCGATTGGGGGCGCGACACGATGGTCAGTCTCGAGGAACTCACCTTGGTTACCGGCCGTTACATCGAGGCAGGATACATCTTGCGGACGTTTGCGCACTACGTCCGCGACGGATTGATACCGAACATGTTTCCAGAAGGTGAGCAACAAGGTTTGTACCACACGGCGGATGCCACCCTGTGGTACTTTCATGCCATTGAAAGATATCTCGCGGCAACCGGTGACCGCGACACGCTGGAGCTTCTGCTTCCGAAGCTGGTCGACATCATCGAGCATCATATTCGCGGCACTCGATTCGGTATCGGGCTGGATCCAACCGACGGCCTGTTGAAGCAAGGCGAAGAAGGTTATCAGCTTACCTGGATGGATGCGAAGGTCGGCGACTGGGTCGTAACTCCCAGACGCGGAAAGACAGTCGAAATCAACGCCCTCTGGTACAACGGGCAGAAGCGTCGCTAAGGCCGAATCAACTATTCGCGATCTCGCTCTCCAACCCTGTACTCGAACCGCTTCGATGGAAGCACGTCCTCGATGTCGTTCAGCAGTATTTAGTGACGCCGCACGGATTACGCAGCCTTGCCCACAACCACCGCGACTATAAGGCGCAATACTATGGCGACTTGAGTTCGCGCGATGCCGCCTATCATCAAGGCACCGTCTGGGCCAGGCTGATCGGGCCATTTATTGATACGTGGCTGCGCGTTAGTGTTGCGGGGATGGGCGAAAACGGCGCGAAATTCTGGGAAGGAACCACCGTCTTAAAGCGATTCCTTCCTCAAAGAGGACAGAAATACCTTCCTGAATTTTGTCACGCGGCGAGCTGCGTCAGGATTTTTCGCCGGTCTTCTATCTCCAGTCCAAGTTCTTCGAGACGGTATTCGGCGAGGCTTTTTCGCGCTTCGTCAAAAATTTCCGCTTCTTCTTTATCGATATGGCGGATCACTTCATCCATCATGCGGGCCATCTTTGTCTCGAAACTCCGGTCCGAAGGATTCAGACCGTTCAACTCCTGAAGCAGCTTTTCGATCGCGCGATGATCTTCTATTGCCCCCGCGACGAGGCTCGCGGCGGTGGTCGAGGCGGTGGAAGTAAGAGCGGAATAGAAGATCTCTCGTTCGATTTGAGAGTGCACCATGATTTCCTTGCGGATGTCGTCGAACAGCTCTTTTTTTCCGTTTGTTCGCCGTGTATCGGGCTTCTTGTACCTATTGAATAAGGATTTGACGTTCTCGTGCTCGTTTCTGAGAACCACCGTGACCTTCATTTGGCTCTACCTCCTCGCGATAGAATCGAATCGTTTTGCAATTGACATTCCCTTTCTCTCTAGAAGAGGTCTTAAATGAAGGGTAGGAAGATTTCGCATTCTGAGACCCTCAGCCGGCGCTCCAGCCTTATTTGAGCCTTCGCTCTATTGGGCCTCGCGGTTCGCGCGCTCACGTCCCGTGCGGCTGTCGCGCCGCCCTTCCTAAGGGAAGGATCGCTTCCTCTATGCCGTCCGACGCTGCCCGCCCTCGGGACGAGTCAGGAACTCATTCAGTTCTCTTTCGGCTTGTTCACGGCCGTAACCGTAGCGCTCTTGCAGCTTGCCGATGAATTTTTCAGTATCACCTTGGATCTGATTCACATCATCGTCGGTGAGCTTTCCCCACCAACTGCGGATGTCGCCCTTCATCTGGACCCACTTGCCTTTCAGTATGTCTTTATTCATCCATTCCTCCTAATTGCGATCAAACTCACTAAAATTTGCACCTGGCGTGCCAATGGAAGTTCATGGGTAAGGCGTACATCGGGACCAGCGGCTGGAACTATAAGCATTGGTCACAGGGCGTTTTTTATCCGAAGGATCTGAAGCCGTCAGAGTGGTTGAAGTACTTCGTCGGGTACTTTGATACCGTTGAAATCAACAACAGCTTCTACCGGCTTCCGAGCGAAGCCGTATTCCAAAGCTGGCGCACTCAAGTTCCACATCATTTTGTCTTCGCCGTCAAAGCCAGCCGCTTCATCACCCATATCAAACGGTTAAAAGATCCCGAGGAACCTCTGGCCTTATTTTTTTCACGCCTGAAGTATCTGAATGAACGTTTGGGTCCGATCCTTTTTCAATTGCCGCCGTTGTTCCAGCTCGACCTGGAACGGCTCGCCACTTTTTTGCGCGCTCTCGAGACCCACGCTGCGGGCCAGCGCCGGCGTTGCGTTCTCGAAGTACGCGACGGAACGTGGCTGGTTCCGCCTGTGTACGAGCAACTTCGAAAACACAATGTTGCACTCTGTTTCGCAGACTGGCGAGCAACCCACGTCACGGAACCGATAACATCAGACTTCGTTTACATTCGGCGCCATTACGGCCCTGGAAAAGGGGGAAACTATCCCAGGAAGTCCTTGGATCGAGACGCTACGCAAATACGCGAGTGGCTGGGGCGTGGACTAGACGTTTACGTTTACTTCAACAACGATATGGGCGGTTATGCCGTTGCGAACGCGAAGTACGTGCACGCACTTCTAGATCAGCGGCGGCAACGATAGACCAAGGCCGGCGGAACATTCCGCCAAATGACAGGACTTTTCGAAACGACTCGAAAATACTTTTGCAATAGGTTGGCGAAACGCCTTCCGGTCGGCAGGGCAAGTCCGTGGATGTAAGCAAAAGTGACGAAGCTACCGCCGGGCTTTAGGACGCGCATTGTTTCATTGAGAACTTTCACCTGCATGGGGTGAGAAAACGTCGACCACGGAAGTCCCGAGACAATGCAATCGACCAAATCCATACCGGCATAATCACAAATCATCCTGGCATTCGCAACGGTGTCCTGGAAGAGCCGCACGTCGGGATGGCGCTGTTTGAATAGCGCCGCCATTCGCGGATTGATTTCGATCGCCACCAAGCTCGTGTGCGGCGAAATCTCTCTCCGGATGTGATCCGTTACAATCCCGGTCCCCGGCCCGTACTCCAGAACGGCCCGTGCGCTTCGGAGATCGAGACCGGCCAGCATCGTTCGCGCCAGATGGTCAGAGCTTGGCGCAACAGCTCCGATAACAGCAGGCGTTGTGAGGAATTCCCGCAAAAAATGCACGTGGGATTTTAACGGAAAATGCTACGAGTGGTCCACGAATGAAACATCGGCGACGCATTCCCCTCCCGCAGGGCGCCGGAATGCGGCTCTGCCGAACCAGCTTCTACCCACCTACACCTTGGTGCTAGTTCCACCTACGCACCATTCTGTATTTCATGTCCTCGACCTTAGTCCTATTTTTCGCAGTTACCATTTTCGATTATCGTGGGCGCAATCCGGGGTTGAGCTGAAGATCACGGACATCTTGGGCTGTCTTTGAGTCCGTACGTGATCGGAAGCTGTGGAAGCCTTCCAAGGCTTCCCAATGTGTGCCGAACGCACGAGGTGAACGGTTATTTGCCATGATGGCAATGGGCAGGATGCCCACAGAAATTTAGGATCGCGCTGGATGCGCAACTCGTGCAATCCCTCGCTAAAGCAGTCTCCTGGTCACCCAAGCATCCTAGGCTCATTTCCCCGGATTTCACCAGCAACATTGAAAAAACAATTTTTGAAAGAGAGGAAATATGAGTTTACCCAAGCTCGGGTTACGGTCCCTTATGGCGATGGCGCATGCCGTCAGAAGCCATGGAGAGATGGGGCCGGCCAGAGATAGAAACACAACGTCGCGTTCAAGGGGGATGCTGAAGGGAACTCGGGCATTGCTGCTTATCGTTATGGCTTTATTGCTTGCCATATTTGCGGTGTTTGCAAAGCCGGCTTCACCGCGTCAACAGTCCAGCCTGGGAGAACGCGAGCAGTCCGACGCCGTCATCGGCACGGACAGGCAAGTCTATGTCGCCGGAGAAACTGTAAACGTTTCCGGCAGCGGCTTTTCGCCATACGAACGTGTTGGCCTTCGTGTGACGCATGCCAATGGCACCACGGAAGCGAATATGGGTCACGAAATGTGGTGGACCAACGCCGGTTTAGATGGCACGGTTAAAGCCGCATGGACAATGAGCTCGGAGGATTCCGCAGGAACCGGTTTCATCATCGAAGCGGCGGGCTCTTCGGGTTCTACAGCACGGGCTATGTTCGTCCGAGGCGCAGTTATAAGCACGGACGGGTCGTACGAGTCTGGAGAGAAAACCTGGATCACGGCGCGTGGCTTCAACCCGGGTGAGCGTGTGAACATCGGGGTTCAAGACGGACGTAACCGCGCACCTCTGAGCCGATTGGCCGACGAAAACGGTCAGGTCCGAGCCCAAGTAGAACTGCCCGCGGACAAGCCGGCAGCCGGTTTCGTAACCATCCAAGCTATGGCAACACAATCGGGCGTGATGTCCAGTATGACCATACCCTATACGTTCTTTTCGGTTACGGACCAACAGGGTGCCAATGATCAGCCCGCCCAGAGCGACTTGACTCACATGGGACGAGACAACAGCGACCCCTATTATTACAAGATCTTCTGGAGCTGGGATTCGATCGACCAGTGGACCGGTACCGGTTCTACTGGTGATGCCTGCGCTCTGTTCGACAGCGATGGCGACGGCAAAGTCAACTATGCTGTCTGCGGCCAGATTACCAACCAGAACGCGAATCCGAACGTGGTGGTCCAGACGACCGGATCACCCTTTGCTTTTTCATGCAACAACGCTCGAACGGATCGTTGCGGAAGCCCCACCTCAAAGAGCTTTACCAGCACGGATATCCAGGCTGGTCCGCTTCCTGGGTCAACGGCAAGCCCTGCAGGCAATCTCATTACAGATACGGATCCATTTGGTCCGACTGCGCTAAATGGCCCCGGGTCTAACTATCCCTCCGATGCGACGTTGTATATGAGGATCCGAAAGGCTTTTTTGCCTGCAAATTCCGCCCTTGTCAATGTCTGCTCGTATCCATCGGCCGGAAGCGGCGGCAACAACAATCCGTTTGACTGCATCGTTTCACCCGGTGGCGGTTTACTCGTCATTAAGAAAGTGGCCAACGGGATCACAACCACCAACTTCAATTTCCTGGTGAGCCCGGTTCCGTCGCCTGAGCCTTCGAATTATACGATCACTGGTTCGGGTTACACTCCTGCCATCGGCGTCGCCATCGGAAACAGCTCTGAAACGGTTACCGAGACAGTCCCTCAGAATTGGAATCTCACGGGAGCGAGCTGCGCGCTCGAAGGCGGAGGCAGTACCGGGTATTTTGACAGTGCGAACCACAAAGTCACCGGTATTACGATTGAGTCCGGCAAGACGACAACCTGTACATTCACGAACACCGAGAACATACCGAAGATCTCTCTCACGAAGAGCGCGAGCTCGACGAGCTACAACGCGGTGGGACAAGTTATTACGTACACGTATAAGATTACGAACACCGGGAACGTCACGCTGGCTGGACCGTTCAGTGTAAGCGATAACAAGCAACCTGCGGTTTCGTGCCCAACTGGTTCGCTGGTGCCCGGCGCATCGATCACGTGCACCTCCACCCGCACGATCAACCAGGCGGACATCGACGCCGGCTCGATCACCAACACAGCGACCGCTTCCGGCAATGGTGTCACTTCAAATCAAGCATCGGCGACGGTGACTGCCGTCCAGACCAAGGCCCTCACGCTCGCCAAGAGCGCAAGCCCCACAACGTACAGCAAAGTCGGACAAACCATCACGTACACCTACACGGTCACGAACAGCGGGAACACCACCCTTTCTGGACCGTTCAGCGTGACGGACAATAAACAGGGGACGATCAGCCCGTGCGGCAGCGGTCCACTGGCACCAGCTGCTCAGACGACCTGCACCTCAACGTACACGATCACCCAGACCGACATCGACTACGGCTCGGTCACCAACACTGCCACCGCTTCCGGCAATGGTCTCACGTCCAACTCGGCAACAGCGACCGTGACGGCTACGCAGGCGCCCGCTCTTACACTTGTCAAAAGCGCAAACCGAACCATCTACGACACGGCTGGACAAATGATCACCTACACCTACGTTATTACTAACAGTGGGAATACGACCATGGCTGGACCGTTCACCGTGACCGACAATCAGCAAGGTACGATCTCGTGCGGAACCGGTCCACTGGCGCCGGGTGCTCAGACGACCTGCACCTCAACGTACACGATCACTCAGGCGGACATCGACTTCGGCTCGATCACCAACACTGCCACCGCATCCTTCGGCACCATCACGTCCAACACTGCGAGCGTTACGGTACGCGCCAATCGGACGATGTCCGTCGATTTGGTAAAGACCGCGACGCCGAACTTCAGCAGTCCGCCGGTGGCGGGCGACACCATCAACTACAACTTCAAGATCACCAATACGGGCACTGTCACCCTTACGGGAGTGGTCCTAACCGACGCAAGCCTGAATGAATACGCGAGCGGTGGGTTCTGCAACGCAGTGACGACGCTCGATCCAGGCAAGTCCACAACCTGCTCGGGCACCTACACGGTCCAGGCTTCGGACATCAGCGGCGGACATGTGAGTGTCACTAACGGGGCACAAGCATGCGGGAACCCGCCCAGCGGTAGCCCCGTCTGCGATTCTTCCAACGTCAGGGCATTACAGTAGAAAAAACGCTGTCCCTCTCCCTCACGCGGCGCGGAGCGCCGCGTGAGGGTCGCGCAAAGCGTTCTTGAGGCTTCGCCCTATTGGGCTCGAGCTTCGCGCCCTCTCCCAGAGGGAGAGGGTAATTTTCCGAATGCGAACCGGTCGTAACACCTTCTCCTGAATCTCAAAATCCCCCCAGCATCGGATTGGAAATAGCACCTTCGTGTGAGAAACGTTCGCCCTGGCTGCTTATACCTCCGTGGCATCACCTTAGGTCAATTGAGGCTACACCTACCGGCCATAGTTGAATAGCAACAGCAAGAAGGGCCAATAGGCCAATGTGGAACCCGCGCCGCATCTCGGAATGGGCGCAGGAAGTTCGACAGAAGGAAAGAATACAAGCATCAGGAGCGCCCGGTCTCCGGGAGTTCCCGGAACAATCAGTGTTCTGATCTGAGGAAAGATCAATCGATGGATAGGATTCCAAGAATATATTCAAAAAAGATAGTGGCCGGAGTGTTGATACTCCTGGCCGGCGTATTAATTTGGTCTGGTTTTAATACGTTGCGTCTGAAAGCGGCGAACATACCGGCATCGTTCTTTTCGACGAACCCGTTCTTCATCATAAATGATGCGCAAGGCGTCAACGACGTCCCTGGTCAGAAAGACTTGACCAGGATGGGCCGATGGGAACACGACGGATACCTTGACGTTTTCTGGAGTTGGGACGAGATCCAACCCAAGTCTCAAACCTTTGACGCCTGCGCTCTTTTCGCCAGTACGGGTTCGGGCAACCCTAACTATGCCATTTGCGCTGAGCTCATCAATGTGGGTGACAACCAGAACAACCCCAGCCCCCGACTGAACACTGCCGGCGGTTTCCCCAGGTTTTATAGTTGCAATGGTACCCAGCCGCTGAACTGCGGAGGAGCGGTGCAACTGACGCTGCCCGCAAGCCTTCAGATGGGTGACCTGCAAACGCTGGACCCCACCAAGGACCTGATCACGGACACCGATCCGTTTGGTGCTAATGTGCCCCTCGGGCCAGGTGACGCTTATCCAAACGACACCACGGTGCGGATGAAGATTTTGAAAACCGACCTGCCCGGCAAGCTCATTAATGTCTGCACCTATGAATCCGCATCGCCCACGAGTAGTGCCAGTGACTGTCTGGCCAATCCAGGTGGCGGCTTCCTTAAGATTGTAAAGAATACAACCGTCGGTGATGGGACGTTTACCTTTGATGTCAACCCTGTTCCATCGTCGAACGCAGGCAGCCCTTGTAACCCGGTCGTTGCTGGGTGCGTTTCATACCAGGTCCAAACCCAGAACTTTACAGGCAATGTAGGAATTTCGATGGGGATCAGTCAAAACTCCGCAACTGTGACTGAAGAGGATCCGGCGCCTGCCTTCTCCTTCACAAATGCCAGTTGCCAGTACGAGAACGACGGCCCGACGGGAGCTGTGAACACCAGCACTCGGACTGTAAGTGGAATCGGAATCCAGGCGAGCACGGTGACAGTATGCACCTTCACGAACGCCAAGCAGCGCGCTCACGTTACCGTGACCAAAGTTGTTGTCAATGACAATGGCGGGACGGCTAGTGTGCCGAACTTCACACTAAAGGTTGGTAACAATGTAGTGACCTCAGGCGTGTCTGCCGACATCGCCGACGGTACATACGCCATTACGGAGAGCGGGCCATCCGGCTATACGTCCTCATTCAGCGGCGACTGCGACGTGAATGGCAACATCACGATGGGGCCAGGCCAGTCGTATTCGTGCACAATCACTAACAACGACATCCCGCCATCCCTGACGCTGTCCAAGATCGTGAGCAACAATTATGGTGGCTCAGCCGGACCAGCTGCATTCACCGTCAGCGCGTCCGGACCCACACCGATTTCCGGAGCGGGCGCCGTGACCAGCGGTTCCAATTTTGTCGGAGGAACATACACCCTGAGTGAGAGTGGACCAGGCGGCTATTCCGCCGGCTCATGGAGTTGCACCGGCGGCTCGAAAAATGGCAATCAGATCACTCTGATGGCCGGGCAGACTGCAACCTGCACCATCACCAACTCCGACATCCAGCCCCAATTGGTCGTCAAGAAGACCGTAGTTAACAATAACGGCGGAACCGCCGTTTCTTCCAACTTCACGATGACTGTGACGGGCAACTCGGCGAACCCCAGTTCATTTCCGGGTTCCCCTACTGGTACTTCGGTTTACTTGAATGCAGGCAGCTATTCGGTTGCCGAAAGCGGCCCGAGCGGCTACGCGGGTTTGTATTCAGCGGACTGCTCCGGCACGATTGCTGTCGGTGAGGTAAAGACCTGCACGGTCACCAATAATGATGAGGCGGGAACCTTTACAATTATCAAGCACGCCGTTAATAGCTACGGGGGCACCGCGACGGCGAACCAGTTTACAATGGTTGTTAGCGCAGGCCATCCCAGCGACAACAATTTCCCCGGCTCGGAAACCGGCGTCCCCATTCTTATCGACGCGGGTAGCTTCAGTGTGACAGAGACCGGCGGGCCCAGTGGTTACATCGCCAGTTACTCCGGATGCTCCGGTACGATGACAAGCGGAGGAAGTGCGACCTGCACCATCACCAACAGTGACATCGCCCCGCAGTTGACCGTCATCAAGAAGGTGATCAATACGCATGGGGGAACCGCGCAGCCAGGCGCCTTCTCGGGTTCGATCAGCGGCACTGCCGGAAGCTATATGTGGTCCGGCGGTTTAACCACCAAAACGCTGGCAACAGGTAGCTATAGCGTCACTGAGAACCCGGTAACAGGCTATACGGCTTCCTACTCTGCCGATTGCAACGGCACCATCTCGATCGGACAGACGAAGACCTGCACGGTTACCAATCAGGACCAGACACCGGTCTTGAATCTAATAAAAGTAGTGAATAACGTGAATCCATACACCAATGACGGAACGGCGACTCCGACTGCTTTTACAATCCTCACCACGGGCGGACCGACCAACATCAGCGGCCTTGGATTCGCCTCCAGTGGATCAGCATTTTCGGCAGGTACGTATACGTTGGGCGAATCGGTACTGGCCGGGTATGCAAATGGGGGCTGGACTTGCACTAAGAACGGCGGTACGCCGACGGCCGCTACCTCAATCAGTTTGAGCATTGGGGACACGGCCGCGTGCACCGTTACGAACAATGCCGTGGACGTTCCACCAAGCATTTCCGTCAGTAAAGTCGGAGACAAGACGAACCTGACGCAGGCGGGAGGCCCCGTCACGTTTACAGTGGCGGTGAAGAACACGAGCAATCCGCTGGATCCGTTCTGGATAACGTCATTAACCGATGACATTACTGGAAACGGTAACCCTGTTGATGTGACGACTGTTCAGGCGTATAGCGCGACAGCGCCGTACATCAGCGCTACGACCTGCGCTTTGACGCCGGCCGGCAGCCCCATCGCTCCCGGTTCAACCTACAGCTGCCAGTTCACCGTGCAGTTCCCCGTCCTGACGAACAACTCTACTATGACGTACCACGACATCGTCAGGGTCACCGGCCGTGCGGACGACACTCTTTCGACTACAAACACAGCAACCGGTCAGGCCGACGCGTTTGTCACCGTAGCCGTGCCGATGCAGGTCACCGATTCGTCGTTGTGCGTGTTCAATACGGGTTCGAATCCGTCGATGCGGCAGTTCGATCGAAACTTCACGCAAAACGGATACTACACACTGGGAGCAACAAACCCCGGCCAGTACTATTGGAACGTGAACGTCGAGGGCACGCCGGGAACTCAGAAGTCGGTCACGCTGACGCTGCCCTGGCCGTTCGTTACGCAAGGAAATATGCCGGTGCACGTCTATGACGGCGTTTTCTTCAATCCGACAACGCAGTGCTACATTCCAGGCCATGAGGTTGCGTCGGTCAACAATCTGGTGCAACTGGTCACGTACATCAATCAGACCGGAAATACGCCGCTAATGGACGTCACGTCACCAACCGATTGGGGATATCCGTACACGGCAGGACCGTCGACATTGACAACGACGTCCTTCACTCCGACGCCGACGAAGTTCGTGACCGTTACGATTACGTTCACGATGCCGGCAACGGGATTCGCCTACGTCAACCAGCACCTGGACGATGGCTTGAAGGGACCGAAAGTTGATGTCAACGGCGACGGCGTTATTGACAACATTCCGTACAACAAGGACGGCAACCTCGACGCGACGAATGCGACCAATGTTGCTCAGATTCTGATCCCCGACAATGTCAAGCACACATTCTCGGTGGCTGACGAAACCGGCCCATTGGGCAGCGACGCGGTCTACAACAACAACTGGTTCAAGAAGGGGGCAGTCGGCTTCTATGGATTCGTTTCGTATAACACAGTGTACATGCCCGGACAAACCGTTCAGGTATGGCAAGGCTCCAAACTGGTTGGTTCGGCGGTGACCGACAGTGCTGGGTACTACACCATCTCTTATAAGGCTACCGGCAAAGACACGTACACCGTCACACTCGTGAATCCAACGTCGAATGTCTTAGTGCAGTCGGGAGGAGGAACCATCTCCACCCCGACGACCCAGTCGGTAACACCTAAGTCGAATGGAAGCCAAGAAGTGGACTTCCTCTTGATGCCGTAAGCCGGGAACCTTCGGCTCGCCAGCCCGCTCTCGCCTGAATGCGAAAGCGGGCTGGCGAGTTGAACGTTCTACTTCCATGAAAAAAGACCAAGAAGAAAATCGTTGATAAGGAGCTAAAGTGAGTACGATAGCAACAGATGCCCCGGGTTTCCGGGATTATTACGAAACCCTTCAGTTGAGCCCGAATGCGGATGAGGAAACAATCAGCCGCGTGTTTCGCATTCTCGTCAAGAGGTATCATCCCGACAACGCGGACACCGGAAACACCAAAAAATTCAATGAAGTGATGGAGGCGTACCGGGTCCTGTCGGATCCGGAAAAGCGAGCCGCCTACGACGTCAGATACGATGAGAATCGCGCCACCGTTCTGAAGCTTTTTGACGAAGCTTCCGCATCCGACAGTTTTGAGTCGGACCGGCGCGTTTGTGAAGGCATCCTGTCACTGCTGTATGTCGCACGACGGCGTGATCCGGACCGGGGCGGCGTCGGCGTCATTCAAATGGAACGTCTGCTGGGATGCCCATCCCAGCACCTGGAATTTCCTCTCTGGTATCTGCGGCAAAAAACCTGGGTCGAACGCCTGGAAAATGGTCTCATCGCCATAACCGCCGCGGGTGTTGACAAAATGCTAGACCAGAACAATATCGTTCTCCGCCGTGACCGGCTTATTGCCGAAAAATCCATGGGAGGCGCGCCTGATCTGGCCAGGGAAACGAGGGAACTGAACGGGCTCGGGCTGTTGCGATGACTCGCAAATGTTGGATTGGCGGCGTTCATAGGATGGTGTGAATAATTGAATCAAGCACTGTAGGGGCGGTCTATGACCGCCCGGGTTTCGTTGATTCGAGAAATCCGGGCGGTCACAGACCGTCCCTACAGTTGTGCAAAGCTGCTCGGAACCCAACAGGCGAGCAAACTTGAACGAATCAGGCGTCTCGCAACTTGTGGGACGTTATCTCAATAGCGGGACCATTTCCAGGTCCTCGACCGCATCGGGCGCGCCACCCGTTGCTTTCTCGGCGATAAGGCGGTCACGCCGGAAAATGATATTGTTTTGCTCGAGGAGTTTGTCGACGCCTGTCGCCGTAATGGCAAGGAGACCGTTTTCGAGGCGCTCGACCCAGGTTTTTTGCCGCAGATACCAGAGAGGAAATTCCAGGTGCTGGGATGGGCATCCCAGCAGACGTTCCATTTGAATGACGCCGATTCCGGCCCGATCCGGATCACGCCGGCGTGCGACATACAGCAGCGACAAGATGCCTTGAAAAACGCGCCGGTCCGACTCAAAACTGTCGGTTGCGGAAGCTTCGTCAAAAATCTTCAGAACGGTGGCGCGGTTCTCCTCGTATCTGACGTCGTAGGCGGCTCGCTTTTCAGGATCCGAGAGGATCCGGTAGGCATCCATCAGCTCATTGAATTTTTTCGTGTTCCCCGTGTCCGAGTTGTCGGGATGATACCTTTTTACAAGAATGCGAAACACGCGGCTGATTGTTTCCTCATCCGCATTCGGACTCAACTGGAGGGTTTCGTAATAATCCCGAAAACCGGCCACATCTGCTACGCTCCTGGGCACCTTTGCCTCCTTGCGTCACGGTATCGGCCAGTCCGCAAGTTTCCTTTAGGGGACTATGGTGCTGCCTTTCTCGCAAAACGGCATCGTCCAGCCAGCACTGACGGACGACTTCCGTCCGTACTTTAGTTCGATTTTCAATAACCAGCACAGTCGGCGAAAATTCCTGCAACGCCGTAGAGACACGCGTTCCGCGTTTGGGCCACGGCGAAATGCAATCATAAGGATTATGGATTGGTCGTGAATGCTACTGACAGGCCGATCCCCATGCCATATGCCACAAAACATTCGGACTTCACGGGGGTGACATAAAGACTATAGAAGAGACTATAAGGAAGCACAAAAAGCCCAGGCGAGCTACGGGCTTGTCGGTAAGCCCGCCTTTAAATTTCTTGGCAATGCGATCCGGTACTCCAGGCCGCCTCGGTTTATGTTCTCCGTCGATCGATTGGCCGCTAAGCAATAAGAAATTAAAAGGCTCTCGACTCAGGAGCCGGTAACTTCACGACATGTCCCCTGCTATTATCCCGGGTGTTATCCCGACTGTTATCCCGACTGTTATCGGCCGGCGCCCCGCGTTTTTCCGGCGCTCCTTGTCCGCGTGCCATCAAATGCCGGAGGGTGTTTAATCCTTTTGCGCTGCAGCAGATGAGCTCAATCGTGAACAGCGTTGTCGCCAAAATGGTGTAACAAAGACCCATTGTTTCAAAAATATTCAAGGCAACCTCCGTGGAACTTTAAACGTCCTCAATAAAAATCGGCAGGAACAGCAGGAAGCTTTAACAGGCTGCTGAAGAGGTCGAGTCGCGCAACTATAGGGGTCTCCGCGAAGCGCAAGCGCAGCGCGCAGCCTCAAGAAACAGACAGTCTCTGCAGCGTATCGGCGTTTCGGCTGGCTTTTCAGCAGCCTGCTAGCGAGAGTTTACCGAGAGCAGAGAATTCGACCGTAAACCTAGAAGGACGAGGGATTTAGGCGTGATGAGTTGCCTTTCCTAGGTTTTTTCTTTGTTCATTCAAACCGAGCATTGTAGCGAGTGGTTTTGGGGAAAGTTTGTCTGGAGCCCACAACTGCAGCGCGCTGCGGTCCGTTTTCTCCCCTAGGGGGCTTTGCACAAGGAATATATCGCGGGCGCTCATAGAGCGCCCCTACAGTCGCGAACCCCAAGCTGTAGGGGCGGTCTATGACCGCCCAGGATTTTTTGTGCAAAGCCCCCCTGGGCCGGATAGAGGAAGGACGAACTGCTGAATCTGGCGCAACTCGTCTAGCCATAACGAACTCAGGCCGGTGCTTGAGGCTTGTACTTCGTTGAAACACCAGGTGTCCACGGATGAACGTTTCATTGGCGGATGAATGCTTTCATCCACCGATCAACGCTTTCACTGGCGGATGAATGCTTTCATCCACGGTTCAACGCTTTCATTGGCCGATGAATGCTTTCATCCACCGATCAACGCTTTCATTGGCGGATGAATGCTTTCATCCACCGATCAACGCTTTCATTAGCGGATGAATGCTTTCATCCACGGTTCAACGCTTTCACCGGCGGATGAATGCTTTCATCCACGAATCAACGCTTTCATTGGCGGATGAATGCTTTCATCCACGGTTCAACGCTTTCACCGGCGGATGAATGCTTTCATCCACGAATCAACGCTTTCATTGGCGGATGAATGCTTTCATCCACGAATCAACGCTTTCATTGGCGGATGAATGCTTTCATCCACGAATCAACGCTTTCATTGGCGGATGAATGCTTTCATCCACGAATCAACGCTTTCACCGGCGGATGAATGCTTTCATCCACGAATCATCACTTGATCAGGCGGCGGCTCATGGCTTGCCTGGACCACGGCACGAGAACTGCCAGCCAGATAGTAATCACAATGAAGCCTTGAGGCTGAAGCGGAGTGCCGAGCGTCAGCGTTCGCATTAGCGAGACGATGGATGTGAGCGGGAGCCCCCAAGCCAGCCACTGCAAATAACGCGGCAGCATGCTCAAAGGAAAAAAGACACCGCAAAAGAGAAACATCGGAAAAACGAGCAGGTACTGCGGGTAGGAAATTTCCTCGATCGTTCTCGATTTCGCCGCCACCAACAGGCCGAGCGCCGCGAACAGCGTAGCGCCCGCAAAACAGAGTGGAATAGCGGCAAGAGCGCCCGAACGGCTGAAGTCACCCATCAGAATCCCGATGCCGATCACGACAGAAGCGGAGAATGTCGCTTTCGAGGCATCCCACATGATCTCCGCCCAGAGCACTTCCGAAAGTGTTATCGGTGTTACGGCGATCGCTTGAAATATCCTCTGGTAGTACATCCGAACGAAGCTTCCATATGCGGCCTCAAAGAATCCCTGAAACAGCAGTGTCTGGCCCACGATACCCGCGAATATAAACTGGCGATACGTCAGTTCGATTCCCAGGAGTTGCACCGTTCCGACTAGTGAACCAAGGCCGAAACCGAATGAGAAAAGATAGAGCAGCGGCTCTGCGAACGTCGTGACCAGGCCATAGGCAAGGCTCTTACGATAAACATCAAAGTGCCGCAGCCATACGCAGCGGATCGCGCCGAGAACGGTCATGCCTCACTTCCGTTTTCCAGATGTTTACCGGTGAGTTTCAGGTACACGTCTTCCAGATTCGAAGGTCTCTTCCACCGCACGCCGGGCCGGATCTCTTCCTCGACCATCTCTTCCCCGATACGACGCGCGATCAGCTCCTGCGGCGGCGCGCAATCGAGGATCTTGCCGCGATGCAGGATCGCAACACGGTCGCACAAACGTTGCGCTTCTTCCATGTAGTGAGTGGAAAGCAGAATCGCGAGATTCCGGGCGCGGCATTCCAGAATGATTTCCCACAGTACCCGCCGGACCTCGGGATCCATTCCCGTTGTCGGCTCATCCAAAACCAGCACCTCCGGATCCGAAATGAGCGCGCGCGCAACTTGGAGCCGCCGGCGCATTCCTCCGGAGAGCGATTCGACCAGGTCAGCGCTCTTTTCACCGAGTCCGAAACGTTCCAGGAGAGCCTGCGCACGAGGTTTCACGACTTCCGGCTTCCGCCCGAAATACGTCCCATATCGGATCATCTGATCCAGAACGGTGAAATCGGAGTCCAACGTGTCCTCTTGAGAGCAGACACCGAGCGATTGTCGCGCCTTGCGAGGCTCGCGAAAAACGTCGTAGCCCATGAGCCAAATCTGTCCAGCCGTTGCCTGATAAAAGCCGGTTATGCAATTCATCGAAGTGGATTTGCCGGCGCCGTTCGGTCCAAGAAGCCCGAAGCACTCTCCTTTTTGAATTTCGAATGAGATTCCGTCCACCGCGCACAGGGGCGGTCCACCGTGGACGCGATACTCCTTGCGAAGATTGCGAACGATCAATGGCGGTTCGCTGCGGAACATCCGAGCAGGCTATCATATGAACGTTTGGGGCGGCCTCATTCCCCTCCTTGCAAAAGGAGGGGAATGTACTCAAACTGAAAAATGCCGGCTCCCATGAATCTGCTGCTCGTCAATCCACCCATCTATGACTTCACAGCGTTTGATTTTTGGCTGCGTCCTTACGGGATGCTGCGCGTGGCCGGGCAACTCCGGAGTTGCAAATTGACGGTATTCGATCATCTTTTTTCCCGCAAGCGGGACGCCTTTGGCCGCGGGCGATTTGATCAACAACTCGTCCGTAGACCCGCACCTCTGGCCGACATTCCAAGACGCTTTTACAGATTCGGCCGCCCGCGTGAAGATTTCCGCCGCCTATTGCTGGAGCAGATGTTCGATGTTGTGCTGGTGCAAACGGTGATGACCTATTGGTATCTGGGTGTGCGGGAAGTCATCGACCACGTGCGCGAGCTCCAGCCGCACGCGAAAGTCATTCTCGGCGGGGTTTACGCGACTCTATGCCCGGCCCATGCAGCGTCGCTGGGCGCGGATCAAGTCGTTCGAGGTCTTGACCTGAAGCCGCTTGGGCTGCCGCTGTCGGAGGGACTTCCCTTCTGGGAAGGCGCTGATCGAGAGGTGGGCGTTCTCAAGATAACGGAAGGTTGTCCATTTCGATGCACCTACTGCTCAGTGCCACTCATATATCCAAATTTCGCCGCACGACCGCTGGATGTCTGTTTGGAAGAACTCCGGCACCTGGCTCGTTTGGGGGCGCGCCATGTCGCGTTCTACGATGACGCGCTGTTGTTCAAAGCGGACCGCATTCTTATTCCATTTCTTGAAGCGATCCTCCGGGAGAATTTAAATCTGTCATTTCACACACCCAACGCGCTCAACGCGCGCTTCATCACGCCCGGGATCGCGCGCCTCATGGTGCGCACAGGTTTCAAGACTTTCTTCCTGGGATTCGAGTCCAGTGCATACGCGTGGCAGCGCAAAACAGGCGGGAAGGTGTACTCGCAAGAATTTGCGGATGCCGTACGGACACTGCGCGAGGCAGGCGCTAGTTTGATTACCGCGTACATCATCATCGGACACCCCGACTCCGAAGAGCAGAACGTGGAAGCTTCGATTCGCTTCGCGGCCGAGCAAGGGACGCGTGTAATGCTTTCCGAATTCGCCCCCATCCCCGGCACGCCCGACGGCGAGTCCTGCCGCGCTTACACGGACCTCGGCGAGCCGCTCAATCACAATAAGACGGCATTCACTTTGCGGTCACTCGGAGGGGAAAAGGTCAACCGGCTGAAAGCGCTAGCGAGAGGGAATAGTTGAACAGAACCATTCCCTTCCTCGCAGAGGAGGGGACTGGACTTCGCCCAACGCTAATCGCCAAGCCAGGTCCAATCCGATATTTCGAAATCTCGGATTTGAGTTGCAGGATTTGTCCAATTTCAAGATTTCCCTTCCGGCCCAAGCTCTAACTCAATCCTCTTCCCCGCAGCATCGATGGCCTTGATCGTGAACGACCGTATTTGACCTTCGTGGTAAGTCTCCGCGGGCTTGGTTCCGCCCTTCCACGCTGCAGCCAATCGTTCCGCGAGCGATCCGCCCGATGCAGACGCCGGCCTGCCGGTGGCAGTCTCCTGGACCCGGAACACACCTTCCACGCCTTCGGCCAACTGTACCGTCACCTGATCACCTTGCACCTGTATCACGCGGCCGGTGACATGATCGCCGACTGAAAGCTGTCCGATAAACTGCTCGGCTGGAGTCGCCTCGAGCTGCTTCATCCCGAGCTTCAATCGTTTCGCATCCGGATCCGCCGACAGCACGATCGCACGCACAACCTGCCCGGGTTTCACGATTTCGCCTGGATGCTGGATTCGCCTTTCATTCGTGAAGTCGGAGATGTGGACCAGACCTTCAATTCCCTCCTCGACCTCTACAAACGCCCCAAACTTCGCAAGTTTTGTAATCTTGCCTTCAACTACTTTTCCATTCGGGTAACGATCCTTAATGGTGTCCCATGGATTTTCCAAAACCTGCCTCAACCCCAAACTAAGACGCGATGCCGCGAGGTCCACTTTCAGCACCACAGCCTCGACGCGCTCGCCCTCTTTGAGGACTTCACTGGGATGCTTTACCCGCCTGGTCCAGGACATCTCAGACACGTGGATCAGTCCTTCCAGGCCCGGCTGGAGTTCGACAAAGGCGCCGAAATCTGCCAGCCGTGTAACGACTCCCGTGACGCGATCGCCCGGATTCAATCGCGATGCCGCTTCTTCCCAGGTGTTCTGCCGCATCTGGCGCGCTTCTTCTTCCAGGACCGAGCGGCGATCCACCACAACATCTTCGTCGTTGATATCGAGCTTGATGATGCGACAACGAATTTCCTGCCCAACCAGTTGTTCCATTTCCGCGGGCGTGCGGGCGCCGCTTCGCGAGGCCGGAAGAAAGGCGCGCGTTCCCACGTCCACAGTGAAGCCGCCCTTCACGGTTGCCGTAATCCGGCCTGCGATGATTTCCTTGTTTTCAAAAGCACGCGTCAAGGCATCCCAATCCTGTGGGCGCCGGCCAGCGACACGAGAAAGCGTCACCATGCCCTCGTTGTTGCGGCCGGTGATCGCCACGTCAAAGGTATCACCGCGTTTGACACTTAAGTTACCGTCGCGATCGAGCAGATCGGCGGACGGAATTACACCTTCCGCTTTCGAGCCATAATCGATCAGGACGTAATCGCCGGATATGCCGACAACAGTGCCGCGGCGCGGACCGCCGGAAGGCGCCCGGCGCCCCGCCGCTTCGAATTCCTTCAGGATATCGCCGAACGATGCGTCCGCCGCCTCTTCAGGTGGCTCCCGAGAATCATTTTGCATAGTTCAAGAAAACCATTCGGTGCTGAGGTAGCGTTCGCCCGTGTCGGGAAGAATCGCGAGCAGGCGCTTTCCCCGGCCGAGTTCCTGCGCCACGATGCAACTGGCATGAAGAATGGCCCCCGATGAAATGCCGCAAAGGATGCCTTCCTGCTCGGCCAGATGGTGGGCGGCAGCGGTGGCATCCTCGTAAGTTATCGTTAAAACCCGATCAATAATATTTCGATTCAAAATCTCGGGAACAAAGCCGGCACCGATGCCTTGGATTTTGTGCCAGCCGGGCTTTCCACCCGACAGCACGGGGGAGTCCATCGGCTCAACGACAAAAAGCTTCATGTTTTCGATCTTTTGTTTAATGGCTTCACCTGTGCCCGTAGCTGTACCTCCGGTTCCGACTCCGACAACCAGCGCGTCGAGTCTGCCGCCGACGACATGAAGGATCTCGCGAGCGGTCGTTTCCCGATGGATTTGCGGATTCGCAGGATTTCGGAACTGTTGCGGCATAAAGTAGTCGGGATGTTCTCGAAGTATTTCTTCGGCCTTGTTGATCGCGCCCTGCATGAAATCCAGCCGATGAGTCAGAATGACGCGCGCGCCATAAGCCCGCAGGAGGGCAACTCGTTCGATGTTGACGTCATCGGGCATAGTTAAAATGACCTTGTAGCCTTTAGCGGCGCACACCATCGCCAAGCCGATTCCGGTGTTCCCGCTGGTCGCTTCGACGATGGTGCCTCCAGGCTTCAGGCGCCCTTCTCGCTCCGCCGCCTCGATCATGCTGAGACCAATGCGGTCCTTCACGCTTCCACCCGGATTGAAAGATTCCAGTTTCACGAGCACTTCTGCCCAGTGATCTTTTGGGATTCGTCTCAACCGTACGATCGGTGTGTCGCCGATGACGTCACAGATGCTGTCGTAAATTCTGTCGTGCATAGTCGGTTTCTTCGGCAAGGCAGATTATCACAATAGGCTGAAAACAAGTCGATGCTGAACTTTTACATCAATCGCGCGGGAAGGAATCTTTCAAAAAAGCGCCGGTCACGTCTCGAAACAGCGAAGGACGAACTGCGGGACTTGTATCACGGCGAACGCCGGGCGGCCTGACCAATGCCGATCTGAGGCTGATCACGAAGCGCGGGACGGGGTTGGGTGTCCGTCCCGCACCACAGGTTAGACTTGGAGGTGAGGGGTATTGGATATGTACAAACAAGCTTCGGGACCGATGAGCGAAAGAGGTCGAAAGCACTCATACTCCTCGATCCCGAAGA
>Ga0209058_1000521_pt1 | contig 32702 bp, 33 predicted proteins | sample GraSoiAngelo_147_FD_185904 | JGI IMG/M metagenome (GOLD analysis project Ga0209058, IMG submission 185904) | Grasslands soil microbial communities from the Angelo Coastal Reserve, California, USA - 14_1009_05_40cm (SPAdes) (version 2) | ecosystem: Environmental > Terrestrial > Soil > Grasslands ... | reverse complement strand
GCGGCGTCGGCCTGGAAATGAAATACTGCCGAACGTCGGCTCTCTGGAAAGAGTAACCGCCAAACACTTCCCACGGCGCCGTTTCCTCGGCAAAGCACGTTGGGGACAACAATGACAGTAGCAGCGATGTGTGGAGGAATCGCTTCATGGTCTATTGGAATCGAGACGACCTCGTCGAAAAGTCCAGGCGAGACCGGTATTCCTGACAACCGCAGCCGTTCCATGAACTCAGCCGAAGGAGCCGCCCCCTGAAATCGGCCGAGGACCCGGCCATCTTCCGCCACTCCGGTTTGGTCAAAAATAAAAATGTCTTTGAATGCTCAGGTTATTCAAGCCTGTGACTTCGGAGACGTGAGTTACCTTTCGTGTGCCGTCGCTGAGGCGCGCGGTTTGTACCAACAGGTGAATGACCGAGGCCATTTGTTGGCGAATGAATCGGCTGGGCAAGTCGAGTTTCGCCATCATGACCATCGTCTCCAGCCGGCTGAAGGCATCGGCGGGAGAATTGGCGTGGACGGTTGTCATCGAGCCTTCGACGCCGGTCCCCATTGCCTGCAACATGTCTTCGATCGTGATAACGCGTTCGTGCTCCGGGATGAAACGAGAAAGGCAATTCAGTTCTTACCATGCTCATGTTTGCTCTTTGGCTGATCCAGGCCGCGCCGGATACTGGTTCCGACAACAGCACCATGATACGGCTCGGCGCCGGCGTGTTGGCGCTTGTATGCATTGCGTTCATTCTGGTTCGGCGAAAACGGAAGGCATCGAAGGAAGATTGGTCCTGAGGCGGAGGGACCGGACGAATTTCTCTACCGCGTTGAGGTGTTCATCATCGGCCGCAACAGAACTCCTTTGCCAACTCGATGAGGACCTCGCGGCAGGTGATCACGTCTTCAGCGATCACATATTCGCTCACGCTGTGAAGCCCGGCGCCGCGCGGACCGAATACAACGGACGGAATACCGGCGTCGCCAAGGATCGCAGCGTCAGTCCAAAAACTCATACCGCCGCGCAGGGCGAGTTTTCCCTTTTTCGCGAGTACGGATTCGATCATCTGGGGCAGAACGTGCCCGGACGGGGTCAAATAAGGCGGCCGTGAAAAGAGAAATCGTGCTGATGCTTTGAATTCAGGATCCTCGCGCTGAAGATCACGGATAATCTTTTCTGCCTCGTTTAAAGCACATTGGCCGGCTTCGCCTTCGATCGTCCGCCGTTCCATTTCGAGCGTACATTGATCGGGATACGTGCTTAACTCGCGGCCTCCCGTGATCAACGACGCGTGCAATGAGGCTGTCCCGTGGACAGGATGCGGCGGGCACGCCTGAAGCTCGCGATCCAGCTTTTCCAAACGTGAAAGGACGCGTCCCATGCGTACGATCGCGTCTCGTCCATCAGCGGGGCGGCTCCCGTGAGCGGCGACGCCTTCGGTGGTGATTTCCACCCACTGGAAGCCCTTGTGTCCCACGGCGATTTTCATATCCGTCGGCTCGCCGACGATAGCAGCGTCCGCTTTCCAGGTTTGAACGAGAGCGTCAGCCCCGATGCTCGCGTATTCTTCGTCGACGACCGCGGCAAGGACCAGACGGCCGGCAGGCAATCCGCCATTTTTGGAAAGGTCTAACGCGGCTGCAACCATCGCTGCAAGACCGCCCTTCATATCCTGAGAGCCTCGGCCATAAATTCGACCATCCTTCTCGATGGGATCGAATGGCGAGTCCATCCCTGCAATACCGACCGTGTCCATATGGCCGCAGAACATGAGGGACCGGCCCTTTTGTTTCCCCTCGACTATCCCGATCACGTTGGAGCGGCCGGCCGGGAGTTGCTCAACCTGCACATCCAGGCCCCCCGCACGCAGTCTATTTGCGATAGCTGCGCCAATCTGATTTTCGCCGGCAGCTCCGGATACAAGCGAAGGGTTGACGGAATTGATCGCGATTAAGTCACGCAGGAACTGGATAGTTGAATCAGCCATTAGTGACAATTTTCGTTGGCTCGACGACAATTTTTTGTTGCCTCGACACATTTTTACACAAATTTGTATACGCCGGCCTCTTTCCTGGGTTTGAGTCTCAACGGCATTTCAACAAGTTAAAAGCAGGTAAAGCAATTGGACCTTCCCGTGCACCAAATCGGGCATCATGACAACACGCCACATCATGTTATCCAGACAACAAGGGATGATTACCGAGTTGGAACTGATGGGCTCGGGATTCGCGGCTGGCGAGCAATACATGTTGCGGTACCGAACGAGGGGATCCGATTCGGCGAATGGGTTCGATTTCGGTAGCCCGGATTTTCGGTCGCTCTCATGGATAGGTTTCCGATACAGCGACGATCAGATTTCGGTATTGCTCGAACGCCAGGGACAATCTTCCGCTGAGGGATAGTCCAGGAGGGTAGCGCTGGGAATGATTCCCAAAAAATGAACGGACTCTTTGCCGCTACACCGCAGTCGGAAGAACGGCGAACGGCACACGCCTCACGGGCCATGACGGCTCGTGAGGCGTTTTTTCATTTATAAACGGATCCGGTCTTCGTAGAGCTCGGCGGAGTGATATTTATGCCTTCCGCTCCTCAGCGAGGAGCGGAATACGTCACCCGGTAAATTGCATCGGCCCGATCATCGGAAACGAGCAGCGAACCATCCGGCATTACCAGAACATCGGCGGGACGGCCCCACGCGGCAGAACCCTGCAGCCATCCTTCGGCGAAGGGTTCGTACTTAACTGCTTTATTTCCCTCCAAGCGCACAAGCGTGACGCGATAGCCGATGGGAACCCTGCGATTCCATGAGCCATGTTCCGCAATGAAGATCTGGTTCCGATATTCCTGGGGAAACATCGTGCCGGTGTAAAACCGCATGCCGATGGCGGCAACATGCGGACCGAGATTTATCGCGGGCGGTGTAAATTTATTGCAAGGTTCCTTGTTGAACCCAGGACCCGGGATCGTGCCGGCCAGGCAGTCCGGGAAACCGAAGTTCATTCCCGGCCGTGGCGGGTGATTCAGCTCATCGGGCGGAATGTTATCGCCCATATCGTCAACACCGTTATCGGTAAACCACAATTCCTTCGTCGCCGGGTTCCAGTCAAAGCCGACGGAGTTCCGAATTCCGGCTGCAAAAACTTCAAGACCCGAACCGTCAGGCCTCATACGATCGATAACGCCATGCCGCTCATCGGGACGGCAAATATTGCAAGGCGCGCCGACAGGCACGTACAACATCCCATCAGGTCCAAACGCAATGAACTTCCAACCGTGGTGACGGTCGGTTGGGAATCGGTCGTTGACCACCACAGGCTTTGGCGGACTTTTTAGACGGGACTCAATCCCGTCGTAGCGGATGACACGCGCGATTTCTGCTACATAAAGCGATCCGTCACGAAAGGCCACGCCCGACGGCATGTTCAGGCCTTGCGCAATCTTGATGACCTCGGCCGGCCGATTATCTTTCGAGTGGTCCACGATCGCGTATACATTACCGGCTTCCCTCGATCCGGCGAAAAGCACGCCATTAGAGCCACGCGCCATCTGCCGCGCATTGGGGACTCCGGCGGCATAGACCTTGATGCTGAAGCCTGGCGGTAGCTTGATTTTCTCGAGCGGGAGTGTTTGATTGCTGCGGGCAGCAAAAATGAAGAGACCGACGATGAGAATCCCGATGGCAGCGCGAATGAATCGAGCCATAAGCTTTCTCCCTTCTTCAATCAATCTTTGGCAGCCATGTTGCGTCACTCTATACTTCCATCGTAAGACGGACAAAGGAGGAACGGAATGGCTTCTGAGGGCTTTCACGAATTACCTCAAGATTTGACACCACAAACACGAGATATGCACCGCGCGATACGTTCGGCATCAAAGGTCCCTACGAAGCGGTGCTCTCAACAGAACACTACTATTCTTACCTTCGCCGGACCGGCGAGGGAGGCGTTTACCCGGCTGCGAAAACAACTCGGCATCGTGATCGAGAAAGTTCATCATTCGCCGGTCATTGATGGCGCAGCTCTCTTCTCGACTCGCGGAGGAGTTTCTGACGACAGTCGGCGGCGACTTCACCGTTGGTTACCGTTGGCACGACGAGACCGCCGTTCATCTCTTCTGCGTCGAAACCCTCGCGGTGCAATTGCTGACGCCTGAAGCGGTTTGCGTGATCCGTCCGGCTTAGAGTGTTTTTTGTGCCTTTTTGCAGCTGGTTCTCTCATAATGAGCGGTTCTAGAGGAGGGGCCGTCATGGTTGTAGTGCAGCGGAACGAGGTGAGCCGAAACCGATTCCTTTACATTCTGACCCTCATCCTTTCCGCGGTCGTTCTCTCCGGGGTCGCAGTCAACCTTTCGCGGAGCTCCGAAGCGGTTCAGGTGCTTTTGATGCTGCTGGCGCCGATTGCCCTGGTGGCCGTCGTTCTATCTCTGGTTCAGCTTCTCACGCATCCGAAACGAAGCCAGGTTCTTCTGTTCCAGCGCGACGACGAAATGGTCGTAGCCACCAATGCCGTCCATGAAGGTTTCAAGTTGCGGTTCTTGCGGGATATCCTCGGAGACCAGGTCACATCTTTTACGGATGAAGATCGGGTTCGATGGAAGAGCCTGGAGGACGACGGCTTTTATGCAGCCTTATACGTTCGCAATGTCCGGAAGGTCATCATGCTGCGGTTGTGCACCATGATCTTCGACGACGTCTTTGTCGCCGATCGGAACAATCGCTGGGAACACCATGATTCATCAAGTACTGCCGAGCCTTCTTACTCCAAGCGCGAGATGCCGCCTTTGACGAGCTGGAAAAGTTCTCCTTGACGCGGATGCAACGAGCGAGATAAGTTTTAACCTTAATTTAGGGTTGCTCTTTGTTCTTTTAACCGTGTACGTGGCGATTTAAGGCAACTTGCTCCACGTAAAAAACTGCTAAACAGCTCCGAAAGGGTTGATGAAAGCCCCGTGCTAGTTTGGCACGGGGCTTTTCCATTTTGCTCCTTGTCGAGGCTGTGCTTAACAGAAAGGTACGCTCATGAGCTTCGTCAAGGGTCTCCAATGCCGGGAATGCGGACGCGAATATCCCGTCAAGCTGCTTGCCGGCTGTGAACATTGTTTCGGCCCTCTGGAGGCCGATTATCACTATGAAGCGATTGCGAAGAAATTAACTCGCGACGCTCTGTCCTCCCGTCCGAAAACGATCTGGAAATACCGCGAATTGCTTCCCCTCGAATCCGAACCGAAAATCGGGTTGGCGACCGGCGGCACTCCGCTGGTTCGCGCGGACCGGCTCGGCAGAAAGCTGGGGATTGATAACCTGTACTTGAAGAATGACAGCGTCAACTCCCCAACTCTTTCTTTTAAGGATCGCGTCACAGCAGTCGCTATCAACAAAGCCTTGGAATTCAAGCTGGAAGCGGTGGGCTGCGCGTCAACCGGAAATCTTGCCAACTCGGTTGCTGCGAATGCGGCCGCAGCGGGGCTTCCGTCGTTCATTCTCATTCCGCACAATCTTGAAGCCAGCAAGATCGCTGCGACCCAGATTTACGGCTCGCGTTTGATCATGGTGAGGGGCAACTACGACGCTGTCAACCGTCTATGCAGCCAGATCGTGGACCGATATCCGTGGGGGTTCGTTAACGTGAACCTCCGGCCGTTTTACGCCGAGGGATCCAAGACCATCGGATATGAAATCGCCGAGCAGTTGAACTGGCACGCTCCTGACGCCATTGTTATTCCGATGGCCGGTGGCGCGATGCTCAGCAAAATCTACAAGGGCCTGAAAGAACTTCAGCGTCTCGGTCTCATCAGCGAAACCGAGCGCACGCGGTTTTATGGAGCCCAGGCGGCGGGATGTAATCCGATTATCGACGCCGTACGGCGCGGAACGCGGGACATTCGGCCCGTCAAGCCGAATACGATCGCCAAATCGCTGGCGATCGGCAATCCTGCTGATGGCTATTACGCTGCGTCGCTGATTCCACAATCCGGCGGCTGGGCGGAAGACTGCACGGATGACGAGATCGTCGCCGGTATTCAGCTGCTGGCCGAAACCGAGGGAATTTTCACGGAAACCGCCGGCGGTGTAACCGTCGCTGTTGCGCAGAAGCTCGTTCAGCAAGGCCGGATCAAACCGAAGGACCTCACTGTTCTGGCGATCACTGGAAATGGTTTAAAAACCCTGGAGGCGCTGGATCTCGCACCTCCGCAAGTCATCGAACCGAAACTCGCGGCTTTCGAGGAAATATTTGGAGGTGCATCTCATGTCGCTTAAGGTCGTTATTCCATCGCCGCTTCGAAAATTTACTGCCGGCGCGGAGACTGTCGAAGTGCAAGCCGCGACCGTCCAAGAAGTGCTCGATAACCTCGACTCGAAATATCCCGGCTTCCGCGCCGGTGTCTGCGACGAGTCCGGGGCTCTGCGGCGCTTTATCAATATATATCTCGACGGCGAGGACGTTCGGTTTTTGGAAAATCTCGCCACACGAGTCAACGACGGGGCTGAAATCGCAATCGTACCCGCAATCTCGGGCGGGTAGGCTACAGCGCACCCAACAACGCAAACGGACCGCTGGGTTGAGACAACCCGCCAGCGGGTTCGGTTGTCACGGCAGCGGCTTTCAGGGCAACGACGGCTTCAGGCACATCAATCTCTTTTTCGGCGGAGCCATCCGTCTCGGTATTAAACACAACCGCGCTGACTGGATTACCGGAGACCGGCACAAACCACAGTTGATAACTCTTGTCTGCGGGCAACGGCGGCAAGTCGCGCACGTAGAACAACCACTTTTTCTTTGATTGGTCCCAGAAAATTCTACCGCGCGCCCGAACATTCAATCCCTGGCCCGCAAGATTCACGACCCGCACCTCCGGCGAAGTCAGAGTCGCGACGTAGGTTCGATTCTGACTCAACTCGACTTCGAGTTGAGCGATACGGCTGTTGAGCACGTCGATCAAACCCCGGAGTTCGGTATTGGCGCGCGTCACAGCAAAAGCAACAACGATGGCTGCGATAGCGGCGCTGCTTGCGATGAAGTCTACCCAAAACCGGCGCAGCAACGAGTGCGATCGTACCGGTTTACCGGAAGCCATGTTCCGCGCCTGTTCGCGCAACCGCTGTTGTACAGAAGGCGATGGAGTTCGAGAAGGCGCGCTGAAGGCGAGCATCGAGACGGCCGATTGCAATTCGTTCACTTCCGAAAGGCAAACAGCGCATTGATCTTCTTCAAGGTGACGCGCGTACTCTTTTCGCTCGCTCTCCGTCATCGCGCCGGCAGCGTACAGGCTCGCCTGCTCCTGAAGGTCATCCGTCAACTGCTCATGCCGCATAAGATTGCACTCTACTTAAAAATACGATCGCAACCTCTTCCGCAGATGCAACATTCCGTTCCGAATTCGATCCTTTACCGTGCCCAATGGCTGTCCCAACGCCGATGCAATTTCGCTGTGGCTCATTCCCTGAAAGTATGCCATCTCAAGGGCGATTTTCTGCTGTTCCGGCAGCGTTTGCAAAGCTTCGTGTACGGCCCTGCGCGTATCGGACATGACAAAGCTGTCCGGCTCAGCAGGGCCAGCCGCGGGATTCTTGTCTGCTTCAAACTCTTCAGTTCTGCCTTGCCGGCGCTGGTTCGATCGTATGCAATCGATCGCGCGGGTACGAGCGATCGTGAGAAGCCACGCGATGGGCTTGCCGCGGGATGAATCGTATCTCCCGGACTGCTGCCAAACCTGCCAGAAGGCATCCATAAGAACATCTTCCGCGTCCTGGCGACTGCCCACAATCCGCAAAATGAGTGAAAAGGCCACGCGGTTATAGCGTGTGTAGAAGGCGTCCAGCGCATTGGCATCTCTCGATGCCATGCGTAGGATCAATTCACGGTCTTCCTTCTCAGCACGCTCGTCCATTACAGCGGGAATAGTAACAGTTGCGGGACGTCAGGAACAGCCGCCGGCAATCGTGACACTCCACTACCACGATATACGAAAACCAGAGACGAATGGATGGGGTGCCTGCGCCAATTTTCTTTTGCCGCCGGTTCAATCCAATCGGTGGTGGCCCGCCGTAGTAGTAGGCAGATCCTTTGATCTATTCATCCACGAGGAGAGAACAATGAAGACGAAGTATTTTGCAGCGGCCGGGCTGGCAGCGATGCTCGTCCTGTTGACCACGCAGGCGGTTCCGGCATCCAGCCACCGCGAGGCGCTGGCGATCCTGAACGAGCCGTGCGCCGACAACACCGACACCTATGCTTGGGTGTCCGATGGATCTCACGACAAGCTCAATCTGATTATGGATTTTTATCCGCTCCACGAGCCGGGCCAGGGCAACCACGGCCTGCGCGCCTGCAACGGTTATCGTTACGAGTTCCATATTGCAACGGGCGCAAGCCTCGAAGACCGGGTTGTCTATCGCATCGAGTTCACGAACAAGCTGACGCCCGCACCGGCTCCAGCTGGCGCAGACCGTCTGGGCGGGGGCAATGAACTCCTCTGGCAGCTCACGGGCGGCACCGAGACTATGAAGGTCAAGCTGTTCACCAACCCCTCGCAAATCCAGACGCCATTTGGAAAGACCCAGCGGGCCAGCGAGGAAGTTGTCCTCGGCGACGGTCTTCCCGTCTTACCCAACAACCACGGCCCTCAGACCGATAGGCTCATCTACGGTCTTGGCCCCTTCAAGGGTTATGACTCCGGAGACCCGACCAGCCGTACCATCGGTCTTTTCGATCAGGCGTTCGTTGATAAGTTCATTCAGAAATTGTCGAATGGCGGACGGATCATCGCCGGCCAATTCGACGACCCGTACCAACTGGACGAGAAGGGAATCTTCGATCTCGTTAATTTGAATGCAAGCGACCTCGGCGGAATCCCAGGCGCAAGGGGTTCCGAAGCACCATCCAGAGACGTGTTCACCGGCTTCAATGTTTTCTCCATCGCTCTGGAGGTCCCAATCAGTGAAATCTTTCCGGGCGGCATCCCGCACAATGGCGTGCTGAAGTCGGATTCGACCGACAGTCTCATCCGGATTTGGGCGAGCATCAGCCGGCAGCAGACGCAGGTTGTGGATCCCAACAACATCATCACCGGTGTCAAAGGAATGGGCGAATGGGTGCAGGTTGGCCGCAATGCCCTGCCACTCTTTGACGCTGGTCTGGTTGGTACCCAGCGCCAGACGCTCTATCTTCATTCCAGCCCTATGAAAGATGTGACGAACTTCGGCGCCGACATCCTGTTCCCTGTACTGGTCCGCGATATCGACGCACTCGGCATCTATAAGGCGTTGGGTCTGCCGGACAGCGCTGTGGCTAAGCTCAAAGGGCCGCGTATGGACATTATCAATGTCATCAACCTGGGCCGTCCGATCCCCGTTCAAGACGGCTTCACGGGTGATGTTCTCACGCTCGATGCGGCAACCGATTCCAAATTCCCCAACGGCCGAAGGCTTGGTGGTGGAACTGCGCCGAACCGCAATCAGGTGAATGTGAATAGTGTGTTGATCAGCCTGATCGCGGCGGGAGACTCCGGCGCCGGTCTCGCCAAGGGAGTGGAAGTGAACGATAAGGATTATCTCGACCGGTTCCCATTCCTTGCGGTCGCTCACCAGGGACTGCTGCAGGGACATGGAGGCAGCAACGTTCCGACGGTAAGGGATCCTGCTCGCCCTTAGAAGATGAGATATGACAATTGAACACTGAACAATGAACATTCAAATGCTTTGTCATTGTTCACTGTTCAATTGCCAATTGTCATTTCGGGAACAGAGGAGAACGCCATGAAGATTATTCGTTTAATTGTCGCCGCGCTGGTCCTGACAGCAGCGCCGCTGGCCGCCCACGACATGTGGATCGAGCCCACTTCCTTTCTCGGAGACATCGGCAAGATCATCGGGCTGCGATTGCGCGTGGGGCAGGACTTTCTGGGAGACCCGCTCCCCCGCGATACCGCACTCATCGATCAGTTCATCAGCATCGATTCGACCGGCCGCAAACCAGTGTACGGCCGCGACGGCGCGGATCCGGCCGGCCTCATCCATGTCGCTGAGCCAGGACTGCTCATCATCGGCTATCAAAGTCATCCGAAACCAATTGTGCTGCCGGCCAACACCTTCAATCAGTACCTTAGAGAAGAAGGGCTCGATGCGATCACCGAGTTGAGAGCGCGCCGGAACCAAACCAACAGCGATGCGCGCGAAATCTTTTCGCGCTGCGCGAAAAGTCTGGTTTATTACGGAACGCCAACTGCCGCCCAGGGCGATCAAGCGGTGGGCTTCACCCTGGAACTCGTCGCGGAGAAGAATCCTTACACCTTGCGCGCCGGACAGGATCTTCCACTCCGATTGACTTACCAGGGCCGGCCGCTTCCCGCCACACTGGTCGTAGCAATGAACCGCGCGAACCCGACAGCAAAGATGACGGCGCGGACCGACAAGACAGGACATGTGACGTTTCGCCTGCAGCAAGAGGGGATCTGGCTTACCAAGGTCGTGCATATGGTTCCGGCACCGGCCGGAACCAACGCAGACTGGGCCAGTTTCTGGGCCTCACTTACTTTCGAACTGAAAAGCTCGGGAACAGGAGCCGCAGCGAAATGAGATGTGCGGTTTGGTGCGCAGCCGCAGTTGTCCTTCTCTCGAGTGCTCGCCTCCAGGCACACGAGATCGGCACAACGCGAGTAGCCGTTGTCCTTCAACAGAGGTCTTCGTACGAAATCGAAATCGTTACCGACGCTGCCGCGCTCGTGGAAAAGCTGGAGGCTTTGACCGGCCAGCCACCGCAATCCGAACCGTTACCGCGCGGCGCTGCCATATCGCAGGCTCAATTGCACGCCTACGACGAGGTGTTTCGCAGGCGCGTGGTGGTGGCTTTCGATGAAACTGCCGTCCAATCTGCAATTGATTACAAAGTCTCCGGCGTTACGGCCGCCACATCACCCCCCGTTGCCACCATTAGAATGCGAGGTTCGGTTCCGGAAGGCGCGCGCCGATTGGCTTGGACTTACTCGTGGACGTTTGCGACGTATTCGCTGACTGTGCGGAAGGACGGCGAAGAGACGACCGAATGGCTCGAAGGCGGCCAGACGAGCCCTCCCATCTTGTTGGAGTTGCCCAACCGGCCGCTGAGCCGAACTGCGATCGCGCTTCGATACCTGGCGCTCGGCTTCACGCATATCGTTCCCAAAGGACTCGATCACATGCTTTTTGTGCTCGGGATCTTCTTGCTCAGCCGCCGGTTCCGGCAAGTTCTCGCTCAGGTGAGTGCATTCACCATTGCGCACTCCATCACGCTCGCATTAAGCATCTACGGTGTCGTTTCCGTCTCTCCCAATATTGTCGAGCCGCTGATCGCCGTCTCCATCGCTTACATTGCGGTTGAAAACATTTTCATGTGCGAGCTCAGACCATGGCGGCTGGCACTTGTCTTCGGTTTCGGCCTTTTGCATGGAATGGGTTTCGCCGGCGCCTTGAAAGAACTGGGACTGCCGCGTTCGGAATTCGTGACGGCGCTGGTTACCTTCAATTTTGGCGTGGAAGCCGGCCAACTCGCTGTGATTTGCGCAGCGTTCTTGCTCGTGGGTTGGTATTGCGGAAACCGCCCGTGGTACCGGCGGCTCGTCGTCGTGCCGGCCTCCGCGATGATCGCTTGCACAGCCGTGTATTGGACACTAGAGCGGCTGCGGTTGTGAAGCCTCAGGGAAAGGTAAGGGTCACAGGTCTTGCCAAATCCTGAGACTCTCACCTTTTCTTGAGGCTTCGCCCTATCGGGCTCGCGCTTCGCGCCCTCTCCCAGAGGGAGGTGATTTCTGCCCGATTACAACCAGGGCCCGGCGCGAATAGCGAACGGTGTCGCCAAAACGCGCGCGAAGGATGTTGATGGCGCCGTCACGAAAATTCACCCATTTGTCATTTCCAAGAAGGTGCCGGCCGAGCCGGCCTCCGGAATTGATCTCCCGGTCTTCCACGAATTGTTCAACACTCAAGTGAACGTCGAGGTCGACGGCCCCGGCATGGACCACCGAAAATCCTGATTCCGTGAACGCGGCTTCCAGATTACCTTCCTGTGAAAAGTAATTCTCGAGCGCAGCAACTTCGTTTAAAGCTCGTTCGGCTTCTGCCTTCGAGATGGCCTCTGCCAGACAGCCGCTCCATGCCTGGCTGTACTCGTCAACTGTGGAGGTCCAACTGGATGCGGCGATCAAACCATTGGCCCTTAAAACACGATGTACTTCGTTGAGCGCTCTTCGATATTCGCGAATATGCGATAAAACAAAACCGGCCGTGACCACATCGAACGTTTCGCTTTTGAACGGCACTGCTGCGGCATCGGCGGCGACCACGCGAAGGTCTGTCAGTCGCGCCTTTGCTTGTTGAAGCATAACGAGAGATAGATCGCAGCCGGCAAAAGCGTCCAGCGTTTTGAAAATCCCGGCAAACGTAGACGGAACGATTCCGGTGCCGGTCCCTATATCCAGCAGCGCTCGCGGCGCGCAGCCGGCGGGCATCATGCCAGCCATGCCTCGCGCAACTCGTGCGAAGCGAGTTGCCCAGACGCGATCGTAGTCCTTGGCTATTCGGTCGTACGAGCGCCAGTCACTGCTACGGATTGACATCGAGCGGTATTGAAACCCTCTCCCAAAGGGAGAGGGTGGATCTTCGCCGCACCGCATTTACCGCGCTGCCGCCGGAGCAGGAGCATTGATCCGAGCCTCGTCCCAGTGCTCCTTAATGAGGTTATTCTCGATTCGCACAACATCGAAGTGGTTCCACTTGTAGTCGCGGTTGGGATCCTCGGGGTCTTTTGCCGTGCGGTCCCACATCATGAATGAATACGGTCCATTGATCAGCGTCAGAACGGGAGCATTCACCCATTCCGGCTTAATTTCGCGCGGAGTTCGGCCCGGAATGCGGCTCATGAACTGCTTGAAACCGTCACGGCCCTGGGGAACGTTCGGGTTGTGCTGGATGTAGCCAGCGTCCATGCTCTTGTCGGCCAACTCCAGGTGCCCGTATTGGAGCATGTCCTTCAGCTCCTCGGTGGCCATGGCGAGGGTCTTCTCTTCCTCCTTGGAAAGCTTCCCGGTGTTCCATTGCATCGGGGCTTTGGGAGAAACGCCCGTCTTCACAGCGCCGGTCCCCACCATTTTTCGGGCGCTGTCCCAGTGTTCCTGCACCTTTCCGTTTTCGATTCGCAGCACATCGAACGAATTGTAGTGATACGTGTTCGCAGGATTTCGAGGATCTTTGGCTTCATGTTCGAAGATGAGCCAAACGAAGTCTCCCTTGGCGCCCGAAACGACGGGCATTTGGTCTGCCGGCATGGCTTTGGGAATGGGATTGATCGGTTTACGGCCGAGCTTCGTGAAGAATTCGACGAAGCCTGCGCGCCCAGTATTCGCATTAGGATTGTGTTGGATATAATCCTCGGCCTGATATTTGGGCGCAACCTCGAAGTGGCCCGCGTAGAGCACTTCGCGCCACCAGTTCATCACCATGTCGAGGTTCTTTTTTTCCTGAGCCGTCATGGGCGCGATTTGCGGCTTGGTGGGCGGATTGATGGATTCCGCGGCCGCTCGAAAAGCAAATGCAAGCAACAGAATGCCGGCAGACCAATAAATCGCTCTCATTGTCGGATCCCCGCTCGCATCAGTGTTGCATCGGTTCGTCAGCGCTGCCGCCATAGATGGACGGCACCTTCGAACCCATCGGCCGCAGATAGGTTGAGAGTTGGCCGCGATGATGCGCTGAATGCAGGTTCAGAAAATTCAGATAAGCGACAGCCGGTAACTCCATCATGCCGAAGAGCGGAACAGGCTTGGCCAACTTGTCCGCAGCGAGCGCCTTCACTCTGTTGAGGCGATCGCGGTGATTGGTCTCATACCAGCTCACAATGGCGCTGATTGTAGGCGGAGCCGCCGGTTGCTCGTCGCTCATGGTGAATTGTCCGGCCAGCACGCTATCCAGGAACCACACTTCGGACGTAGCGATGTGCCATGCCAGCTCATGTGCCGACATTGATTTGGCCTCCGGCTTATAACTTTTCTTATCTTCGGGTATTGCGCGCATGACCTTCTTCGTCGTTTCGGTCTCTTGCTGGATCGTGTCGACGAAAATTTTGCACAGTAGTTTGGCTTCTTCGTTTGTCATTGGGTTCTCCTTGTTAATGATGACTGCACGAAAAGGCTCCGTGAAGTCGAAGTTATCCGTAGCGGGACTTAATATTGATCGAAAATGCGTTGAATCTCGTGAACGTCCTGTGTCTTCGTGAGCGCCAACATCATCAGAATCCTCGCGTGCGTCGGTAGCAACCGTTCCACCGCAACCATAGGCTGCGCTTCCCGCGCTGAACTCGGCGAAGCTACGTGATCGCCCGAAGGAAACGTGGTGGCAATGATGACGCCCTTCCGCTGTAAGGCTTCGTAGTAGTTGCGCTCCGCGGCGCTCAAACCCGTGGTTGCAACAATGATCGCTTTAGCCTCGGTCTTGCCGCCCCCATCCGAGCCTGCGTAGGAGTACTGAATGTCGACGCGAGAGAAAACCATAACATCGCGCACATCAAACTCCGATCCCGCTGTGTGGCGGCGGGTCGGCGCGTAGAAAAACTCGACACCGTGGCGCGCCACGATACCGATGTTGCCCATCTCGCGTCCTGAAAAACCACCGGACCGGGCATATACCTTCTCCGCATCACGAGCCGAGATGATGCGATCGTCCATCACCACCAGTACACCCTTGCCCCGCGAACCGTGGGCGACAGCAACTCGGACGGCGGAAAGCAAATTGATAGGGCCATCCGGACTGATGCCGGTCGCCGGCCGCTGAGCCCCAACGATCACCACCGGCTTCTCAGACTTTACCGTAAGGTGAAGAAAAAATGCCGTTTCCTCGAGACGGTCCGTCCCATGCGTCACAACGATTCCGGCGATCTCCGGACGCTTCTCAAACACGGAATTGACATTTCGAGCAAGCTGCAGCCATTGATCGGGTGTGATGTACGCGCTCGGAATATTCGCGAATTGTGTCGTCTCCACTTGGGCGTGTCTTCGGATCTCCGGGACTTCGGCAACAATTTCGCCAATAGGTTTTCGAATGTCGTAACCGCCAAGTGTCCCCGGCTCACCTTGCTCGCCGGCAATCGTGCCGCCTGTGGCAATAATGAGCACTCGTGGCAATTCCAGCGGGGTCTGGGCCCGGGCACGATTTGGGATGGAACCCAAAATAACGCTGATACCCAGGAGCAAAACGGAAATACTGAGTCTTTTCAACATCGTTGGCAGCAGTCAAGCTTTAGATTTTTTGGCCATCCACTATCGATTTTAGTCTTATCGACGCTCGAACGTCTAAACACTTTTGAGGAGGAATCATGAAATTTGCAATTCGTTTGCTACTCAGCGGTGCGCCCTGGCCCCATGGAGTTGCAACAGGGGAAATGCGCCAGATGAGTCGGTGAGCGCCAATAGCGATCAGACGCAGCGTTCCGAGCAAACCGAACGGAATCAAACCACGAAATCCGCCCAACCGCCCAATACCAACCGGGAGCCCGAGAAGCAGGCCCCCGCCGTCGAGTCCCGTCGGGCGCCCGCGGCGGCCCCAACTCCATCGGCCCCAACGCCGGCACCCCGACGGCCCCAACGCCGGCACCCCGAGCGCGAACTACGGAAACGGTACCCAGCGGTACGGCCCTGACAGTAACTCTTGCCGTAACGCCAACACCTAAAGCCGTTGGAGATTGCATCATTGGAGGTTTCTGCAGTTCCAAAATTTGAAATACAGCAACTTCCAATGTGCAATTTCAAATTTTTGCATTTTAAAACCATTCTTCATCTTCAGCCTCCGGTGTCTTCAATCCCTCAAAGAATCGCTCCAAGAGAGCACCAACTCCGCCACCAATCAGAAACCACTGAACTGTCCCGACAACGTACGTCAAGACCAGAGTCCAGATCAGCAAACCGGGCGGATTGATTCCCGCCCGATCAAACCCGGAGAACACAGCGATGATCACCAGCATTGGTGCGGTGTCAAAGATCGTCATGAGCCTCCAGAAATCGGATCGATCGAAAAGATAAACGCCGAATTTCGCGTCCCCGGGCTCCAAACGCACATGAGCTTGAAAATCGAAATATGCAAAAACGAAGAACCCGGATGCCAACAACACATGGCAAATCCCCGACGTCAACGCCACCCGTTTCCAGAAAGCCCGTTCGTTGATGCCGAAACCGTCAAACCACGTTAACAGGTGGTAAACGCCAAAAACCAACAAAGGGGGGAGACACAGCGAAGCGAACGTAAACAGCATAAATCTCTCAAAAATATCCTGGACACCGGGCCGGATCTGACCGCCGAACAGAGGCGGGCGATTCCCACGAAAATGGTCCGCATGGAAATAGTTTTAGCGCGCGCCGGAGCCGGCCGGATACGAGCTATTTCCCAGCCAGTCCTTCGGTCAGCTCAATTCGCGTCCCAATTGGATCGAGAATGAAGGCGATCTTCAGGCCAAAATTCGGCATTTCACGATAAGGCGCATCGAACTTCACACCCCCGGCTTCGAGCTTCTTGCAAAATGCCTCGAGGTTTTTAACTTCAAATCCGATGTGATCCAACGTGCGGCCCTTCGTCGGAACAGCCGGCATTTGCGCCGGCAAGAAATCCAGCTCGCTTCCGTTGAACATGGCCGCAGGCAAATCCCGCCGCGTTCCGGCAACGGCGCCAAAGGTCTTCACATACCACTGCTTTACCACCTCCATGCCGGGCGCGGTTAGGTGGACGTGATGCATCACCAACGGCAACGTCTGATTCTTCTCTTCAAGCAATTCCACTCTGAGGTTGTCTGGAAAAGTGGCGAAAGGGCCATTCACTGGAACGCTCATGTCCGCCAATTTCGCTTTCATCGCGGCCGTATCCTTCACGGAAAATGCAATGTGATCTACCGTCGATCCAACGGAACCGCCGCTAGGCTCCGCGTTATTGATTATGATGAAGATGCCGGGCAGCCGCAGTAGCTCCAGACTTCCCGTCTTGGTCAATTGCGCTCCGAATGCTTCGACCCATATTTTCTTTTGAGCTTCCGGATCTTTTGACAGCAGATGGAGATGCCCCAGCGAAATACCGCTTTCATTGGGAGCAGCGAGTTGAGCGAAGGCCGCAAGCGCCGCGAACAGAGGAAGAATCACAGCCGTGAGAAGAATCCCTTTACGCATGGCGCGTAACCTACCACGGTTCGATCAGGAATCCACCCAAAATTCTTCGGTGCGTTCGAGATCCGGCGAGTCTTCTCCAAATAACGTGTACAGATTCACATTGCTCAGGGCGGCGATTATGGAATCGGAGATCCCGGGGTGGCGCGATCTCATCAAATCGAGAAACTTGCGGATCTCGAGGCGCGCGCTTTCTTTTTCGCTGCACACGCACGCGATCGGCAAAAAGCCCTGCGTGCGGGCGTACTCTCGGGAGAGCGCTTCGTTCACATAGACAAGCGGCCGGATCAAACGGAGGTTTCCCTTTTGCGACTGCGCGGTGGGGGGAAGCGACGCAATGCGTCCGTTAAACAAGATGTTCCTCAGCAGCGCCTCAGCGCAATCGTCAGCCGTGTGGCCGAGTGCAAGAACCGAACATTGAAGCTCAGCGGCAATCTTGTAGAGATGATACCGGCGATGCCTGCTGCATACATCGCAACCGTGGGGTACGTTCTCGGCAATCAGCCGCAGCGTTGCCTTATCTTCGCGCAATACCCATTCGACGCCAAGGTCCCGGATCTTTTCCTCGAGTGCGGAGACAGGAAGCTTGAACTTGCCCTGATCCAGCGTGACCGCGATCAGCTCGTATCGAAATGGCACACGCTTCTTATATGCGACGAGCGCGTGGAGAAGCGTCAGGCTATCCTTGCCTCCGGAGACGCCGACGGCGATGCGGTCGCCGGAACGCAGCATGGAAAAACGTCCCATGGCGCGCCCCATCGCGTCGAGGACCTTTTGGCGGGCATCGATCATTACAAACTATGATACTCGAACCTGTGCCCTGGGAGAGGCAGGGTGCGGGGGATTTTGAAATCGGACAAAAGCCCATCTCAAATGCAGGAATCGTCCGATTTCAAAATCCCCCCGTGGGGCTGTCTATTTTAGAATCCCCTTGATAGGTGCGACCCCCGGAATCTCCCACTCTTCCCACATTTCATCGACTCTTTTCTGGATGTAGTCAATGTCTTCGGGAATGAGATGGGCGAAGCGGCCCTGCGCCTCCAGAAATTCCTTAACAGGAGTTCGGCCTTTGGCTGTCTTGCGGCAATCGTAGCTGTAGACGACCTGACCTTCGATGACCTCGAAGAGCGGATAAAGTCCCGACTTGATTCCAAACTCACCGATCTCATGCGAATAGCGGGGATGGAAATCCCACCCCTTCGGACAAGGATCGTACGTGTGGATGAACGTGGGACCTCCAACGGCCAGAGCCTTGCGGACCTTGTTCATGTAGTCCATCGGCGGGAAGGTGGCACAGGCTGTCGCAACATACTTACATGTGGGATGCCCGACCGCCAACATTCCGGCGACGTTCTTCTTCCACCGGCGTTGCATGATGCGATGCTTCGAGCCTGGAGGGGTAAATGTGGTTTGCGCGCCGTAGGTGGACAGACCGGTCGCCTGGATGTCCGTGTTGGCAGCCGACTCATTGTCGTACATGATGATGAGCAGATCATAGTCGGTTTGAAGTGCGCCGGAGATTCCGGAAAGCCCCATGTCGCCGCCACCCAGATCGCCGCAGAACGCGATCGCATTGATCGGCTCGTCCTTGATCTTGCCTTTCCGCTTCAATGCGCGCAGGCCCGCCGCCATTCCGATCGCGGAGGAGCCGCCGGCGCCGAGCTGCGTGTGCATCCAGGGCACAATCCACGGCGTGGTCATGTAGCTGGTATTCGCCACGTACATGCAGCCGGTCGAGCCCGTGACGACCGTCCGGGGACCTGCCACCTTGATGAACGCGCGCATTGTTGTAGCCGACTCGCATCCCTGACAGGTGCGATGACCCGATGTATAGAATTCTTCCAACGGGATTTTGTGAACGCCTTTGATCTTGTCGTAAACAATCGTTTCGGTAGCCATACGTCTCCTATTCCTTAGCGTCGGGCCCACCGGCCAGCCATAGTTGGTACACCGTCGCTGCGCGACGGCCTCCTCGAAGGGCTATTGGCCGTTCCCCCCACGCTCATTCTCTTACTCCGATCCAGGTGACAAAATTATCCAGTTTGTCCTCGGTTTTCGATCTCTGAGCGATCTCGTACATGCGCGCGCAGTCTTCAATGGACACATCGCGCCCGCCGAGACCCGTAATGACGTTTGTAATTGCCGGCCGATTCTTCAGAGGATACAGGGCTGACCGGACTTCATGCAGCAGAATTCCGCCGTCATCCGGTGAGCCATGCGCAAAGTCGCGATCGATCACACCCACGGCTTTGAAGCGTTTGAGAGACTCGCGTAGTTCGATTGTCGGGAACGGCCGGAACCAGCGCAGACTGACAAAACCGACTTTGTGGCCTTTCTCCCTCAAACGCTTGCACGCCGTGCGGCCCGGCGCGCATACGGTGCCGAGTCCGATCAGGACGGTGTCCGCGTCATCGGTCATAAACTCGGTGAAGTACGGACTCGAGTAGCGTTCACCGAACACGGCATTGAATTCCTTGTAAGCTTCCTTGATGACTCCCCGCGCGCGGCGGGCGGCGTCCCAGTTTTGGCGGCGCAACTCCATGACCCAGTCTTCATTGACTTGCGGCGCAATCGAGATTGGATTATCGGGATGCAATCTGCCGTCACCGAGATCATACCGCGGCAAAAACTGCCGCACAGCCTCCGAGGTTGGAATTTTCACCATATGCTGCGAGTGAGTCAGGAACGCGCCATCCATGGCGAGGGCCATCGGCATTCGCACGCGCTTGTCTTCGGCAATACGATATCCGATCAGCACATGCTCGAGCGCTTCTTGAGGCGTAGTTACCCAGGCAAGCAGCCACCCCATATCGCGCACAGCCATCGCGTCATTGTGCTCGACTCCGAACGCTCCGGGATCATCCAGCGCGCGGTTGCCGACAAGAAAAAGCACAGGCAAGCGGTCCGTGGCGGTCACGACCAATGCCTCGAAACCGTAGCACCAACCTGTGCCGCTCGATCCTGCGAACGCGCGGGCATTGACCGAGCTGGCATGTTTCACAATTTCGAATTGAGAATGTTCGCTGTCGGCAATGATGTACTCGGCATCCAATTGGCCGTCCGCAATGATCTTTGAAAGCGCGTCCATGACTTCCGTGTATGGACGAATCGGATAAGCAGCGATGACGTCAACATCCGCCAGCCGAACAGCCTGTGCAACCGCCTGGCAGCCGGTCAGGAGCTCTTCGCTTTCGTATATGTTTTTGACTTTGGGTTCTTCAGCAATCATCGGATTAAACCTCCTAACCTTTCTGGCCCGCGCGTGGTTTTCCGCCGAATGGTACGAGTTCGCCTTCCACAAATTCTAGACCCGTTCCCGTCACCATTGGATGAATATAACGGCCCTTGCGTTTTTTCTCCTCCGCCCAGTCGGTGTATTTGTGCGGATCGGCTTTGTAAGCATCCCACGGGCTGCTGTCCTCTGTAAATTGCAGCTCATCGACCATGACGATGCACTCATTGACGGGACAGGCCTGCGCGCATTTGTTGCAACCGGTGCAGTACTCGTATGCGATATCGTAGAGCCCATCGGAAGTCTGATCAAAGCACTGATCGGGACATTCCAGCCAACAGAGCGTACACTTGGTGCAGAGGTCAAAACGGACCACGGGGCGTTGATTCTTCGTCGTGCCGCGTTTGAAGGTCTCGTTGCGCGACTGGCCCTTCGGCCCCAACTCGAAATGGCGTTTGACAGCAGGAACTGCGGCGCCTTCCATGAATTGGAACCATTTTGGGAGAACAGGAATCTCATGCTTCCATTCAACCCCCTCACCAGGCTTCACTGTCCTTACGTTTTTCCGTACTTCATCATACGCTTGGCGCGCAGCCTCAGCGCGGGCCGGCTCTTTCGGGTTCTTATATTTTAGATATTTTTCGACGGCCTCAATCCCGATGATGTCCGGATCGATGCCGGCGACGGCGCCAAGGGTTTTCTCGTGCGTGAGGTCATCCCGGAAAACCCAAAGACCGCCGAAACTAAGATCGCCTGAATAAGTGGCGAGCTTCCAGCTATAAGGTTTTTTGGCGATGAACTGCAGAAGCTCGTCCTGGCTCTTCTTGGTAACGACCAGCAAGGTTCCACCTGGCTGCACTTTTTCATTGATGGGCCGAACGCCGTGCCAACCCCAGGGCTCGACGCCTTTGATCATCGTGTCGTCGAGCACGACGGAAATGTCGCACTGATCGATATCGAGCTTGGCGCCGCATTCCGCCTCCAGTTCCTCCTCGGACAGATCGTGCGAGACGAACGCAAAGTACTTGCACGGGATGCCATTGCGCTCCGGAGAATCGCTGTAGCGCCCGTTGGAAAAACCGATCCGTCCCATCCCGCTGGCGATGATGACGATGTCGCTGCCGATCTTCTTGCCGAGATTTTTCTGAAAAATACCGCGATAGTTGATTTCAACGCGTTTAATCAATGGATACCTCCTACGGTCCGAATTTCTTGAATACCAGGCACCGTCGTAAACCGGTCCACGCCCCGCAGCCCGAAGACTTTGGGATCTATCGAACGAATGTGTTCTTCCATCGCCCGGCGCGCCTCGACGGAATCGCGTGCCTGGATCGCGGTCACAATGCGCCGATGTGAAGCCAGCGACAAACGGGCACGCTCAGCTGTTTGAAAACTTTCGTTTCTGCTCGGGGAAATCACATTCATTACCGTCGCGCCGACCTGCATCAGCGCGCGATTGTGGGTCGCTTCGGCAAGAGTGGAATGAAAAGCGGCGTCTGTCGGGCCAGCCATGCGCTTTTCCTTCATTTCACTTTCCTGCTGTTGAAGAATCGATTCCAGGCGAACCAGATCCTGGCGAGTCGCGCGTTCCGCCGCCAAAGCCGCGATCGACGGTTCGATAAGCAAGCGGAGCTCGAAAATGTCATGAAGCGCGAGGTGGTGCAGCGCGTTTGCCAGTTCCTCCGGCCTGCCGCCGGCAATGAAGCTTCCCGAGCCGTGGCGGCTCACGATCAGCCCCTTCAGTTGCATCGCCCGAAGAGCCTCGCGAATCGTCGCCCGGCTGACACGCAGACGTCCGGCCAGAGCACGCTCCGAGGGCAGGCGGTCACCTGGTTTCAACCGGCCTTGCTGCAGCAAACCCGCCAGACGAACCATCACTTCTTCGTATACAGGCGCCTTTTTGGCCTTGCCCAAGGAGAACCCCCAAGATAAAAGTGGTCAGACCACTTGACACTATGGTATAACTGGTCAGACCACTTTTGTGGGCTGAATTATATTGGGGACGCACGCCGGTGTCCAGGGAAATCCGGCATCGTAAGCGCAAGATCATTTTTAAGGAAGGCAATCATGGAAAAAGCATTGGAAGGAATTCGAGTTCTCGACATGACACACGTGCAGTCGGGCCCGGCCTGCACTCAGCTTTTGGCGTGGTTCGGCGCCGACGTTATCAAGATTGAACGGCCTGGCGAGGGCGACCCCACGCGCAGCCAGCTGCGCGACACTCCCGATGCCGACAGCCTCTACTTCACCATGCTGAATTCGAACAAGCGCAGTATCACTCTGAATCCCAAAACCCCGGAGGGCAAGCGGATCCTCACAAAGCTGATCGAACTGTGCGACGTGATGGTCGAGAATTTCGCACCGGGCGCCATCGATCGCATGGGCTTTTCTTGGGAAACAATACAACAGATCAATCCTCGCATGATCTATGCCTCACTGAAGGGATTCGGTCCTGGACCATATGAAGATTGCAAGGTATACGAGAACGTCGCCCAGTGCTGCGGCGGAGCGGCTTCCACTACCGGCGAGCCCCATGGTGCTCCAATGATGAGTGGCGCTCAAATCGGCGACTCCGGCACTGGCATCCACCTGGTAGCAGGAATCCTGGCTGCCCTGTTACAACGCGAGAAGACCGGCCGCGGCCAGCGCGTCACGTGCGCGATGCAGGACGCGGTTCTGAATCTCTGCCGCGTGAAACTGCGCGACCAGCAGCGGCTGGCTCACGGCCCGCTCAAAGAGTATCCGCAATATCTCAACGGAGGTTTCAACGGAACCGTGCCTCGCGCCGGAAACGCTTCCGGCGGAGGCCACCCCGGCTGGCTTATGCGCTGTAAGGGCTGGGAAACGGACCAGGACGCCTACATTTACGTAGTTGCTCAGTGGCAGGCATTCGCTGCCCTGGCCAAACTCATTGGTCATGAAGATTGGCTCACCGATCCCGAATACAACACCCCGGAGGCGCGCCTGAACAAACTCGATAAGGTATTTGCGGAAATCGAGAAGTGGACCATGACGATGACAAAGATGGACGTGATGGCCACACTCAATCCGCTCGATGTGCCGTGCGGTCCGATTCTCTCTATGAAGGAAATCGCCGAGGAGCCGGCCCTTCGCAAGACTGGAACCGTGGTGGAAGTCGATCATCCCGAGCGCGGAAAATATCTGACCGTCGGGAACCCGATCAAACTGTCGGACTCACCCGTCGAGGTCCGCCGTTCGCCTCTGTTGGGCGAGCACACAGAGGAGATTCTCCGCAACCTGGTCGGTATGAACGAGAATGACATCCACGCGGCGCGACAGCAAGGGGCGATCTGAGCTTAACCGGTTGCCACGCCTGAGGGCGAGCGCTCCACACGTCCAACAGGTTCAGACGGGATATGCCGCGATTCCAACATCTTCGGCCATCAGTTCTTTGCCACGAACCATCATCGTTAAGCCTGGCCGAGACCGAGGCAGTTCCTTGGTCAGTCTCGCGCCCAATTGCTGGTGCTTCTGAACGACCCAGTAGCGGTTGTCGGAAAGAAAAAGCGGACTGTAGGTCAGCATGACGCCGGACGGCGACTCAAAATTGTTCCTCGCGTAATCGGTTACGGCTTCGAAAAGTCCACGTCCATGATGGTCGGGTGCGATCGTGAGGTCGACGAGCATCACGGTGTCGCCGGAATGGCTGTGAGTTTTCCAGGTGCCATCGGCAGTCAGTTCCTGAAATGTTTTCGGCACCCGATTGGGATCACCCTCGAGGTCCAGCCTCATCGCTTCCAGGACAGCCGCGATAACATCGCCAACGTAAGCTGCAACTATATAACTGCCGGAATTTGCAATCCTTTCACTCCATTCGTGGACACTACGCGGCGCGAACGCTTTCCAGTACGTCTTCAGAATGCTTACGCAAGCTTCACGCTGTTCGATCTCCACGCCACGCCGAAATGTCACATCCATCGCCGTTTCCCGCTAATCGGCACACTGCAACACGGTTGAACATACGTCAAGTTTTTTAAAAAGCCGGCGTGACGACCTGTTTGGCAACGAGTTGACGACCATGCTAAAAAGCTTGTCCTCTGGCCTCTGCCACCGGCAGCGCATGGTCCTTTGAGCTACTACTTTGAAAGGGTGGTCAATGAAATATAGCGTCTTAATTTTGGGGGCTTCTTACGGTTCCCTGTTCAGCACGAAATTATTGATGGCGGGACACGGCGTTTCTCTAGTTTGCACCAAGCCAACGGCCGAGCTCATCAACCGCGAGGGCACCGTGGTACGGTTTCCGATTCGTGGGCGCCAATCGCCGGTCGATATTTCATCGAAAAAACTTCCAGGTGCGCTTCGAGCGACAACACCTGACGAGATAGATCCCCGTAAATTCGATCTGATCGTGCTCGGCATGCAGGAGGCTCAGTACGGGACCTCTGGTGTCCGGGAACTCATGGGCTTCATTGCCGAATCGCGCGTTCCCTGCCTGGCGATCATGAACATGCCACCTTTAGCGTATTTGAACCGCATTCGCGGAGTTCAGACCAATACATTGAAGGAATGTTATGCCGATCCGGACGTTTGGAAGAGTTTCGTTCCGGGATTGATTACCCTCTCCAGCCCCGATCCCCAGGCATTTCGCCCGCCCGATCAGCCGAAGAATGTCTTGCACGTTGGATTGCCCACGAATTTCAAGGCAGCCCCCTTCGACGCTGACGAGCCGACGAAACTGCTTCGGAACCTCGAGGTCGACATCGAGCAGGCTCGGTTCGACCCCGGCGATGGCCCGATCGAGATTCCCGTAAAGCTCAAGGTCTACGATTCCATTTTCGTCCCTCTGGCGAAGTGGCCGATGTTGGTGGCTGGAAACTATCGCTCGATTCGGCGCGACGTAATGATTCCTATCAAAGATGCCGTTCACGGCAACCTTGATCAGTCCCGGCAAGTGTACGATTGGGTTTGGAAATTGTGCACCCGCCTGGGTGCTTCCGATGCCGATATGGTCCCTTTCGAAAAGTACGCACAGGCGGCGGAAGGCCTTTCGAAACCCTCTTCGGCTGCCCGCGCGCTTTTTGGCGGCGCCGAGCATGTCGAGCGCGTGGACTGCCTGATTCGGAGGATTGCCATCCAGCAAGGACTCCAGTTGGATGCGCTCGACGACATTGTCATGCTCGTAGACGAACGCCTGAAAAAGAATCGGGGAGGTGAGTACGGCTGAAGCCGCGCGAGAAACAACTCGTCTCCCTCTGGGAGAGGAGGCCGCGAAGCGGCCGGTGAGGGTTCAAATTTCGGCGAAACCTGGACCCTCATCACCCGGAGCGCCAGCTAAGCTGGCGCTCCGGCCTCTCCCAGAGGGAGAGGCGCGCTATTTCGCCGGTTGCGCTGCTGCATGCATCGTGGCGACCGATGCATGGTGCGCCGCCCGCATCGGCTTGAGTACGAACAGCGCCATCGCCGCCGCGGCCAGGTCCATGACCGCTGACAGCCAGAACACCGATTCCCATCCACCGCTCAGACTCACCAGCCACGCGGCAAGCGGGCCGCCGAAAATCGCCGCCATGCCTTTGGCCGTGTAGAGCAACCCCGCGTTGGTAGCCGCGTATTTGGCACCGAATGCATCTGTGCACGTCGCTGGGAACAGCGAATAGATCTCTCCCCAGGTGAAATAAATCATCCCGAAGAGCAGCACGAAGGCGAGCGGCTGATGTCCGAACGCAGTGAGTCCCCACATCGCCAGCGCGCCGCCCCCGAAGGCAATAAACATGGTCGGCTCGCGGCCGATATTGTCGGACACCCAGCCGAAGAAGGGCCGCGCGATACCATTCAAGATGTTGTCGACGATGCCGGCCATCACCAGCGTCGTTCCGGCGATGCCCAGAAATACAACCTGCATCTTGTCGAGACCGAAATCGCGCGCGATGGGGCCGAGCTGAGCGGTTGCCATCAAGCCGCCGGCGGCGACCATCGTGAACATCACATAGAGCGCCCAAAATAGCGGCGTCTTCAGCATCTCGCCGGGCGCAAAATCACGCGCTGATTGCCCAACCTTTGGCTTCTTAGGGAGCGCTACCTCTCCGGGTTGCGGCGCCTTCAGCAACGGCGCCAGCAGAACGATGATAATGCCTTGGACGAGGCCGAACCATAAGAACGCCGCCCGGTAACCATAAGTATTGATGGTGTTAATGATCGGGACGACGGTCGCTGCTGCACCTGCGCCGAAGCCGCCGGCGGTCAAGCCCGCTGCAAGCCCCCGGCGGTCAGCAAACCACTTCAGCGCATTGCCGACACAGGTGCCATAGACGCAGCCGGCGCCGACGCCAGATACGATCGCCGCGACATAGAGCAGAGGAAGCGACGTCGCTAGGCTGTTGAGAGTCCAGCCAATGGCGACGATCACGCCGCCAACCATGACGACCTTCTTCGGCCCGAATTTGTCCACGAACCAGCCTTCGATCGGGATCAGCCAGGTTTCCGTGAGCACGAAAAGGCTGAACGCCACCTGGATCGCGGCAAGAGCCCAGTTGTTCGCCTCCTTCATTGGATTGACGAAATAGGTCCAGCCGTATTGCAGGTTGGCGATCATCACCATACATACGACACCAACTGAAAGCTGAAGCCAGCGGTTTGCGGGCGCTTTTGGCGCCAATGCCTGAGCGGCCATGATTCCTCCCAATTTGGGGATGAACTTTAATACGCGCTCACAATCAGCGTCAACAAATAGGACAGACCCCGAATTTCTTGCACTTCAGAAATTCGGGGTCTGTCCCTGAATTTCACGTCAATGCGTTTGAGTCATTCCTTCGCCGTCACGCGTGCTGATAAGCTGCCCTGGTGTAGCTTCACCTTCACGGTTTGATCGACTTCCACCGCATCGGCCGACCGGACAACTCGTCCATCCGGCGCCAAACAAATCGCATATCCCCGCTCCAGCACCGCCAATGGGCTTAGCGCATCCAGCGTGTGAGCAATGCGCCCAAACGCTTGATGCCATTTCCTCAGCCGTTGTTGAACAGCGATGACCAGGCGTTGCTCGCATATCGCAAGGCGATGTGTTCGCGATCGAATAAAGGCGCCGGCACGGCCGAGTTGTTCGATCCGGAAGGTCAGGTCATCTACGCGCTGTATCATCCGGCGAATTCGAGTTTCTGCAACCACAAACCCTCGGCTCCCAATCTTCGACGCCCAGAAGTTCTGTAAACGATTGAGCCGGTACCGAATCGCATAAACCAGCCGGCGTTCGGCCTGTTGTACGCGCCCGGCAAGCTCGGCCTTCGACTTGATTACGATTTCGGCGGCGGCACTGGGCGTTGGCGCGCGCAGATCCGCAACGAAATCGCAAATGGTGAAATCCACTTCGTGGCCGACCGCTGAAATGACCGGCTTGCGCGAGCGCACGATCGCTCGAGCGACACGTTCTTCATTGAACGGCCAGAGGTCTTCCATCGAGCCGCCGCCGCGCGCGACGACGATGACGTCCACATCCGTGGAGCGGCTGAGGTAATCGATACCTTCCATGACCTGCAAAGAAGCGCCGTCACCCTGAACTTCTGCCGGAAAAATGAGGACGTTCACGGCGTTGTGCCGCCGCTTCAAGACGGTGAGGATATCCCGCAACGCCGCGCTCTTCGGCGACGTCACAATACCGATTTTCCGCGGAAATGCCGGAATCGGCCTTCTGCGCTCCGGCCGGAAGAGTCCTTCTTTTTCGAGTTTTTCTTTAAGCTGCTCGAAGGCGAGCTGCAGCGCCCCGAGACCAGCCGGCTCGAGGACTTCAACGATCAACTGGTATTCCCCACGGCCTTCATACGTACTCACGCGGCCGCGCGCGCGAAAGAGTTTCCCGTTTTCGGGGCGGAATCGCAGAAGCCGGGCCGCATTTCGAAAACACACCGCCGGAAGCTGAGCGCGATCGTCCTTCAACGTGAAGTAAAGATGTCCGGCCGTGGACGACTTGCAGTTCGAAAGCTCGCCTTCAACCCAAATATCGGTGAAGCGCCGCTCGAGCATCTCGCGGATCTCGAAGCTCAACTCTGAGACGGAATAGATCTTTCGCTGGAATTCGGTGTTTCTCACCCGGGCAGTATAGTCTATCTCCTCTATGGATCAACGGCTCGATTGGCTGCCCGACGCGCAGGGAACGGCCTGGGTTGCACTAGGAATTGCGAAACAGGCGGGGCTTCCGGTCCCAGCCGGATTCATCGTGTACGCCGCAACTCGCGAAGGGCGTATTCGCAACACGTACGAAGAACTCAAGATTCGCGAAAAGACTCATTTCGTTGCCTTGCGTGGCATTTCTCACGCCGTGCTCAACGTTCTTGGTCCCGATCAAGTGATGCACACGTTGCGCCGCTTGTGGATGGAGGCGCCGGAATCCCCCGTTCTGGTTCAGCGCATGGTTCATGCAATCTGGTGCGGAAAAGCACATTGGCACCGGCGCAATCTGCGCATCAAAGCCAACGAAGGGATGACGATCCTTGATCCCGACACCTATCTTGTGAACAGCCTCACTGGGAAATGCACGCGCCGCACACTGGAACCGAAACAGCGAAAGATGATCCGGCATGTGGACGGCACCTCGAAGGTTGTCGAGCGAGACAGCCAACGCACCCCGATGACGGCCGATCAATTGAAGAAGGTTGCGGACCTCGCCGTCCAGGCCGGAAAAGACATCGGCTGGGCAATCGATGATAATGAGCGTGTGTGGCTGATCAGCGTTTCCTTAAATGACAACTGAACATTGAACAGTGAACAATGAACAATTTTGAAGAAATGTTTCATTGTTCACTGTTCAATGTTCAATTGTCATTTTAAGAAACCTCAGGCGATGGTAACCTCCCTCGTCAGATACACATCCTGGATCGCATTCAGGAGCGCGACTCCCTCCTGCATCGGCCGCTGGAATGCCTTTCGTCCGGAGATTAATCCTGTACCGCCAGCTCGCTTATTAATGACCGCTGTCCTCACAGCTTCCTTCAGATCGCTTTCGCCCGCCGATGCACCACCCGAGTTAATCAACCCGGCCCGTCCCATGTAGCAGTTTGCTACCTGGTATCGTGTGAGATCGATCGGATGATCCGACGTCAGATCCGAATAGACCTTCTTGTGGGTCTTGCCGAAATTCAACGCGTTATATCCACCGTTGTTCTCCGGTAGCTTCTGCTTGATGATATCGGCCTCGATCGTGACACCGAGATGATTCGCCTGTCCCGTGAGATCTGCGGAAAGGTGATAGTCCATTTCTTTCGTCTTGAATGCCGAGTTCCGAAGATAGCACCACAGAACCGTGTACATTCCGAGCGCGTGGGCTTCGTGGAACATCGTCGTTATTTCCTGCAGCTGGCGCTTCGATTCCTCTGAACCGAAATAGATCGTGGCGCCGACACCCGTCGAACCCATATCGAACGCCTGCTTGACGTTGGCGAAGAGAATCTGGTCGAAACTGTTCGGGTATGACAAAAACTCATTGTGATTGACTTTCAGCAAAAACGGAATCTTGTGCGCGTACTTGCGCGCGACCGAACCCAGGACTCCGAGCGTCGTGGCGACAGCGTTACATCCGCCTTCGATGGCGAGCTTCACAATGTTCTCGGGATCGAAATACATCGGATTGGGAGCAAACGATGCACCCGCAGAGTGCTCGATTCCCTGGTCCACCGGCAAAATCGAAACGTAACCCGTGCCTGAGAGCCGGCCGGACTTGAAGAGCTGCTGCAGACTGACAAGCGCACGGATCGGACGGTCCGAACCGGCGTATATCCGATCAATGAAATCGGGACCAGGCAGATGGAGCTTGTCTTTTGAAATGGTCTTGCATTGATGATTGAGCAAGCTTCCGGCGTCAGACCCGAGTATTTCCTGAATTCTCCCAAGCATGAATTCCTCCATTCGAATAATTCAAACTTATCTCCGATTCAGCAGGCCGAAGAGCAATGTGAGAAGCACGCTAATTAAGATGGAAGTTCCAAGCGGAAAGTAAAATGTAAAGTTGTCGCGCTGATAATGGAAGTCCAACGGGAGCCGGCCGAGCCGGAATGGCAGCTTCGGTCCCAGTATGAGCAAGAAACCGATAAGCGCCAAGACGCCGCCCATAACAACGAGCAATCGGCCTATTTGCTCCATAGGACTATTCTACGTCAGCGCCAGCGCGGTGATGACTCAGTTTGAAAATCCGAAGTTTGGATTGCGCGGAATATTCCCCTCCTCTGCGAGGAGGGGAATGTTGTCTCGCACGAATCGGCAAAATTGAAACTGAGTCACTACCCAGGCGCCAGTCGAGGCACTCACGCTATACAATTTCGAGTTGATTAAAGAAATAGCCGATCTCGAACGCGGCGGTCTCCGGCCCATCCGAGCCGTGAATCGCATTCCGCTCGATGTTAATCCCGAATTGTTTCCGGATCGTGCCGGCATCGGCTTTGGCCGGATCGGTCGCGCCCATGACTTTGCGGAGTTTGTCGATCGCGTTATCCGCTTCAAGAACCATTAGAATGACCGGCCCTTCAGTCATGAATTTCACAAGGCTAGGGAAAAACGGCCGCTCTTTGTGCACGTAATAGAAACCTTCGGCCTGTGCCTGGGTGAGATGAAGCATCTTCATCGCGCGGATTCGAAATCCCTCCTGTTCAAGTCGGCTGATGATGGCGCCGGCGTTCCCCGCCTTTAGAGTGTCCGGTTTAAGAATGGTGAATGTTTTCATGATGAGTAGGCCTTCATCGCGTCGCCGATCTCCGCCGGACTCTTCACGACACGAATTCCCGCGGCTTCCATTGCCTTCATTTTCTCCGCGGCCGTTCCCCTACCGCCTGCCACGATCGCGCCCGCATGCCCCATCCGCCGGCCCGGCGGGGCTGTCTGCCCGCAGATGAAACCGACCACGGGCTTCTTCACGTTCGCTTTGATGTAGGTTGCGGCCTCTTCTTCAGCGGTTCCGCCGATCTCACCAATCATAATGATCCCGCGTGTTTCCGGATCTTCATTGAAGAGCTTGATCGCATCGACGAAGTTGGTTCCTATGATGGGATCGCCACCGATACCGATACACGTCGATTGTCCGATTCTTCTCCGTGTCAATTGACCGACTGCTTCGTACGTCAGAGTCCCGCTTCGCGACACAACACCGATGTGGCCTTCAAGATGAATATGCCCCGGCATGATTCCGACTTTGCATTTGCCCGGCGAAATGATTCCAGGACAATTCGGCCCAATTAGACGTGTCTTCTTCCCCTTCAGGAAAGCGCTGGCGCGGACCATGTCAAACGTCGGAACACCTTCGGTGATGGAGACAACCAACTCAATGCCCGCAGCTGCGGCTTCCATAATGGCGTCTGCTGCAAACGCGGGTGGAACAAAAACCACTGAAGCATTCGCGCCGGTCTTGCGCCGGGCCTCTTCGACGGTATTGAAAACAGGAATGCCTTCGTGTGTGGTGCCGCCTTTACCGGGCGTCACCCCTCCGACAACCTGGGTGCCGTACTTCGCGGCTTGCAGCGCATGGAAGCTTCCTTCACGGCCGGTGATGCCCTGAACAAGCAGCCGTGTGTTCTTGTCCACCAATATGCTCATTAATGACTGCCTTTCGCCGCCGCAACCACTTTCTCGGCCGCGTCCTTCATCCCGTCCGCAACGATGAAATTCAATCCGGAGTTGCGAAGGATCTCCTGCGCCTGTTCGACATTCGTGCCTTCCAAACGAACGACAACCGGCACCTGCACGCCGATCGTCTTTGCCGCTTCAACGACACCGGAGGCAACGACATCGCAACGCATGATTCCGCCAAAAATATTGATGAGCACCGCCTTGACGTTCTTGTCTGACAGAAGGATCCGAAATGCATTCTTCACCTGCTCGGCCGATGCACCGCCGCCGACATCGAGGAAGTTCGCAGGACTACCTCCGGAGAGCTTGATGATGTCCATTGTCGCCATCGCCAGGCCCGCGCCGTTCACCATGCATGCCACAGTGCCGTCGAGCTTGATATAGTTCAAACCGAACTTGCTCGCTTCGATTTCCAGAGGATCTTCTTCGTTGAGGTCGCGCAGTTCCTTCACGTCTGTATGCCGGTAGAGCGCATTGTCATCGAAGTTCATTTTTGCGTCGAGCGCGAAGACTCTGTTGTCGCCGGTGACGAGGAAGGGATTGATTTCGGCAAGCGACGCGTCCATGTCTTCAAACGCCTTGTACAGGCCGATCATGAACTGCGCCGCATCGTTGATTAGCTGCGGAGCCAAATCCAGACCGAAGGCAAGCCGGCGCGCCTGAAAGGGCTGGAGCCCGAGTCCGGGTTCGACGTATTCCTTCAAGATGAGATCGGGACTTTTGGCAGCAACTTCTTCGATGTCCATGCCGC
>Ga0209058_1000517_pt1 | contig 32834 bp, 33 predicted proteins | sample GraSoiAngelo_147_FD_185904 | JGI IMG/M metagenome (GOLD analysis project Ga0209058, IMG submission 185904) | Grasslands soil microbial communities from the Angelo Coastal Reserve, California, USA - 14_1009_05_40cm (SPAdes) (version 2) | ecosystem: Environmental > Terrestrial > Soil > Grasslands ... | reverse complement strand
CGGAAGCACTCCGCGATCTGATCGCGCTGCACCGATGCCGTCATGAAGACGATCGGGATGTGCGCGAGGTCCGCGCGTCCCTTGAGCGTGTCCGCGAGCTGGAAGCCGTCCATCTCCGGCATCGACACGTCGGTGAACACTACGTCAGGGAGGTCCGCGACGATGAGCGCGAGCCCGGCGGCGCCGTTCTCGGCGTATCGCACCTGATGCGTCGTCGCGCGCAGCGCGGTCTGGATGAGCTTGCGGATCATCGGGTCGTCCTCGCAGAACACGACCTTGCTCATCCGTTATGGGGGCTCCGCTCCCCCAACGATGCGGGGACTTCCGCGAGCGGCAGCGTGACGTGGAACAGGGAGCCTTCGCCTACGGTGCTCTCCGCCCAGACCTGGCCACCGTGCATCGCCATGATCTGGCGCACGATCGGCAGGCCCAGGCCCGTCCCCTGGATGTACCGGGTGGCGCGCGACTCGATCCGCCCGTAGCGCTCGAAGATCGACTCGAGCGCGTCGCCAGGGATCCCCATGCCGCGGTCGCGGACGAGGACGTGCGCCACGCCGCCCTCGAGCCGGCTGGTGACGACGATCTCGCCGCCGGTCGGTGAGTACTTCACCGCGTTGCTCAGGAGGTTCGTGAAGACCTGCGTGATCCGGTCGCGGTCGGCCGAGACCGGCCCGAGCTCCGGATCGAGCTTCAGCGCGATCGGGTGCAGCGGCGAGTTCGGCCGGACGCGGTCGGCCACCTCTTCGATGAGCTGATTGAGCTCGACCGGCTCTCGATGGAGCCGCATCCGGCCGGACTCCATCTTGTCGAGGTCGAGCATCTCGTTGATCATCCGGTTGAGCCGCTGCGCGTCCTTGTTGATGTCGCCGGCGTACTCCTTCATCTCGTCGACCGTGAGCGGCTCGTCGCGCATCATTTCCGAGAACCCCTGGATACCGGTGAGCGGCGTGCGGAACTCGTGGCTCACGATCGAGACGAAGTCGCTCTTCGCGCGGTTGAGCCGCTCGAGCTCCTCCATCGTGCGGCGCTGCTGTTCGAACGCGTCCGCAGCGGTGAGCGCCGCCACGACCTGGTCGCCGAAGAGCGCGAGGAGCTTGGCGTCCTCCTCGCTGAACCGCGCTTCGTCGTCGTAGGAGCGGACCACGAGCGCCCCGAGCGGCGCCCCGGTACGCGCGAGCGGGACGGCAAGCGCCGCGCGTAGACCTCCGGTCCTGGCGACCTCGGTCGCCTGCTCCCACGCCGCGTAATCGTTCACGATGACCGGCTCCATCCGCTCGAAGGCCACGCCACCGGCGCCTTCGCCGGGGCGCAGCGTCGCGCTCCCGCTGCCGTCGGGGACCTGCCAGTTCAGCTCGCAGCGCAGCAGGTTCGCTTGCTGGTCCCAGCGATAGAGCGAGGCGCTGCCGCTCCCCAGCAGACGGACCGCGTTCTTGAGGATCTCTTCGAGGATCACCCGCGGCTGCGTCTGCGCCGCGAGCACGGCCGAGGCGCGGTGGAGCGCGAGGAGCCGCTCCGATTCGCGCTGGCGCGCCTGGTAGAGGCGCGCCGCCTCGATCGCGACGCGCAGCTCCCGCGCGACCGACTCGATGAGGCGCACCTCTTCCGCGGTCCAGTCCCGCGGCCGGCCGACCTGCGCGAACGCGAGTGCCCCCGCGAGATAGCCGCCGACCCGGATCGGCGTCGCGACGGAGGCGCGCACGTCCCGGCGGATGAGGTCCGCGCGGACGTCGGGGTCGGCGAACCGCCGATCCTCGCGCGTGTCGCTCACCACGATCGTGCGGCCGAGGCGGACCGCCAGCCGCGCGATCGGGATCTGGCGCGTGCCCGACGGCAGCGCGGGCACGTTCTTCTCGGCCCATTGGTACGTCACGCGGAGGTCGTCCTCAGATTCGCCGAGCGCCACGACCGCCCGCGACACGCCGAGCGCCCCTGCGAGCTCCTGGACCGTGCCACGCAGGATCTCGTCCGGGTCGAGGCTCGCCCGAGCCCGCTGGGACACGCGGTTCACGATGGCCTCGCGGTCGGCGCGCGCCTCGGCTTCCGAGACCGACAGCGCGCTGTGGATCGAGCCCGCGACGTACTGGCCCATCGTCATCGCGCCCTGGAGCCGGTCCGCGACGAGCGCCCCCGGCTGGTCGCCGCGCAGGAAGAGCGCGCCAACGAGACGGTCGCGTGAGGTGAGTGGAAGGGCGGCGAAGGACCGCGCCCCCGCGAGCCGCGGGAGGTCCGCCGCGATCTTCGCCCATTGCTCGGATGAGGCCGTGGTGTCGGGGATCACGAGCGAGCGCCGGTGATCGATGACGCGCGTGCGGATCGGCGAGGGGAGCGACGCCGCCGAATACACCTGGTCGGCGAAGTCCGAGGCGTGCGGCCCGGTCGCGCCGACGACGCGGAAGGCCTCGAGCACGTCGTCATGGACGATGAGCGCGACCGTCACGTCGGACCGGACCGAATGGCGTACCGCCTCGAGGAACCGCTTGCCGATGTCGTCGAGCTCCAGCGGACCGGCGAGCGACGCCGAGAGCCCGAAGATCGAGCCGAGCTCCTGCTCGCGCTGCTCCTCCGCGGACTTCGCCCCGGCGAGCGCGTTCGCGAGGCGGTGCATGACCGCGGCGGCGATAAGGCTGATCCCGATCCACACGATGAAGGACACGACCTGGATCGACGCGAGGACGTCACCCGAATCGCGTCGCGCGACCAGGATCCCGCTGTCGGCGAGCTGGAAGGTGTAGATGTACTGGACCGCGAGGAAGATGGTCGCGGCGTAGAAGGTCGACGCCGCGACATAGAAGCGGAGCGAGCGCGGCAGCTTGCGCATCCGTCGTTCTGGAGCGTCATCGTAACCGGCTAGCCTGGACGCCGACCATGCGGCCGGAAGACGATCCACCCTCGGACGCCGATGAGCTGCGCGCGATCTGGGAAGAGCACCGGCCGACGACCTTCGCGCGCGTGGCCGCCCTCGAGCGCGCGGTCGCGCTCCTCGCGGAGGGCCGTCTCGGCGATGGCGACGCCCGGTCCGCGCGGCGAGAAGCCCACAGCCTCTCAGGGGCGGTCAGCTTCTTCGGCTATGACGAGGCCTCACGCATCGCGGCGGAGCTCGAAACGATCTTTTCAGACGCGACGGGAGCTGATCCCGATCGGCTACACGACATGGTGGTCAAATTGAGGAGCGAGCTCGAACGGCTGCCGTACACTTCATGACGGCATGACGCGCGAGGAGGGTTGACGATGACGACCCGCAATTACGTGCCGATGGTCATCGAGCAGTCCGGACGCGGCGAGCGCGCCTACGACATCTTCTCGCGCCTGCTCAAGGAACGGATCATCTTCATCGGGGACGCCATCGAGGACACGATGGCGAACCTCATCATCGCTCAGCTGCTCTTCCTCGAGTCCGAGGACCCCGAGCGCGACAGCTTCCTGTACATCAACTCGCCGGGCGGCGTCGTGACCGCGGGCCTGGCGATCTACGACACCATGCAGTACCTCAAGCATCCGATCAACACGATCTGCATCGGCCAGGCCGCGTCCATGTCCGCGCTGCTGCTCGCCGCCGGGCGGAAGGGCAAGCGGTACGCCCTTCCGAACTCACGGATCATGATCCATCAGGGATCCGGCGGCTTCCGTGGCAACACGCCCGACGTCCTCATCCAGGTGAAAGAGCTCGAGACGCTCGTCGACAAGATCACGAAGCTTCTCGCGAAGCACACCGGCCAGGAAGTGGAGAAAGTGCGCCGCGACAGCGAGCGCGATCGGTTCATGAGCTCAGAGGAAGCGAAGACGTACGGGATCATCGACGAGATCTTCGTCTCGAGCGAGTCGCTCATCTCGATCGCGAAGGCGAGCGAGGACGCGTCGCGCGAGCGCGAGCCGGAGCCCGTCGCCCGATGACGACGACCGCTAAGGGCGGCAAGCCCTATCGCTGTTCCTTCTGCGGCAAGAGTCAGGACCAGGTCCGCAAGCTCATCGCGGGTCAGGGCGTGTACATCTGCGACGAGTGCATCACGCTCTGCCGCGAGATCGTCGACGAAGAGTTCATGGAGACGCCGAAGGCGCGCACCCTCGGCGCGAAGGTCCCGAGCCCGCGGCGGATCAACGAGATCCTCGACCAGTACGTCATCGGCCAGGAGAAGGCGAAGCGCGTCCTCTCGGTCGCCGTCTACAACCACTACAAGCGAGTCGGGGCCGGGCACCGCGTGGACGACGTCGAGCTCGGCAAGTCGAACGTCCTTCTCATCGGGCCGACGGGCTGCGGGAAGACGCTCCTCGCGCAGACGCTCGCGCGGATCCTGGACGTGCCATTCTCGATCGCCGACGCGACGAGCCTCACCGAGGCCGGATACGTGGGCGAGGACGTCGAGAACATCCTCCTGCGCCTCATCCAGGCCGCCGACTTCGACCTGAACCGCGCGCAGCGTGGGATCATCTACATCGACGAGATCGACAAGATCGCGCGCAAGGGCGACAACCCGTCGATCACGCGCGACGTCTCCGGCGAGGGCGTTCAGCAGGCGCTCCTCAAGATCCTCGAGGGCACCGTCGCCAACGTCCCGCCGCAAGGCGGGCGCAAGCATCCGCACCAGGACTTCATCCAGATCGACACGACGAACATCCTGTTCATCTGCGGCGGGGCGTTCGAGGGTCTCGAGAAGATCGTCGAGGCGCGTGTCGGGAAGAAGACGATGGGGTTTGGCGCGACGCTCCGCGACAACACCAAGGAGACGAGCGCGATCCTCGAGCAGGTCATGCCCGACGACCTCCTGAAGTACGGGCTCATCCCCGAGTTCGTGGGCCGGCTGCCCGTCGTCGTGCCGCTCCAGGCGCTCGACGAGAACGACCTCATGCGCATCCTCACTGAGCCGAAGAACGCGATCGTGAAGCAGTACCAGAAGTTCCTCGCCCTCGACAAGGTCGAACTCCAGATGACCGGCGATGCGCTGCAGGCGGCCGCGCGAGGCGCCGCGAAGCGGAAGACGGGCGCCAGGGGACTCCGCACGATCATCGAGGAGGTCCTCCTGGACGTCATGTACGAGATCCCCTCGAGCACGAACGTCCGCAAGGTCGTCGTGACCGCGGAGTCGATCGAGGGCAAGATGAAGCCGCTGCTGCTGTCGAAGAACGAGCAGCTCTCTCTCGAGGGCGACGAAGCCACGGCGTCCTAGCCCGCGGCCTGCCTCCCGGTCGTGCCGAAGCTGTACTACGCGAGCCCGCGCGACCTCCCCGCCATCGAGCCCGCCCCGGGCGTGAAGGGCCGCGTCGTGCACACGGACCACGCCACGCTCGTCGTCTTCGACCTCGCGCCCAAGACGATCGTCGAGACGCACAAGCACGACGTCGAGCAGTTCGGCCTCGTGGTGAAGGGATCGCTCGCCATGGTGATCGCCGGCGAGCAGCGCATCCTCACGCCGGGCGACACGTATCGCATCCCGGCCGGCACGGCGCACGGCGCGCGCGTCTTCGAGGAGCCGACACAGACGGTCGACGTGTGGGCGCCCCGGAGCGCGACCCCGCCGCTCTGAGCCAGACGGTCCCGAGGCGCGTCGCCGCCGACGTCCGAGAGGCTCGCTCGATCGGTCGGCGCTCGCCGCTTCGCTATGCTTACCGCGCTCCGGCTGCGAACGAGAGGAGTACGGGCCTCGCACCGATAGAGAAGGCGCCTCAGTGGGTGCAAGGGCGCCGCGGCGAGAGAGGTCCCGAAGGTCGCTCGGGAGCCGGATGGGGTCCGCCCGTTAGCGCGGGAGCAGAGGCGCGGCGCATCGTCGCGTGAATCTGGGTGGTACCGCGGGTCCCGACTCGCCCCAGGCGAGCCGGGATTTTGTTTGCCTGGAAAGGAGGCAAAAGAGGTGGCCACCGCGATGACGGCCCCGCCCGCATCCGCGCTCACGCTCGCTGAGAAGAACTTCCGTCCGTCCGCCGTCGAGGCCGACCTCTACGACTGGTGGGAGCGAAGCGGCTTCTTCACGCCCGACGAGAGCAGTCGGAAACCGCCGTTCGTGATGATGCTGCCGCTGCCCAACGTCACGGGGGATCTCCACCTCGGTCACGCCCTCGGCTTCGGCGGCTACGAGGACCTCATGGCGCGCTACCACCGCATGAAGGGCGAGCCCACGCTCTACATGCCCGGCACCGATCACGCCGGGATCATCGCCCAGGTGGTGGTCGAGAACGAGCTCGCGAAAGAGGGGATCACGCGCCAGGCCCTCGGACGCGAGAAGTTCGTCGCCGAGATGTGGCGGTGGATGGACCACTACCGGCCGCGGATCGAGAGACAGCTGCGGATGCTCGGGTGCTCGCTCGACTGGTCGCGGCCGAACTTCACGATGGAGCCGTCGAAGCAGCGCGCGGTGCGGGCGCACTTCATCCGGCTCTACCGGCGCGGACACCTCTATCGCGCCGACCGGATCGTGCACTGGTGCCTCAAGGACCAGACGACCTACTCCGATCTCGAGTCGCTCCACGTGGAGCGCACGGATTCGCTCTACTACGTCCGCTACCCCTGGGCCGAGAAGATGCCCGCGGGAACGCCCGACGTCGTCGTGGCCACGACGCGCCCCGAGACGATCGTGGCCGACGTCGCGGTCGCGGTGCATCCGAGCGTCGAGCGCTGGAGGCCCTTCGTGGGCCGCGAGGTGCTCGTACCCGAGGTCGAGCGTCGCGTGAAGATCATCGCGGACGAGGCCGTCGATCCCGCGTTCGGGACCGGCGCGGTGAAGATCACGCCAGGCCACGACGCCACCGACTTCGAGATCGGCCAGCGGCACGGCCTGCCGGTCCTGTCCGTGATCGACAAGCGGGGGATGATGACACCCGCCGCGGGGCCGCTCGCCGGGCCGGATCGCGAGACGGCGCGCGTCGATATGGTGGAACGGCTGCGCGGGCACGGCCTCCTCGTAAAGGAGGAGCCGATCACGCACGCGGTCGGCGTGCACGACCGCTGCGGCACGGTGGATGAGCCTCTCGTGATGAAGCAGTGGTGGGTGCGCATGCCGCCGCTCGCAAAACCCGCGATCGAGGCGGTGCGGTCGGGTCGCATCACGGTCCACCCCCGCTACCAGGAGAAGGTCTATTTCAACTGGATGGAGAACATCCGCGACTGGCCGGTCTCACGGCAGATCTGGTGGGGCCACTCGATCCCCGTGTGGTACTGCCGCGACTGCGACGAGACGATCGTGCCGGCCGAGGACGCGCCCGACCCAACGCGCTGCACGCGCTGCCACAGCGACGACATCCATCAGGACCCCGACGTGCTCGACACGTGGTTTTCGTCCGCGCTCTGGCCCTTCAGCACGCTCGGCTGGCCCGACAAGACCAAAGACCTGGAGCGCTACTACCCGGGCAGCGTACTGGAAACGGGCTACGACATCCTGTTCTTCTGGGTCGCGCGGATGATCATGATGGGCCTCGAGGAGACGGGGGACATCCCGTTCGACGCGGTGTACCTCCACGGGCTCATCCGCGTGGGCTCCGTGAAGATGGGCAAGTCCAAGGGCAACGTGGTGAGCCCGGTCGGTCTCATCGAGGAGTACGGCGCGGACACGCTCCGCTACGGGCTCGTGTCCGGCGTCGCCGCCGGCGCGGACAGCCTGCTATCGGACAGCAAGCTCCTGCACGCGCGCAACTTCGGCAACAAGCTGTGGAACATCGGCCGCTTCGTGCTGGCCCAGGTCGACAAGCATCCCGAGGCGCTACGCGGGCGATCGTCCGACGAGCGGCCCGACGCATCCGGCGAGGATGCGCGCTGGATCCTCTCCCGCATCGAGGCCGTCGTCGAGGATTGCACGCGCCTCATCGACGGGTACCTTTTCGGCGAATACCTCGCCGCGCTCGAGGGATTCGTATGGGGCGAGCTCGCCGACGTGTACGTCGAGCTCAGCAAGCCCGCGCTGCGCAACGGCCGCGCCGAAGAGACGGTGCGCACGCTCGCGTACGTGCTCGACCGCGTGCTGCGTCTCGTGCATCCGATCATGCCGTTCCTCAGCGAGACGCTCGCGCTCCAGCTCTGGCAGCGCGCGCGCCCGAGCGATGGCGCGCCCTCGCTGGTGGTCGCGCGGTGGCCGCTCGCGGGCGCGCGTGATCCGAAGCTCGAGGAGCGCTTCGCGGTCGTGGTCGACGTCGTTCGGGCGATCCGCAACCTTCGGGCCGACGCCGGGATCGACCCCGGCGAGCGCGTTCGCGTGTCGCTGGGCGGCGACGTGGCCATGCTCCGTGAGATGGCGCCGGCCATCGGCGAGCTCACGCGCGCGGAGATCACCTTCGGCGCCGGCGCCGGCGCGGCGACCGTCGTGCGGACGGTCGAGGTGCGCCTCGAGGCCAAACGCGACGTCGCGGCGGAGCGCGCGCGCCTCGAGCGCGAGCTCGCCGACGCGCGCGAGACGGTGAAACGCTCGCGCGAGCTCTTCACGCGTCCCGGGTTCGCCGAGAAGGCCCCGGCGGAGGTCGTCGCGAAGGAGAAGGCGCGGCTCGCCGAGCGCGAGGAGCGCGCGAAGCTGCTCGAGGAAGGTCTCCGTCGCCTTTAGATGACGAAGAGGCCGCCGGGAGCGCCGGCGGCCTCTCACGCGTCAGTCCGAGCTCGCGGGTCTCACTGCTGGTCTTTGAGGATCTGGTTCGCCTTGGCGCCGGCGGCCTTGATCGCGTCCTCCGGCGTCGCCTTGCCCGTCGTCACCTGGGTGAGCATGTCGAAGATCACGTCGCGGATGTCCTGCTGGCCGCGCACGTTCGGCTCGGGGCTCGAGGTCCCGATGAGGTCGAACGCCTGCTTGCCCTGGGGATCCTTCTGCGTCCAGTAGTCCTTGAGCGTCTGGTCGTTCGTCGCGCTCTTGCGGACGGGCATGTAGTACGAGGTCGTCGCCCATTTCGCCGTCTGGGCGGTCTCGCTGAACCACTTGATGAAGTACCACGCCGCGAGCTGCTTCTGGGGCGTGCTCTTCAGGATCCCGACGTTCGCGCCGTACATGACCGTCTTCGCCTTCGCGGGATCCGCCTGCGGGATCTGCGCGACGCTCCAGGTCAGCTTGCCGCCCGCGGGGATCCCCGCGGTGATGAACGGCCGCGTCGAGGTCGAGCCCATGAAGAACGCGAGTTTGCCCGCGGCGAAGTCGTTCTGGTAGTCGAAGCCCTTCGGCACGTACGCGGTGCCGGCCTTGATCTGCTTGTCGAGGAATTTGAGCGTGTCGAGACCGGCCTGCTTGTCCCATTCGACGGTCCTGAGGTCGTCGCTCATGAGCTTGCCGCCGCGCGAGTAGACCCAGGCGTTGAAGTTGGAGGCGTCGAGCGCCGCGCCCCAGCCGTACTGGGTCGTCTTGCCCGAGGCGTCCTTCTTCGTCGTCGCGACGATGGCCTTCTCGAAGTCCTCCCACGTCTTGATCGGGAGCGACACGCCGGCCGCCTTCAGGAGGTCGTCGTTCTCGTACATGACGAACATCGATTTCGTGAACGGGAACGAGAGGAGCTGGTTGTTGAACTGCCTGAAGCGGTTCGTGTCGTAGTAGGGCTGGTAGATATCGTCCCGGCTGTCCTTCGGCAGGCCGTTCTTCGCGCTGTTCACGTACGCGTCGAGGTTTACGACCACGTCGGCCTTCGTGTAGTCGGCGATGTTGGACTCGTACGCGTGCACGAAATCCGGGAGCGAGCCCGCGTTGATCGCCGCAAGCACCTTCTGGCCCAGCTGGGTGTAGTTGCCCTGGTTCAGGGCCTTCACGGTGATGCCCTTGCCGTTCTCGCCGTTGAACTTGGCCACGGCCTCGTCGAGCGCCTTTTGCTGCGGACCCGAGAGCGCATGCCACAGCGTGACCTCGACGGGACCCGTGATGTCGAGGTCGGCCTCCGTCGACTGCTGGGGAGCCGGCGCGGCGGCGCTGCACGCCGCCGTGACGAGCATGACCGTCGCGAGGATCGTCGCCTTCAACCGCATCCGATTTTCCCTCCTCGGTCGGGGGCTTGGCCCCCCGGCCCCCACGGTCGGGGGCTTGGCCCCCGGCCCCCGACTATCTCCTACTACGCCGCTCCCTCAACCCCGGATGCCCGTACGGGCGACTCCCTGAACGAGATACCGCTGCGCCACGAGGTAGAGGACCACGATCGGCGCGATGACGAACGTGGACGCGGCCATGAGCAGATTGTAGTTGGCGCCCGCTTCCTGCCGGAACGCGTTGAGGCCGACCTGCACGGGCCGCACCTCGGGATGGTTCGTCACGATGAGCGGCCAGAGGAACGCGTTCCAGCTCCCGAGGAAGCTCACGAGCGCCACCGTGATGAGCGCGGGGACCGAGATCGGCAGAACGACGCTCCAGAGGAAGCGGAGGTGCCCCGCACCGTCGATCCGCGCCGCGTCCGCGAGCTCATTCGGCACAGAGAGGAAGAACTGCCGGAGGAGGAAGATCGAGAAGGCGGTCGCGAGAAAGGGCAGGATCTGCACCTGATACGTGTCGGCGAGGTTCAAATAGCGGCGTGACATGAGGACGAAGTTCGGGATGAGCGTCGCCTCGTCGGGGATCATGTAGGTCGCGAGGAAGATCCCGAAGATCACGGCCTTCCCCTTGAAGTCCATCCGCGCCAGCGCGTACGCCGCGAGGACCGCCGTGACGAGCTCGCCGAGGGTATTCACGATCGAGATGAAGATCGTGTTCACGAAGTACCGGCTCCAGGGGGCGGCGTTCCAAGCGGTCACGTAGTTCTCGAGGTGGATCTCGTGCGGCCACAGCGTCGGCCTGCCGGTGGCCTCGAAGAAGCTCTTCACCCCGGAGGTCACCATGAAGTAGAAGGGGTAGGCGATGAGGACCGCTATGACGATGAGGACGGCGTGCTTCACGGTCCCGCGCGGCAGCCGGCCCCCCCGGCTGCGGGCGCGCGCTGGCGCCCGTAGCGTGTCGCGCGCGAGCGTACCGCTAGCCATAAAAGACCCGTCGGCCGAGCACGCGGAACTGCACGAGCGTGAAGGCCAGGATGATGAGGGTGAGCAGGAAGGCCATCGCCGCGCCGAGCCCCAGCTGGGTCTGCTGGAAGAACGTACGGAACACGAGCATGGTCACCGTGCGCGTCGTGTCGAGAGGACCGCCGTTCGTGAGGACGTAGATCTGGTTGAAGACCCGTAGCGAGGCGATCGTCGCGATCGTGAAGACGAAGAAGGTGGTCGGCGAGAGCAAAGGGAACGTGATCTTGCGGAAGATCTGCCACTCACTCGCTCCGTCCAGCCGCGCCGCCTCGTAGTACTCGGGAGAGATGCCGCCGAGGCCCGCGAGGAAGATCACGACCTGGAACCCGATGTAGTGCCAGATCGACATGAGCGATACCGCGACGAGGGCGAGGCTCGGGCCCGCGGCGATGGCGGGGACCGCGGCGCCGAACGCCGACCCGATCATCGCGAAGACACCGTCGGGCTCGCCGAGCCAGTCCTGCCGTCCGACCCCGACGAGCCCGACGAGGTCGTTCAGCGGTCCGTACTGCGGGTGGTAGAGCCACTCGAACGCGGTCGCCGCGGCGATCGTCGAGGTGACGTACGGGAGGTAGTAGAGCGTCCGGTAGAAGCCCCGGCCGCGCATTCTGCCGAAGAGCAGGTACGCGATAGCGATCGCGATGGCGATCTCGAGCGGGATGGTGAGGAGCGTGTACGTGACGGTCGTCGAGAGCGAGCGCCAGAACTGCTCCGCCCGTGTCGGATTCGCGACGAGGATGTCGAGGTAGTTGTCCATGCCGCGGAACGGCCCCTGGATGACGTCCCAGCGGAAGAGTGAGATATAGAACGCGAAGAACGCGGGAAAGATCTTGAACACGAGGATGACGGCCGCCGCGGGGAGGAGGAACAGATACGCGGCGACGTGCTCGTCGACGATGCGGCGGCGCCGGCTCGCGGCGCGCGGAGCTCCCGCCCGTAGCACCTCGATCGCCACCTGCTCTGCGATGATACGTTCGCGGTGCCGATCTACGACTACCGATGCGATCACTGCGGGCACGTCTTCAGCGCGGTCCAGTCATTCCAGGACGAACCGCTCGGGAAGTGCCCCAACTGCGGCAAGAAGCCACGCCGCCTCATCGTTCCGTCGGCGATCGTGTTCAAGGGCTCGGGCTGGTACAAGACGGACAGCCGTCCCGCGAGCAAGAGCGAGGGCGAGACGAAGGACACGAAAGAGACGAAGACCGAGACCAAGAGCGAGACGAAGCCGTCGACGAAGCCGGAGAAGGGCGAAAAGAAGCCGGGGGCCGGGGGGCAGAGCCCCCCGACACGCGAGGCCGCATCCTAGCCACGTCAGCCGCGGTAGGCCGGCGGAGCTGGCGCGTCGCCCAGGCCTTCGGGAACGACGACTGCGCGTTCCTCGCCGGCGCGATCGCCTACCAGGTCTTCTTCGCGCTCGTCCCGCTGCTCGCGCTTCTCGTCGGCATCCTCGGCTTCGTGTACGGCTCGGACCGGGCGCAGCGCGAGCTCGTGGAGCTCATTCGCGAGATCTACCCGTCGGCGAGCGCGCAGGAGACCCGGATCGCGCGCGAGCTCGTGGACGGCCGGGCAGTATCCCTCGGCCTCGGGCTCGTCGGCACGCTCTTTTCGGTCATCGCGATCCAGAGCGCGCTCGACTCCGCGCTCGCGGCGGTCCTCGGGCGCGAGAGCGGGCGGCCCTTCATACGAAGCCGCCTCGAAGCGGGTCTCTTCATCGCGGCGCTCGCCGGCCTCGCGGTGGTCTCGTTCGCGGTGTCCTACGGTGCGCAGCTGCTGTCCGGCGCGCTCGCGGCGGCGGGCTTCCGCGCGCAGGTGCGGCTCGCCCTCCAGGTCGGCTCCCCGATTCTGGGCGCCCTCGTCGGCTACGCCTTCTTCTATCTCGTCTACCGGACCGTCCCGCGGCGGCGACCTCCGCGGCGCGTGGCCGTACAGGCGGCGCTGGTATCCGCCGTGCTATGGGAGGTCGCCAAGCTGGCGTTCGCCTTTTTCACCCGTGCGCTCGAGGTCTTTGCCGTGTACGGACCGCTCGCGTTCGCCGCCGGCCTGCTGACGTGGATCTACGTGACGGCCGTCATCATCCTCATCGGCGCGGAGGTCGTGAAGACGCGTGGAGCGGCTTGAGGCGTTCGCGAGCCGGATGATCGAGGGCTGGAGCGCCCGGCTCTTCCGCGCGAAGCTCCAGCCGGTCCAGATCGCCAAGCGCCTCATCCGAGCGATGGAGTCCCACCAGACCGTCTCGCTCAGCAAGACCTTCGTGCCGAACTCGTTCGTCGTCTCGCTCTCGGCCGTGGACTACGCCGGGTTCGAGCAGTACCGCCGCAGCCTCGAGCAGGACCTCGCCGAGGGCGTGCTCGGCGCCGCGCGCGACCGGAACTACACGCTCCTCGCGTTCCCGAACGTCGAGATCGAGCGCGACGAAGACCTCGCGCCCGGCGACATGCGCGTCTCGTGCGCGCTCGTCGACGCCACGGGCGAGGAGGTCACGCCTGACCCGAAGGCGCTCGGCGCGGTCGAGGCCGGACACACGATGGTGCTCGACCGCGAGGCGCTGCTGCGCGAGCGGCCTCGCGCGCCCAAGGCGACCGTCCAGGTCCGCGAAGGCGAAGAGCGGCGCGAGCTCCCGCTCGGGCCCGAGCCGCTCGCCATCGGACGCGATCCGCAGAACGACATCGTGGTCGACGACCGCCGCGTTTCGCGCAAGCACGCCGAGATCCGCTTGCGGCTCGGCCGCTACACGCTGTACGACCTGCAGAGCACGAACGGCACCTTCGTGAACGGCCGGCGCGTCGCCGAGGTCGTGCTCTCGGACCGCGACCGCATCAACGTCGGCGGCGTCGAGCTCGTTTTCAGAACCGCGGAATAAGTGGAGATCACGTTCGCGGTCCTGCTCTGGGCGGTGCGCATCGCGTTCCTCGTGCTCCTGTATCTCTTTCTGGTCCGTGCCTTCAGCGCGCTCCAGCGCTCGCTCGCCGCGGAACAGGCGGTCGCGGCGCGGCCGGCCGGCATCGCGTTCCTCGTCGTGCAGCGCAGCGTCCGGGGCGCCCCGCGCGTGGGCGAGCGGATGCCGCTCCGCGCGGTGAACTCGATCGGCCGCGACGCCGGCAACGACGTCGTCCTCAACGACGAGGCCGCGTCAGCGCGGCACGCGCTCCTCGAGTTCGCCGACGGCGAGTGGTGGGTCGAAGATTCCGGCAGCACGAACGGCACGCTCGTGAACGGCGAGTCGATACGCTCGCGCGAGCGCCTCCAGTACGGCGACGAGCTCGCGGTCGGCCGCGTCGCGCTCAGGCTGGAGCAAGCATGAGATCGCGGGGGGCTGCGCCCCGCGCGGCCCTCCACGTGGGGGCGGTGCGCGGGGGGTCGTCGGGGGGCGGAGCCCCCCGGACCGCGGGGGGCGGAGTCCCCCGACGTCGGACCGCTGAGCTCGGGCTGCTCGTATGGGTCGCGCTGCTCGCCCTCGCGGGCTTCGCCGCGGTCGTCGGCGCCGAAACGTCGGCGTTCGGGCCGGCGGTGATCGTGGTGCCGGCGATCTACCTCGGTCTCGTCCTCGCGTTGCACGTCTTTCTCGTGTTGCGCCGCTTCCGCGGCGACCAGCTGCTCTTTCCGCTCGCCGCGGCGCTCACCGCGATCGGTCTGGTGCTCGTCCAGCGGCTCGCGTCGGACCTGCTCCTCCAGCAGCTCTCGTGGGCCCTCATCGCCGGTGGCGCGTTCGTCGCGACGATCCTCATCCCGCGCGACCTCACGACGCTCGCGCGGTTCAAGTGGACCTGGGCCTTTCTCGGGCTCGTCCTGCTCGTCGCGCCGCTCCTGCCGGGGATCGGCCGCGAGATCAACGGCGCGAAGATCTGGGTGAAGATCGGACCCGGCAGCATCGAGCCCTGGGAAGCGGTGAAGCTGCTCCTGGTCATCTTCTTCGCCGGCTACCTCGAGGAATACCGCGAGGTCCTGGCGCAGGCGCCGCGGCGGATCGGTCGCTTCCCTGTCCCGCCGATCCCGTACCTCCTCCCGATCATCGCGATGTGGGGCATGGCGATGGTCGTGATGGTCTTCGAGAAGGACCTTGGCGCGACGCTTCTCTTCTTCGGCATCTTCCTCGCCATGCTCTATCTCGCGACCGGCGAGGCCTTCTACACGCTCATTGGCCTCGCGCTGCTCCTCGGCGGTGGCTTCGTCGCCTATCACGCGTTCCCGCACGTCGCGGCGCGCGTCGACATCTGGATCCGTCCGTTCGCTGACGAGCTGCGCTTCGGAGCGGGCTATCAGCTCGTCCAGGGCCTCTTCGCCCTGGGGAACGGCGGGCTCATCGGCGCCGGCCTGGGCAACGGCCTCCCCGAGAGGATCCCCGTCGTCTGGAGTGACTTCGTGTTCGACGCATTCGCGGAGGAGACCGGCTTCCTGGGCGCCGCCGCTCTGCTGGCCGTCTACCTGCTCTTCGTGTATCGCGGAATGCTCATTGCCCTGCGCGCGCCGACGACGTTCCTCCAGCTCCTCGCCGCGGGTCTGTCGTTCATCGTGGCGCTGCAGACGCTGGTCATCGTCGGCGGCAACGCGCGGCTCATCCCGCTCACCGGCATCACCCTCCCGTTCGTGGCCTACGGCGGCTCGTCGCTCGTGACGAACTGGATGCTCGTAGCGCTCCTCATGCGCGTGAGCGACGCCTCCGCGCGGATCCGAGGGACGTGATGGTGCGTCCGGTCGCGACGAACATCCGCGCGCTCACCCTCGCGCTCGCCGTCGCCTTCCTCGTCGCCTCGGTCGGGGTGGCTTACTGGACGATGTTCGCGTCCGAATCGCTCGCCCAGGACCCGTTCAACCCGCGTCTCATCGCCGCGAGCCGCGACCGCCCGCGCGGGCAGATCGTCGACCGCAACAACGCCGTGCTCGCGGACAGCGTGCCGACGCCCGACGGGTTCAAGCGGACCTACAAGGACCGAACGCTCGCGCAGGTGACCGGGTACGCCTCGTTCCAGTTCGGGCTCTCGGGCGTCGAAGCGGCGTACGCCGATTCGCTGATCGGCCAGGACGCGGCCGATCCCGCGTCGGCATGGCGGGCGCGCTACCTGCGCGAGCGGGTGCCCCCCGGCGCCGTCGTGCTCGGCATCGACGAGAAGGTGCAGAAGGCAGCGGCCGATGCGCTCGGCGGACGCCGCGGCGCGATCGTCGCCCTCGACCCGCGGACGGGCGTGATCCTCGCGTCGGTGAGCGTGCCGACGTACGACGCGAACGAGATCGTCGACGCGACGAAGCAACAGACGGCGTGGGACCAGGTGACCAAGGCGCAGGACAAGCCGCTCGTCAACCGTGCCACGTCCGGACTCTACCCGCCGGGGTCGACGTTCAAGGTGGTCACCGGCGCGGCGGCCCTCGAGTCCGGATTCGACCCGAACCAGAAGCTCCGCGTCGACGATCCGTACCAGGCGGACAAGTCCTGGGGCACCTACTTCGTCCGCTCCGCCTCGCACGCGCACGGCGACTTCAGCATGCCGGACGGCTTCCGGCTGTCGGAGAACATCTACTTCGCGCAGGTCGGCCTGCGCATCGGCGCCGCCAAGCTCGCCGACTACGCGAAGCGGTTCGGCGTCGGCGGCGCGCCGGCGTGCGATCTCGCCGCGGCGAAGGGACAGCTCGCGAGCGAGGGCAGCATCGACCGTCCGACGCTCCTTGCCGACACGTCCTACGGCCAGGGCGAGCTCCTCGTGTCGCCGCTGCAGATGGCGCTCATCTACGCGACGATCGCGAACGGCGGCGTCATGCCGACCCCGCACTACGCGACCTCGGTCCGCGACAACCAGGGCCACGTCATCCGTGAGATCGCGCCCGGCCCGATCGGCCAGGTGATCCGCCCGGACACCGCCCGCGCGCTCACCGCGATGCTCGTTGGCGCGGTCGAGGGCCCAGGCGCCTTCGCCTTCGGGGCGAAGATCCCGAATGTCCACGTCGCCGGAAAGACCGGCACCGCCGAGAACGTGCCCGGCTCCGCACCCCACGGCTGGTTCATCGGGTTCGCGCCCGCCGAGCAGCCGACGGTCGTCGTTGCTGTGATCGTCGAGAACACTCCAGAGGGTGGCGTCACGGCGGCGCCGCTCGGCGCCGCGGTCATGCGAGCCGCTCTCAACAAGTAGTCCGAGGGGAGAGCGGGAACGCGCGGGCGGGTGGCACGGCGAGGGGGGTCTCTCGCGAGTCGCGGGTTCCCCGGGGACCCGTCCCGGACGGTCGTGGCCGACGGACCTGTCCAGGGACGGGGAGGGTGCGACGAGCGAGAGACCCCCCGAGACCGGGACAGGACCCGCCCGCGCGCGGACCGGGCCCACGGAACTAGGAGTGTGGCAGGCGCGTATATGAACCGCGGCGCCGCGTGCGGCGTTCTCATGGTTGCAGCCATACTTGGTCGGTCGGGACCTCGTTAGAGGGGCAGGTAACGGTATTTGGATAGGGCACTCGCCGGGCGCGTCTCCGGCGTCGTCGCGAATGTCGAGCGCGTCATTTTCGGCAAGCACCACGAGATCGAGCTGGCGCTCGTGGCGCTCATCTGCCGCGGGCACATCCTCGTCGAGGACGTCCCCGGCACCGGCAAGACGGTCCTCGCCAAGGCCCTCGCCCGCTCGCTCGGCTGCTCGTTCCGGCGCATCCAGTTCACGCCGGACCTGCTGCCGTCCGACGTCACCGGCGTCTCCATCTTCAACCAGCGCACGAGCGCGTTCGAGTTCCGCCCGGGCCCGGTCATGACGCAGATCGTCCTCGCCGACGAGATCAACCGCGCGACGCCCAAGACCCAGTCCGCCCTGCTCGAGTCCATGGAGGAGCACCAGGTCACCGTCGACGGCACGACCTATCAGCTGCCGGATCCATTCCTCGTCATGGCGACGCAGAACCCGATCGAGTACGAGGGTACCTTCCCGCTGCCCGAGGCACAGCTCGACCGCTTCTTCATGCGGATCCAGCTCGGCTACCCGAAGGAGCGCGAGGAGATCGCGATCCTCGACGCGCAGCGCATCGTCCATCCGCTCGAGACGATCGAGCAGGTCATGAGCGCCGACGAGCTCCTGCAGGCGCAGGCGCAGGTGCGCGAGATACACATCGCCGATTCGGTCAAGGCCTACGTCGTCGACATCGTCACCGCGACACGCTCGCACCCCGACGTCTACCTCGGCGCTTCGCCGCGCGGCTCGCTGGCGCTCTCGCGAGCGGCGCAGGCCTACGCCGCGATGAACGGCCGCGACTACGTCCTCCCCGACGACGTGAAGGCGCTCGCCGCGCCCACGCTGTCGCACCGGCTCATCCTCCAGCCGCAGGCTCGCCTCAAGGACCTCGCCGCCACGACCGTGGTCGCGGAGATCCTCGCGAGCGTGCCGGTGGAGGCCGCGCCGCAGTCCGTCCGGGCCTGAGCGATGCGCCCCTGGCGCTTTGTGGTGCTCTGGATCGCCCTCTTCAGCGTCGCGCTGTCCACGGGTGTCGAGCTGCTCAGCTACCTGAGCTACCTCGTGCTCTTCGTGGCCGCGGCGATGTGGATCCTTTCGAAGATGACCCTCGAGGGTCTCAGCGTGAAGCGCGCGATCGGCCAGACCTACGCGCACCTCGGGGACACCATCGAGCTCACCTACGAGCTCACGAACTCGCACCGCTTCGCCAAGATGTGGCTCGAGGTGTTCGAGCGCTCGAACTGGCCCGAGCCTCTCCCCGGTCGCGTGCTCTCCATCGGCGGAAAGAAGACGCGCAAGTGGAAGGTCCTCGCGAAGGCGCTGCGGCGCGGCCGATTCCACCTCGGTCCGATCGTGCTGCGGAGCGGCGATCCGTTCGGGCTGTACGCGACCCGCGCCGAGGTCCCCGCCGAGGCGCTCCTCCTGGTGTACCCGCGCGTGGTCGCGCTGCCCTACTGGACGCTCCCGGGATCGTTCCTCGAGGGCAACGTCCTCACCGGCCAGCGCTCGCTCCAGTCGACGTCGATGGTCATGGGCATCCGCGAGTACCAGCCGGGCGACGCGATGAACCGCATCCACTGGCCGTCGTCGGTGCGCCATCGCAGGCTGCACGTGAAGGAGTTCGAGCTCGACAAGACGGCCGACCTCTGGCTGTACCTCGACCTGGACGAGCGCTGGCACAGCGGCGAGGGTGAGGACTCGAGCGAGGAGCGCTGCGTGACCGTCGCGGCCTCGGTCGTCGCGAAGGCCCTTCGCGAGCACCGCAACGTCGGCCTCATCACGACGGGCAACCGCGCCGACGTGCTCCACCCCGACCGCGGCAACAAGCAGTACGGCAAGCTCATGCAGTACCTCGCCGACATCCACGCCGGCGGCACGCTGAGCCTCGCGGAAACGCTCGTCGAGACGCTCCCGCGCCTGCGTCGCGGCGCGTCGTGCCTGCTCATCACGCCGTCGCTCGACCGCGCCTGGGTGCGCCCGGCGAGCACGCTGCGCGAGACCTCGATCGCGACCCAGGCCGTCGTCGTCAGCCCGCCGGTCGACATCGACGAGCGCGATCGCGCGCGCCGTCACGCCATCCTCGGCGAGCTCGCCGTCGCCGGCATCCCGGTCGCGCACCTCGCCACCGGCGCCCCCATCGAGGAGCTCTTCCACCAGAGCGGGAGCGCCGTCGCATGAAGGTCGTTGGGGGGCTCCGCGGTCGGGGGGTTCCACCCCCCGGCCCCCGGCCGATCTCGTCGTTCGTCGCGCGCACGCGGCGCGCGCTCTTCCCGCCGATCGACCTGCGCCGGTTCGGGTTCCGGGGCGGCTGGTTCGCGCTGCCGCTGTACCTCGTCATGGCCTCGATGTATCCGCTGTCGCTACAGCATGCCGACTGGGTCGACACGAGCGAGCACTTCTGGTGGATCGCCTTGCTCGGCGTGTTCTTCGGGACGATCGTGGGCAACGGGAAACTCGCGGCACGCCGCGTCTTCCTCACGGGCGGGCTCGTGGGCGCGCTCCTCGTCATCATCACGACCGTCGCGGCAACGTCGGGCGGCGGGCTCTTCCGCGACCGGCTCGTCCACCTGGCGATCCTGGTGAACAACTGGATCACGCAGGTCCTCGCCGGCGAGGCTGCCAACGATCCCACCGTGTTCGTGCTGTTCCTCGGCTCGACCGTCTGGGCCGCCACGTTCCTCGGGACCGTCGCGCTCGCGCGGTCGGGCCGGATCTGGGACGCCGTCCTGTTCAACGGCGGCTGTCTCATCGTGAATGTGTCGGTCGCGCTCACCAACCTCTACCCCGACCTGGTGGTCTTCACCCTCGCCGTGCTCGTGCTGCTCGTGCGGATCCACATCGTCAACCTGCAGGAGCGCTGGGCGAGGCAGAACATCGTCCCGTCCGGCGAGATGGATTGGCGCCTGCTCCGCGGCGGCCTCACCTGGACGACCGTCCTGGTGATCCTCTCGCTCCTCTCGGCGACGCAGCGCGTCGGCGCGGCGGAGGCCCTGAACAATGCCTGGAGCACGTTCGAGTCGCCGTACCACCGCGTCGAAGCGGAGTGGCAGCGGTTCTTCGCGGGCGTCTCTGGTCCGAGCCGCCTCCGCGGCGTGTCGTTCTCCGACTCGATCCGCCTGGGGCAGTCGCCGAACCTCGGCGACCGTGTCGTGTTCACCGTCGAGGCGGGCGCCGGCCACTTCTGGCGCGCCGTCACCTACGACTTCTACACCGGCGCGGGCTGGCGGACGACCGAGACCGACAAGGCCGACAAGATCGCCGTGCCGACCACGGACCGGCAGAAGTTCGACGCGCGCTTCGACATCGTCGAGCCGCACGCGAACCTCCTCTTCGCGGCGAGCGAGCCGGTCCGGGCGGACGTGCCGTACCAGTTCCAGTCGGGGCCCGATCGCACGTACTCGACGTCGCTGCGCGCGCTCAACCGAGCGCAGGCCCAGGGCAGCTACACCGTGACGAGCTTCGTCTCGGTGGCGGACAAGCAGACGCTGCGACGGGTGCCGGCGACGTACTCCGACCACATCCGCGCGAAATACCTCCAGCTCCCGTCGACGCTCCCGCAGCGCGTGAAGGACCTCGCGCACAAGATCGCCGGCGAGCTGCCGAATTCGTACGACAAGGCCGAAGCGATCGAGTCGTACCTGCGATCCACGTACCGATACTCGTCGAACGTGCGGGCGACGCCCGCCGGCCGCGACCCGATCGACTACTTCCTCTTCGACCTCAAGGAGGACTTCTGCGAATACTTCGCGTCCTCGATGGTCGTCATGCTCCGTGAGCTCGGCGTGCCGGCGCGCATCGTCGAGGGGTTCACGACAGGGACCTACGACTCGGGCCTCGACCGGTACGTCGTGAAGGAGATCGACGCGCACGCCTGGGTCGAGGTCTATTTCCCGCAGTACGGGTGGATCGAGTTCGAGCCGACGCCCTCGCAGGCGCCGTTCGCCCGCGTGGACAGCGACATCGTCGGGGTCGGCGGCGCGGACGGCGAGGGCGGCAGTGGCGCCAACGCCGCTCGCGAGGACGCCGAGGGCCTCGGCCAGAACGAGCTCGACCGCGGCGTCGACGACACCGACCTCTCGGGGAGCGATCCGATCTCGCTCGTGCGACAGCTCGACCCGCGGCCTGCGATCGCGTTCCTCGCGCTCCTCGTGCTGCTGATCGCGCTCGGCGTCGCGCAGTTCCACTGGCGCTTCCGCGGTCTCGGCCCGGTCGAGTCGGCATGGGGGAAGACGCGGCTCCTCGCGAGCTACGTCGGCCATCCGGCGGACCCATCGCAGACGACCTACGAGTACGCCTCGTCGCTCGGCACCGCCTTCCCCGAGGCGAGCGACCCGGTGAAGGCGCTCGCCGACGTCCGCGTACGCGAGCGCTACGCGCCCGGCGGGATCGACGAGGACGCGCAGGAGGCGGCGGTGACCGCATGGCACCGGACGGCCGGACCGCTCCTGGGGCTCCTCCCCGGACGCATCTTCGGCTTCGTCACGCACCTCTTCCGCTGAGCGAGGCGGAACACCCCAACCTCGCGCGGGTTCGTGCCTACGCCTCGTCGCGTGGCGTCGAGCTCTCGATCCGCCGCTTCGCCGCTTCCACGCGGACGGCGCAGGACGCCGCGCGCGAGATCGGGACGACGGTCGAGCGGATCGTGAAGTCGCTCGTGTTCGTCGCCGACGGCAGCGGAGCGGTCGTGCTCTGCTCGGGCGCCTCTCGTGTCGACGAGGACCGCCTGGCGGCCGCCCTCGGGTGCCACACGGTGCGTCGGGCCAGCGCGGAGGAGGCGAAGACGCTGACCGGCTACGCGATCGGCGGCGTGCCCCCGTTCGCGCACGCACGAGCCTGCCGCGTGGTGTGCGACCGCGGGCTCGCGGCCTTCGACGTCGTCTGGGCGGCCGGCGGGCTACCGGACGCGGTGTTTCCGATCGGGCCGGCCGACCTCGTGCGTCTCGCCGAAGCGACGGTGGCGGAGGTCGCCGCCTAGATCCGGAGCGGTCGCGTGGGCGCGAAGATCGCGGCGGGGTCGTCCTTCCAGCGTGCGGGCTGGACGTCGATGTAGAGCTCGATCTCGTTCCCGTCCGGATCCTCGATGTACAGGCTGTGCGTCACACCGTGGTCGCTCGCGCCGACGATCTTCGCGCCCTCCTTCATGAGCCGGTCGCGCGCGTCACGCAGCTCGGCGTCGGACTCGCCGACCTTCAGCCCGAAGTGGTAGAGACCGATGCGGCGGCCGCGCGGGATCGGCGCCGCGTCAGGTCCGACCTCGATGAGGAGCAGCTCGTGATGCGTCCGTCCTGAGGAGAACGCGGCGGCCGGGAAGCCCTCGTTCATCCCGGGAATCTCCTTCCAGCCGAGCAGGTCGCCGTAGAAACGCCGCGAGCGCTCGAGGTCGCGTACGTAGAGGACGACGTGTCCGAGCTCTTTCACTTCCATGTCATGTCTCCTTGTCGGCGGCGAAGCGGAAGCGGGTCATCGAAGCCGGGAAGCGCCGCACGTCCCAGGCCAGGATCTTCTCGGGCCTCAGCATGAAGCCTCCGCGCTCTTCCCACTCGTCGGGGGTCGGGCGGTAGCCGAAGATGCGGCCGTATTTCGCGCGGTATTGCGTCGCGATGCGCACGGCGATCTCGGGCGGCACGGACCGCACGCGAGCGGCGCGTCCCTCCACGATCGCGACCGCGGTATCGCGCTCCACGCTCATGACGATGCGCGGCTCGCGCACCAGGTTGCGCGCCCACGCCGTCTCGGCCCCGCCCTCGAAATACCAGCGGTCGTCGACCCAGGCGCCCCACTGCTGGACGACGTGCGGTGCACCGTGCGCGCCGATCGTGGCGAGCCAGTAGCCGCGCGCCCGCTCGAGCATCGCGCGCGCGCCCTCCCAGGCGGTCATGCCGCGGTCGCCCTTCGGCACGCTGTAGCTCGCGGGAAGCACCGGGCGATCGCGCCGCGGCCGTCCGGGTCGCGCCCTACGCGCCGTCCTCTTCTTCTTCGTCATCACCCTCGTACTCATCGGAATAGAAGCCGAGCTCCTCGGACTTGAACACGGTCACGAGGAAGTCCTCGCGCTCGGGGTCGTGTGTCTGCACGAGCTCCTCGTCGAGCTGATCGATGAGCTGCTGCAACTCGTCGTCGCTCAGGTCGACCTCGACGAGGAGCGTGGCGTGCACCTCGAAACGCCCGTAGTGGAGGTCGACTCGGCCGACGCGCCGAGCGCCGCCGTAGATGACGAAGATCTCGCTCGACTCTGTGCGGACGGTCCGCTCGAAGCGGGCGGCTTCCATCGGATGGCGCAGCATACTCGCGCCGAACGTGCGAAGCGTCCCGCGGTGCCGGTCGCTACGCTGCTCGCGTGGCCCATCCGCTTCGCATCGGCATCAAGCTTTCGCAGCAGATCCATCCGATCGACGCCCAGCGCGAGGCCTGGCGCGTCGCCGATGCAGCCGGGTTCGATCACCTCTGGCCGTTCGATCATCTCATCGCGCTCGGCGACGATCCGACACAGCCGATCTTCGACGGCTGGACCATCCTCGGCGCCGTCGCGGAGAACACCACACGCGCGCGCATCGGTCTGAACGTGACCGGGAATCTGTACCGTCACCCGGGTCTGCTCGCGAAGATCGCGGTGACGGTCGACCACCTCTCCGGCGGCCGGCTCGAGATGGGGCTGGGCGCCGCCTGGAACGAGCCGGAGTTCAAGATGCACGGCCTGCCGTTCCCGTCCCCCGCGGATCGCATCCGCATGCTCGACGAGGCCTGCCGCGTGTTGAAGCTCCTCTGGACCGAGCCGCGGGCGACGTTCAAGGGACGCTTCTATCAGCTGAGCGATGCGGTCGCCGAGCCGAAGCCGGTGCAGAAGCCGCATCCGCCCATCTGGATCGGCGGGTCCGGCCCGAAGCGCACGCTGCGCGTCGTCGCGAAGCACGCGGATGTCTGGAACTCGACCGGATCGCCCGAGCAGCGACCGGCGCTCCTCAAGGTGCTCGCGGAGCACTGCGCGAAGGTCGGCCGCGATCTCTCGACGATCCGGCTCACGCACAATCTGCGCGTGGACGACCCCGATGCCGCCTTGAAGCAGGTCGAGGAGTCGATCCACTACGGCTTCAGCGAGTTCCTGCTCTTCCCCGCGTCCAACCTGCCGCTGCCACGCGGTGTCGAGAAGGCGGCCGAGCTCCTGCCGCGGCTGCGTCAGCTCTCGTGAACGCGCCGCTCGAGGAGCTCCGCTTCCGCGGCCGGCAGACCCACGAGCGCGTCCTCAAGCTCGTCGACGAGCTCACCGACGAGCAGCTCCGCTGGCGACCCTCGGCGAAGGCGCACAGCATCGGATGGACGCTTTGGCACATCGCGCGCGCCGACGACAACGTGCTGTTCGATCTGAGCGGCGCCTCGCTCTGGCGGAGCGGCGCCTACGCCGCGCGCTGGAAGCATCCCGAGCGGGGCTCGGGCACCGGCTGGGAGGACGAGGAAGCCGCATCGCTCCCGCTGCCCGCGAAGGACGAGCTTCTCACGTTCGCGCGCGAGGTCTTCGCCGCAGTCGACCGGGCGCGGGTCGGTCTCGATGAGGCACGGTTCGCGGACGAGATCGCCGAGAGCCGCTTCCTGTCCGAGCGCACCACGAAGGGCGGGGTCGTGGGGGCCGAGCTCACGCACGACAACCGCCACCTCGGCGAGCTCGAGTACATCAAGGGGCTGCTCGGGCTCCGCGGCACGGTGACCCGCTGACGATCCCGCGATGACCGAACGCGAGGTCCACGACTCCGTCGCGGCGAACGTCGCGAAGTGGACGAAGCAGAACGCCGCGTACACCGACGGGCGCGCCCAGGCGGCCTGGCAGCGCGACGACCTCACATGGGGCGTCTTCGGCGTGCCCGAGGGCGCCGTGGCGGTCGTCGGCGACGTCCGCGGTCTCGACGTCGTGGAGCTCGGATGCGGGACCGCGTATCTCTCGGCGTGGCTCGCGAAACGAGGCGCTCGTCCGGTCGGCGTCGATCCAACGCCGGCGCAGCTCGCGACGGCTCGGCGAATGATGGACGAGACCGGGATCCTCTTCCCTCTGGTCGAGGCCCCGGCGGAAGCGGTGCCGCTGCCGGACGCGAGCTTCGACCTCGCGATATCGGAGTACGGCGCGTCGCTCTGGGCCGATCCCGCGCGCTGGCTGCCCGAGGCCGCGCGACTCCTGCGGCCCGGCGGCCGGCTGATCTTCCTCACGAATTCGGTACTTGCGTACCTCTGCTCGCCCGACGAGGGGAAGATCGTCGACCGCCTCGTTCGCGACCAGTTCGGCATGTACCGCATCACGTGGCCTGGCGAGGAGGGCGTCGAGTACCACCTCTCGCACGGCGACTGGATCGTGCGCCTGCGCGCGAGCGGTTTCGCGGTCGAGGCGCTGCGTGAGCTCCAGGCGCCGCCCGACGCGACCGCCCACCCCTACTACGACTGGGTCAGGCCGGAGTGGGCGAGACGCTGGCCGGCCGAGGAGATCTGGGTCGCGCGCAAGCGCGCGGTCTAGTCGATATTCCCCAGGCGCGCGGTCCGCACGGCGGTGATGTCCGCGAATGAGCGGATCTTCGCGCGCACCGCGTCGGGCACGTCGTCGTCGAGGGTGAGGATCATGAGCGCCTCGCCGCGCGGGTGGAGTCGCCCCACCTGCATCGACGAGATGTTCACGTCGTGCTCGCCCAGGAGCGTCCCCACGCGGCCGACGAGGCCGGGCTTGTCCTGGTGCTTCGTGAGAAGCAGGTGCCCCTCGACCGGGACGTCGACCCAGAAGCCGTCGATGAACACGACGCGGGGCTCACCCTGCACGAGCGTTCCGCCGACCTCGGTCTTCCCGACGGCCACCGTGAGGAGCGCGTTGTACCGCTGAGCGTCCGCCTCGCGACGCTCGGAGATGTCGAGGCCTCGCGAGCGCGCGACCGCGAGCGCGTTCACGAGGTTGACGCGCTGCTCGCTGAACGTCTCGAGCAGACCCTTCACGACCGCGGCGCGGAGCGGCTCGGCGTCGAGCTCGAGCAGCGAGCCGGCGTACGTGATGTCGAGCCGCGCGGGACGCTCGTCGAGCAGCTGCGCGACGAGCGAGCCGAGCCGCTCGCCGCAGCGGATCCAGGCGGGACCGCCGGCCTCCTCCGCCGGCGGCCGCGGCGCGTTCACCGCGAACCGCGCGGGCTTCCCGTCGAGGACGTCGAGGATCTGCTCGACGACGTCGACCGCGACGTTCGTCTGCGCCTCGACGGTCGATCCCGCGATGTGCGGCGTGAGCACGGTCCGCGGCGCGCCGCGGACCGGGGAGTCGGCGGGGAGCGGCTCCTGCGGGAACACGTCGAGCCCCGCGCCCGAGAGCCGTCCACCGGCGAGAGCGTCCGCGAGCGCCGGCAGGTCGACGACTTCGCCACGCGACGTGTTCACGACGATCGCGCTCTTCTTCATCTTCGCGAGCGACGCCTCGCCCATGAGCCCGCGCGTCTTCTCGGTGAGGGGGACGTGCACCGACACGACGTCCGCGGTCCGGAGGAGCTCGTCGAGCTCGACGAGCCGCGCGCCGGCCGCGCGGGCGGAGGCCTCGGTCGCGAACGGGTCGTGCGCGACGATCGTCATCCCGAAGACCGCCGCGCGACGCGCTACCTCCGTACCGACGCGCCCGATACCCACGAGGCCGAGCGTCTTGCCGCGCAGCTCGTTGCCGATGAACTTCGAGCGCGTCCACTCGCCCGCGCGGATGCTCCGGTCCGCGTCGACGACGCGGCGCATGACCGCGAGGGCGAGCGTGATCGCGTGCTCGGCCGCGGCGACGATGTTCCCGAGCGGCGCGTTCACCACGTACACGCCACGAGCGGTCGCCGCGGGCACGTCGATGTTGTCGACGCCGACGCCGGCGCGGCCTACGACGGCCAGGCGTGGCGCCGCGTCGAGGACCTTCGCCGTCACCTTCGTCTCGCTCCGCACGACGAGCGCGTCGACGTCGCCGAGGCGCTCGACAAGCTCGGGCTCCCTGAGTCCGGTGGTCTGCCGCACCTCGCAGCGCGCGCGTAGCAGCGCGAGACCCTCCTCGGCGAGAGGGTCCGCGACGTGGACGACGCTTCGACTTGCCGCGGTCGGCCTTTAGCTAACGGCGCGAGGCGACCGCGTCGGACGCCGGCGGGCGCGGGGCCGGCCGGGCCTCGCGACGTGATGGTTGCTGCGTGCTCTCCGCGTACGAGCGCAGCGCCGCGGCGATCGCGACGCCGGACTCGACCGGCTGGTTGAGGTCGCGCAGCGTCAGCTCGAGCGCGCTGAGGAAGGACACGATGTCCTGAAGCGTGCAGAACCCGAGGTGCGCGACGCGAACGAGCTGGCCCTCCATCTTGCCCTGGCCTCCGGCCACGATCGTGTCGTGGTCGTCGCGGAGGATGCGGATGAGGTTCCGCGGGTCGACGCGCGCGGGCGGCCGGAACGCCGTGACCGCGGGCGAGGCGTAGCGCTCGTCGGCGAAGAGGCCGAGGTTCACGGCCTGGAGGGCGCGGCGCGTGGCTCGCGCGAGGTCGCGGTGACGACGGATGATCGCCTCGAGGCCTTCCTCGGCCATGAGGCGGAGCGACTCCTGGAGCGCGATGTACACCGTGATCGCGGGGGTGGCGGGGGTCTGGGCCTTCTCGAGCGCGGCCTTGTACGTGGCGAGGTCGAAGTACACCTTCGGCAGGTCCGACTTTTCGTACGCCTTCCAGGCCTTCGGGCTCATCGTCACGATGGCAACGCCCGGAGGCGCGCCCCACGCCTTCTGCGACGCGGTGATGCAGACGTCGATGCCCCATTCGTCGATCTCGAGCTCGGTCGCGCCGGCGCCCGAGACGCTGTCGACGACGAAGAGCTTCCCGGACTCGCGGACGACCTCCGAGATCTCCTTGAGTGGATTGAGGATCCCGGTCGAGGTCTCGTTGTGCGTGATGAGGACGGCCTTCGCGCCGTCCTTCCCCTTCTCCTTCGCGAGCTCGTCGCGAACGAGGTCGGGCTCGACGGCGCGGCCGTACGGGACGTCCACACGACGCGCGTCGACGCCGTAGGCCTTGCAGATCGCCGCGAAGCGCTCGCCGAAGGCGCCGCAGCTGAAGACGAGGACCTTCTCGCCGGACGACAGCGTGTTCGCGACCGCCGCCTCCATGCCGCCGGACCCGGAGGCGGTGAGCATGAGGACGTCCTGCTGCGTGCGGAGGAAGTCCTGGAGCGCGCGGGTGAGTGCGGCGAGCAGCGCGGCGAACTCCGGACCGCGGTGGTTGATCATCGGCCGCGCCGACGCCGCGAGGACCGCTTGCGGAACGACGGTAGGGCCGGGGATGCGGAGGTTCTGCGGACGGTACATTGGCGCCCTCCCTGCACAGCCATGATGCCCGACGGTCGGCCCCGTCTCAAGGCGAAAGTTCTGAGGAATTGAACTGAAGCTCGCTCCGTCGATCCTGTCCGCCGACTTCGGCCGGCTTGCCGACGCGGTGCTGGCGGCCGAGCGGGCCGGTGCCGACTGGATCCACGTCGACGTGATGGACGGTCACTTCGTCCCGAACCTCACGTTCGGTCCAAAGATGGTCGCCGACCTGCACCGCGCGACGCGGCTGCCGCTGGACGTCCACCTCATGATCGAGCGGCCGGACGCCTGGGTGGATCGGTATGTCGACGCGGGGGCGAGCTATCTCACTGTCCACGTCGAAGCATCGCGCGACGTGCCGCGCGCGCTGCAGGCGATCCGTGCGAAAGGCGTGCGGCCGGGCATCACGCTCAACCCCGAGACGCCGGTCGAAGCGATCCTGCCGTACCTCGCCGCGGTCGACCTCGTGCTGGTCATGAGCGTGCATCCGGGCTTCGGTGGCCAACCGTTCATCGAGAGCGCGCTCGACAAGGTCGCGCGTCTACGCGCCGCGCTCGACGAACGCACGCTCACCGCCGAGCTCGAGGTGGACGGCGGCATCAAGCCCGAGAACGCGGCGCGCATCGCGGCCGCCGGCGCGACCGTGCTGGTCGCGGGGTCGGCCGTGTACGAGGACCCCGCGGGGCCGAAGGCCGCCCTCGCGAAGTTCAGAGCCGCTCTACGGCGCTAAGCACGAACAGCACGAGCCAAAGAGCGCTTTCATTCGTTGCGCTCACAGTGGAACGGGACCGCGCCGCGCTCGCCGCGGCCTTACGAGAAAGCGTCGAACGCATCCTCGAGCAGGTCGCCGAGGAGGCCGCGCGCGCGACGACGATGGCGTCGTCGGTCCCGGACGCGAGCCTTGTCGCCTCCTATGTCACCTGGATGCGGCCCTACGTGCCGACGGCCCTCGCCGCTGCCGCCGCGGACGACGCCCGCCGGTCAGCGCTCCTCGAGCGGTGGCTCGACACGACCGTGTCGCAACAGGTGCGCCCGGTCCCGCCGGTCGCTCGGCGTGGGCTGTTCAACCTCGGCTTCCGTCTCGCGCGGACGAGCGTCGCGGCGTACGCGCAGGAGAACGGGCTGGATGCTCCGGCGCTCGACCGTGAGCTCACGGATCTCGAGTCGGACATGCTCGCCACGATCGCGCGCCGCTCACTCGGCGTCGCCTAAGCCCAGCTCCTCCAGGCGATCGTCGCTGATCCCGAAGTGATGCGCGATCTCGTGGACGACGGTGTCGCGCACGATGTCGGCCTGGCGTCGCGGCGATGCGCTCATCCGTTCGATCGGTCGACGAAAGATGAAGATGCGGTCGGGGATGTAGGGCTCGATCGAGCCCCGCGCGGTGAGGGGGACGCCCTCGTAAAGACCGAGCAGCTCGCCGCGTCCCCGCGTCTGCTCCTCCGTGGCATCGTCCTCGACGACGATCGCGATGTTGCGCATGCGCTCGCGGAACTCCGCCGGGAGCTCGTCGAGGGCGTTGCGCACGAGTCGGGCGAAGCGCGCGCGCCGGAGGTCGGACATTGCGTTGCCATTTTGGGGGCCGGGGGGCGGAGCCCTTCGACTCTTGTCAGGCCACGCACGCCAGGCGCACCCGACGCAGGGCCCGCGCCCGAACGCGGCAGACGCCCGACTCGGAGAGGCCTACCTCACGGCCGATCTCGCGCAGCGTGAGCCCGCGGCCGTACGACAGGACGAGCACGCGCCGCTCGAGCGCGGGCAGCTCACGGAGCGCTCGCGCTACGCGGGTCCAGCGCTCGTCGCGCGGCGCTGGCCGGTGCTCACGATGGTTGTCGGGAAGGTCGCCCACGCGCTCGAGCGAGACCTCGACGTAGGGTGGGGGAAGATCCTCCGCGATCCGCTGCGCGCTGCGGAACTCCCGGCGGGCGGTGCGCGTCAGCGGGTCGCGCTCGCGGAGCGCGTCGAGGACCTGGCCGCGTACCCGGCGCGCCGCGTATGCGCCGAACGAGGCGCCGCGATCGCCGCGGTACCGCCGCGCGGCCTGCACGAGGCCGACGACACCCCACGCGACGAGGTCCTCGCGGTCGTGCCCGCGGCAGCGCGGGTCGAGCGACCGCGCCGCGACGGCCCGCGCGAACGAGAGGTGCGCGATGATGCGCTCGTCGCTCGCCGGCTCCGCCACGCTCCCCTCCCGGCGGCCGACCCTAGGCAGGTCCCGGGATGGTGTCAATAGCCGATTGACAATGTTGTCCACAACCGCGGAGTCGTACTTCGCGCGCTACCGGTACCCGGACTGGCTCCGGACGCACAGCCGGCTCGTCGGGCGCATCGCCGAGGCGCTCGTCGCCGCGCGCCGTCCCGGCGCGCCCGCCATCGACGCGGAAGCCGCCCTCCTCGCGGCGTACCTTCACGACATCGGACGCAGCCCGCTCCTCGAGGGCGATCCCCGCGAGCACAACGAGCTGTCGGCGCTGGTGCTCGCCGCCGAGGGCCTGCCCGCCTGTGTCGAGTCCGCCCGCCGCCACGCGATCTACACGGTCCTCGACCCCGCGACCGCCCCGCGGACGCCCGTGGAGAAGCTCGTGTACGTCGCCGACCGCCGCGGCGGGCAGGTGGTCGAGCCTCTCACCGAGCGCGCGCGCGACACCGCGCGCCGCCACCCGCGCTTCGCGTCGGACATCGAACGCGCGATCCCGCTCGCCGCCGCGCTCGAGCGTGAGGTGTTCGCCGACGTCGCGTTCCCGGCGGACGCGCTCGCGGAGCACGTCCGCTGAGCGACCGCGCGCGGCTCGAGCGCCGCATCGCCGAGCTCGCGCGGGTCGGTGGCCGCGGCGACGCGGTCACGCGCCTGGGTCTGTCCAAGGAGGAGCAGCAGGCGCGCGAGCTCGTCGGCGGCTGGCTGCGCGCACGTGGCGCGGCGGTGCGCCGCGACGCCGCTGCGAATCTCTGGGCGCATTTCGAACCCGCGGGGTCCGAGGGGCGGAGCCCCTCAACTGTCGTCGGCTCGCACCTCGACTCGGTGCCCGAGGGCGGCCGGTTCGACGGCGCGCTCGGCGTCCTCTGCGCGGTCGAGGCCGTCGACGCGATCCTCGACGCGGGGGCGCGCTTCCGCCGCCCGGTCGAGATCGTCGCCTGGGCGGACGAGGAGGGCGCACGGTTCGGGATCGGGCTCTTCGGGTCGTGCGCCGCGTTCGGCCGCCTGCCCGATCGCGCGCTCGAGCGTCGCGACCGTGACGGCGTGTCGATCGCCGAGGCGCTTCGTGCGCTCGGGGAGCGTGGCGACGCCACCACCGCGCGGCGCGACCCAAAGGAGCTCGCCGCGTACATCGAGCCGCACATCGAGCAGGGACCCCGCCTCGCCGACCGCGGGCTCCCACTCGGCCTGGTGAGCGACATCGTCGGGATCCTCCACGGCCGCGTGACCGTGGGCGGCCGCGCGGACCACGCGGGCGCGACCACGATGACCGCGCGCGCGGACGCCCTCGCAGGCGCGAGCGAGATGGTCCTCGCGATCGAGGCGCTGGCGAAGGGGCGCGGCGACGCCGTCGGCACCGTCGGCGAGATCGCGGTGCGGCCAGGCGCCAAGAACGTCGTCCCGGGCGAGTGCGTCTTCTCGCTCGACCTCCGCGCGGCGCGCGGGCTCGACGATCTCGTGCGCGACGTCCGCGGGGCGATACGCCGGATCGGTGACGCGCGCCGGCTCACCTCGTCCATCGACGTCCTGACGAACGTCCCGGCGGCGCCCCTCGACGCCGGTATGCGCGACCTCATGCGCCGCGCCGCGAAATCCGTCGGCGTCGACGCGCCCGAGCTCGTGAGCGGCGCCGGCCATGACGCGATGAACGCGCAGCTCGCGGGCGTGCCGACCGGAATGCTCTTCATCCGCTCCACCGGCGGAAGCCACACGCCGCGGGAGTCCGCGACCGTCGACGACGCCGCCCTCGCCGCCGACGCGCTCGCCTTCGCGCTCCGAGAGCTTGCCTGTTGAACGAGGGAGCGCGGGTGGCACGGGGAAGCGGGTCTCTCGCGAGCTGCCCCTTCCCCGGGGACCCGTCCCGGACGGTCGTGGCCAGCGAACGTGTTCAGGGACGGGGAGGGTGCAGCGAGCGAGAGACCCGCGACCCCGGGACAGGACCCGCGCTCCCGCCGAGGGCACGGCGCTAGCCTTGAG